>VFQN01002678.1_pt1 | contig 26898 bp, 41 predicted proteins | sample 3512371 | NCBI WGS metagenome assembly VFQN01 (sample SAMN10412370, study PRJNA504923) | tailings metagenome | isolation source: Replicate 2 from Balatoc abandoned mine | place: Philippines: Itogon, Benguet | collected 2017-08-28
TCCATCCCACACCGCCAACAACCCCTAGGTGCGGAAGCTGGACGCGCTGCTGCCACACCTGGTGCAGCAGGGAGCCACAGACCTGGTGAGGGAACGGGTGGGCACGAGTTGTCATGTAACATACGGGACAGGCATTCAGCCACCGTGCATATCAAGCATGCGTCGACTCATGTGCCCGCGACAACGCCTCAACCCCTTTGCATACCCATGCAGCATGGCCGTACCTGAGCCCTGGCCTCCCTGCGTGCTTTGGCTAGGTTGCTCAGGCCGCACGCGCTCAACAGCTTGCTTAGTACTGTCCTGGCGGAGGCCTGAAACCCGGCTACCTGTCAACTGTATGCACTCAATATCTTATGGGATGGCCCTCCAGGTCACGTGCGGCGGCCTGCAGAGCGCGCACACCGCGGCGGTGGCTGTGGCGGCGGCGGAGCTGGGCCTGGGCCTGCGGTCGCACCTGCTGGTGCGGGGGGAGCCGCCAAAGGTACGGCCGACGCGTGCCGTACACAACTGCTGATTGGACTATCTCGGTATGGCGACTGGGGCGTGCAGGCTTAGAGGGCGTGGTAAGGGGAGATACAGGGAGAAGGCGTTGCGTGAATTGGCATGTCTTAGACTTGCATCGTGACTTGCAAGCCCTTGGCATGCCACGTGCTGCCGCTGTGTGCAGGTGCCCACGGGCTACCACCTGATCGCACGCATGTACGGCACCACCGTGTCGTACGTTACACGTGCCGAGTACGCCGACAGGGACAGGATGTTCGAGACACGTATGGAGGCGCTGCGTCGCGCGCTGCCGCCCGAGGCCCAGGTGGGTACCCTGGTGGCACCAGGGTACAGCGCTAGATCCCACGGTTGCTTGGGATAGGTGCGGGTGCATCAGAAGTCTGAGGCCTCTAACCTATGTGCATGCCTATTGTTCATGGGCAAGTAACAAGCGCATCGCCGCTGAAGTAACGGCATGGCTAACCCACGTGTTGCAGGTGGCGGTGGTCCCAGAGGGCGGGGCGGACCCCCGGGCCCTGCTGGGCCTAGTGCGGCTGGTGCAGTGGCTGGCGGACCGGCGGGCGCAGGGGCCGGAGGCAGAGGCAGGAGCAGGAGTAGATGCGGGTGTGAACGCAGGGCGGTGTGGAGTGGTTCGCACGCTGCCCGGCCTGCCTCAGCCCACCACCACGCCGTACACCCTGGTGGTGGACAGCGGCACCGGCACCACCGCCATAGGTGAGCGCCCGTGGTGTCCCGTGCTGCGCGCACAAAGACGTGTGGCTCCCAGACCTCTCGCTCAGCCCACCCTGTACAGGGCTGCCAACCAATCAGATGAAATGGCCATTGACGCACCCTGGCGTGCAAACTGTGTGCCATCCGCAGCACTCGTGGCAAGGACACGCATGCATCAACTCCGCTGGGGCTGCCCCGCGTGCCCTGCCACGTGCCACCCTCGCGCCCTGTTTCCCCTCCCCTCTCCCCGCAGGACTCGCGCTGGGCATCTGGCTGCTGGGCCTCCCCTGGCGCGTGGCGGGCATCATGCTGGCGGGCGACCTGCCGTACTATACGGCACAGCAGGACAGCCTCACGCGAGCGTTCCTCGAGGCGTACGGCGAAGACCTTGACCTTGGGCTGGGTGGCGGGCTGGCCACAAGCCAGGGCAGCCAAGAGTCAGAGGGCGAGCGGGTGGTTGGCGGCAGCGGCGTGTTGCGTGAGGCAGGGGTGCAGCGTCCGCCTGCTCTGCCTGCCATGCCCTCGCTGCCGCTGGAGTGGGTGCCGCGGGTGACCCCTCGGCGCTTTGGCTCGGTGCTGCCTGGCGAGGTGGCGGCATGCAAGCAGGTGGGGCAGCAGCCGCGCGTCCGTTTTGCATAATAAACCTATGCGAGCTAGATCGAGGCGAATTTGTGACCCGGAAACTCCGGTCCTGGATGCATGGTATGCTGTGGGGAAGAAGTAGTACTCTTCCTTGCACGCCACCGCCATGCCCCATAGCGCCCGGCTAGGCTGAAACCTCTTAGGGGCACCAACGGTACACCTGTACACCTGTACACCTGACTGCCTCAGCTGCCGTACCCGTGCTGCGCGCAGGTGGCCCAGCGGTACGGCATCACGCTGGACCCCATCTACAGCTTGGCCGCGTGGGAGTGGGCATGCAGGGAGGCGACCGCCGCCGCCGCCACAGCAGCAGCAGCAGCTGACACCGAAGGAGCGGCGCCAAGGACAGGCGCGCCCCCACCTGCTGCGACGGGGACACCGTCCATCCCGGGTGCAGCTTCGCATGCAGGGGCAGCGTATGGGGCCAGCGGTGTGGGCTGCGCGCACGTGGCCATGGGCACGGAGGTGCCGTCGTGGCAGGAGGTCTCCCCTGCTGCTTTGGGCCGTCCCGCGGGTCACCTGGTGGTGCTGCACGGCGGAGGGGCCCTGGGCCTGTACGGCCTTGCGCAGCGCTACCCGGGAGACTTCTGAGAGCTGCGTGGGGAACATGGTAGAGGCTGTCGAGGCTTAGTGGTGGGAAAGGCGGTTCGTGGTTGGACATGCGCTCTTCGGGTGCACGATGTGGGGCTGCTCAAGGTGCACGCCGCTGCGCTGGTCCCGACTTTCGAGCCCGGGGGTCCCCTGTTTCGAGCCTTGTTGACACTGCTGCATTGGCATCCGTTGCTCAGGGTCGCAGGGAGGCAGGAAGTACGGCTGGTAGGCTTTTGGTATGTTGTGAGGTCCGGGCAAGATAGAGGAGCACGGATTTGCGTTCGACTTCCAAGATGCAGAGCAAACAACTTACTGCCTCATGTGTCAGACCTATGGATTTGCAGAGAGGACACAGGGCGGGGATGGGCTTCGCGCCTCCATCACTAGGACAGGGTGGCCCTCAGGAAGAAGACAGGCGGGGAAGAGGGGCTGGGTACCGCTGTTCCAACAGTCAGGTTGCCTGGCGGCAATTGCATGGCCTTTTGTAAGATCTGAACCGGTGAAGGGCCTGTGCCACTGCCCTGCCTGGCCTGCGGTCCTCAACAGAAATGCAACCGATCTTCTCCACGATGATTACATGCCACGTACCCCGACTGGTATCGTCCGCTGTCCATCACACGGAACGGCAATGGCAAGGAAAGCGTGCTCCACTCCCCAGTCCCCGTTGCACATCCGACTTGCGGACGGCTTGTCCGGCAGACCGGCACAGCGCACGCAGTGGCAGCACCGTAATGCGATGAACCAGCACAGCACAACCTGGTACAGCTCTAACCGAGCATCAAACACTGGAATTAGCGCAGCGTCGGCCTCCGGTTCCCGTCCCAGGAAGATTGGCTCGAATAATTGTGTTGACACAGCAAAGCACCACCCGGCCTGCCCGGCCTGCGCACGCTGATGTTGCGGCAGTACCCAACGCCTTCGCAAACCCGCCCCATACCAGGAGAGGCCACAGTACAAGATGGAACAACCAGCTTCGAAATGGGGGGACCATCACCGCTCCAATACAGTGCTACGCAAACGCCTTGGCAACACACTACACGCGGCTAAAGGCGCAATACGGTACCACGCGTGCGCTGCCGCAAGATAGGCTCACAGCACGTCACCTACATCGGCCTTTGCCACAGGCAGACCGCAACACAACTGGCAACGTATGGTACATGGTAGGTACAGCAGGTAGGTCTGGTACACGCAGCTTTGCATAATGGTACAGGAGCACTCCAAACAGGTCACGCATGGGTGTGCAAGGCTCAAGGTGGACTGCCGTGCTCAACACTAATTTTTATGTCTCGCCTTACGACAGCGCCTTACGACAGCCTCGTCAGTTTGTGATGACGCCCAGGAGCAAGGGCGACACATGCCGACCGTCACCATCACGCACTGACCAAAGAAACAGCGCAAGTGGTCCTTCTTCTTTCGTACGCCCAGGAGCTTAATAGCCGCCTCCCTGTGGCGCCGTTGGTATTTTATACAGCTGACATGGGCGAACTCCTCACTATACTGTACCCATACACTGAGCCACACTGCGGAAAGGTTTGAAACAGGCACAACTGGTGCGGGACCGCAACTCGCGCTCACAACACCAGCTAATGCGATGCATAAGGAATAAATGGCCACGTACGTGCGGGCACGCACAACAGCAGGACATCTTCAGGGCTTGATCTTCACGACAGTTGACACGCTCAAAACACGATCTACAAGTACAGAGCTCAAAGGCTTAGACTATAAATCAATTGCGCCACGCCGCGTACCACATCACATGATTTTTTTCGCACCCCTTACATCCCCCTGATCCGCCACTGCAACAAGCTGCACAATGGAAGCTGCCAACGTGCCGTCCCCGTGCCCAGTCGCTTTGCATTCCTATTGGCCTGTCCGCACGCCACCCGCTCACGCCAGGCCGCCGCCACCTGCCCCCGGCTGCTGGCCCTGGCCCCCCAGGTTGCCGTCCTCATCCATGGACATGGACATGCAGGCGGCACCAGCAGCAGGGCCAAGGGACGCCTGCATCGGGGCAGCGAAGTGGGGTAAGGCGTGGTCATATACGGGGCAGTGGGTAGGCCGTGACCCTAGATAGTGGAGACACCTCTCTGGGTCCCTTACAGCCAAAGCACCCTCCCCTCCTCAGCGACAAGCGCCCAAACGTCCCCGGCCCCTACACCGAAATCCTACAGGGCTACACCTCCGCCCGCAACCCTTTTTCCCTGGTTCCTTGCTCTGTCTCAACGGTTCCACAATCACCTGCAGCGACGCCATGGCCGCCCTCCGCATGAGCCGCATGTTGGCCTCCCGCGTCTCCCTGCCCGCCACCTCCGCCATGCGCCCGTAGTCGAACTCCTCCAGGTACGCCTCGCGCACCTCCATCAGCCGCAGGCCTGGACAACGGGCGAGGGAGGCGGTAAGAATGCCGGCTGAAACCGGAATTGATCACAGCAAATCCCAGAAAACCCGAGAAACAAGGAATAGTCGAACCCCTCAACATTCCGCCCACGGACCCCCATCAGCCGGAGGCCTTGCGGTGCAATGGGGTCGTGGGTTGACGGGATGACACGTGTCATAGGGAGGCACCAACAAGCAGGCGCACTGGGCAGACTGAGGCGGCTAGGACGACCTTGGTACAACTGTATGCGCATGACAGCCTTGCGTGTGCAAAGCGTAATACAGGTGCACCGTCCCGTGCCCACATCCCACAGTAGTTCACGCATAACCCACAGTAGGGCCGTAACTAAGACGCAACGCACAGCGGCTTTCCCACGCTGCCCTGCTACATTCACGGTCCTGGGCTCGGCGGGGTTCCATGCACGTGCATACCGCACCTTCGCCCGTGGTCGGCCCGAAGGCGAAAGCTCTGGGCCGGGAATGCGTGGGCTAAGCTCTTTCCAAGGAAAATGAATGCTTCCACGCAGGACACTCGCAGGGCGTCTCAATGCACTCACCCAGAGCGTGGTTTTTGCGCATGAGGGCCTCCAGCCACTCGTCACCTCCCTCGCCCTTCATGGGGGCGCCCAGGAAGTCCATCAGGTCCAGGTACGCCTGCTCGTTGTAGGACGTTGCGCCGTTGAGCGTGGGGCCGGCGGGGCCCTGCAGCTGCTCCAGCACGATCCTGCAGGCGCGGTGGTGGAAGGGCATTGTTGCAGGAGGTTAGTGGGGCTGGGGCACTGATGTGAGCATTGGGGCCTCTGGCTGCTATTAGGCGGGACATGCTGAAGGGAGCAGATGTGCTTGGTTTGCTCAAGGATGTCTTTGTTGCCGGTGTGGCAGCATGCGCATGTCGGGGGCTTGGCGCGTTCGGGCGCGGGCGCGGTTTGGTGGTTCCACTGTGAGAACGCGACAAGAAGCGCTCGGCCGACACGAATACAAGCTATTGCGTCTGCTAGAATTATATTTGCTCATTGAAAGCCCTGGAGGAATTGCCGTTCAGTAGCGTGACCTTTCGGCAGAAGATGAGAGGCCGCGGCCTGGCCCGCAGCCCTGGCAACGTGGGCCCACCTTGCCGCAACGAAGGTGAAGAGCGACCGAAGAGCAACAGCAGCTTTCTTCTCAGGGCTTTGGCTGCCAAAGCCGTCGATTGGGGGCACTGTCATTTTCGCGCGGGGTATGAGTTGGCCTCTGCGGGGCCCGACCAAGCGCAGCACTGGAACATTCTGCCGGGCATGCAACAACCTATTGCTGCAGATCGACGTTGTAAGCCACTGCATGTCCACTGAGGTGCTCAGGCGTTGCTGTGGGCAACTCGGGTTTTGACGTGTCGGAAAGAGAGTCAAAGGGCTTGTCTCGCCACTTGCTGTTGTTATGTTCTTTCTGTATCTTGGTAAAGCATTATTAGAGGTATGACCTGAATGTAAGGGACCTTTGGACCTTCGCCTGGCCCATGCGGACACATTACTTATTTCGCTCACGTGGTCAAGCTTACCGCAACGTCCGCAAGCCGTGTGTGCCCTGAGCACCGCACGCGAACCCAACCGGGCCCGCGCGCACCATACATCCCCCGTCCAACTCCGATCCCGGTAACTGTATCAGCAGCACCAGAAACTCCTACGCATGCAGCCCTGCCCGCTCGTCACCCTCCTGCTCGTCCAGCACTACCTCCACCACGCTGCACAGCCGCGTCCACGCCCCCTTGACCAGCAGCAGGTGCGCCAGCCGGCACTGCGCCAACAGCCTCTCCAACCCCAGATCCACACCCTCAGCACCCCTGCCCCCGCCTCCCGCCCCTCCGTGCCCATGCCTAGCGCTGCCACTTCTCCCACCCAGTTGCTGCTGTTGCCTCAGCCCTGCCACTTGCGCGCCCACCGCCCGCTCGACCTGCTGCGGCAGAGGCAATAGCGGTGCAGCTAACACACCCTCCAGCACCAGCTGGAACACGGTTGCCTGCAGCTGCAGCACCGCCCGCCCGTGCGCCAAGGCATCCGCAGCGGAGGTACACAGCAGCGGCGGAGGTGCAGCTCCCGCCCTTGTGGTCAGTCTCAGCGCTCCTTCCGCAACTCCATGCGTAGCAAGTGCGCCCCCTGGTTGCTGAAACTGGTGTGCTTGTGGCAAGAGCCAGAGCCATGGGGGCTCCTGCGACCCGGGCGTGGAGGCTGCACTTGGCTGCGCGGAGGGGCCCGGACGTGTATTAGCTACGAACGCCAGGGCGCGTGCTGCAAGCTGCAGGTCGTCGGCGGAGGCGGATGGGGATGGGCAGGCGGCGGCGGAGGGCGGCGCGTGGGCCCACATGGAGTGCGGCAGCCACACGCCCAGGGGCATGCGCATGCGCAGGCAGCGGCTGCCTGCGAGGGGACGTGCACGGGGGAAGTGCGAGAACAGCCATTAGCCATAGCATGTGTTTCTGGTAGTGCCCAGGAGCGACTTGCAAAGCGTCCCGCAGACGCACGGCCCCAACGCTACGCCAAGCGGCCAATCCGCATGCCACACTACGCTGACTACTGGTGCCTGGGTCTCACCTTGCATAGCCGCTTGCTGCTGCGCCTGCTCCCGCTGCTGCTGTTCCCGCGCCTGCTGCTGCTGCTGCCGCCGGGCCGCGCCCACACCCGCACCTCGTGCCCCGTAGCCCAGCCCGCCCGGGCCCCTCCCGCCCGCCCCTTCCTCCCCCTGCTGCTGCTGTTGCTGCTGCTGCACGTCCGCCAGCATCGCCCGCAGAAACCGATTGCGCCACATGACCGCCGCCTCCGCCGCCTCCCGGTCTATCCCCAGCGCCTCCACCGCCGCCCGTGCCGCCTCCACCATCGAACCCAGCCCCGCTCCATCCGACCCAACGCCACCACCACCCATACCGCGGCCAATAGCGGTCCCGGGGCGCGACTGCGAACGCCCCTGGGATTGCACAGCGGCTGCCAGCGCGGCTTCTGCCTGCTGCAGCTGCTGCAGCGTGTGCTGGTGCTGGAGGCGCAGCTCCCGCAGCTCCGCCAGCAGCCGGCAGCACGTGTCGCCCAGCGTGGCGCGGCCGGTCGCAGCTGCTACGCCTCCGCCCGACCCGCGGGTCTTCGACAGCTCCGCGAGCGACTGGGGTGCAAGGCGTGAGCGCGGACGTGTGCAGGCCACGTTGGCGGAATTACTCCACGAGCAACAATGAGCACAACGTGCCACCTTGTGCGTAATGCGCGCGACCTGTCGTGCGGCACGTGACCCAAGCAACATCCGCACTTCCGAAGGCACACGATGGGCCCACCTGTATGAGCCACGTCTGCGCCGCCACGATGGCTGAGATCTGCACCTGCGCGCTCCTCCTGAGCGCCTCCACGGCCTCGCGCTGGGCCGCCAGCCGCGGCGCCTCTCCCAGCGACAGCCCCTGCTGCAGCCGCCCCGCCAGGGCCGTCGCCCCGCCGCCCGGCGAGGAGGGAGGTACGCCCCCGCTGCCCCCCGCCCCACCACCACCCGCCAGCCTGCGGTGCAGCATGGAGCAGAAGGAGCGACCCGCTGCGGCAACAACGTCGGCAGGGCCGTCCGCTATGGCGCTGCCGGCTTGGCCACCTGCGCAGGACCATCAGCAGCAGTCAGTTGACCAAAATCCCGGAGACGTTCAGGACTTACACACCAGAGTCCACATTATCCTGCGCTCCTACACATACAACGATATGCAAACGTAGATATCCAGAGTGTGGCTTCCGTCAGCCAGCTAGTCTGGGTTCTAAACCCCTACTGCGCTCGTGCTGGCCATCAACCAGGCGGCTTGACCCACCCCTCCGTTGCCGGTGCTGCTCCAGCAGCTGCTCCCGCGTGCCCAGCGCCTCGCGATAGCGCTGCAGAGCACGGCGGAACGCCAGGGGCAGCTGCGGCGGGCCCGCGGGTGGCGGCGCAGCTACTGCAGCCCCCTCTCCTTCCTCCGCTGCACCCTGCCCCGGCGTGGCGGCACCGCCCGGATCGCTGCCGGCCCCCATGGCGGCCGCCGCTGCCATGGCCCGCTGCGCCACCAAGGGCAGGTGGCTGGCTGGCTGTGGGGTGCTCACCGCGGCGTCGGGCACTACCTGGTGTTGAGGTGTGCTGGGAGCAAAAGCCGAGGACGGGATGCCCGAGGGGGTGCCTGCCGGGGCCGCAGCGCCGGGCGTGCGCGGGCCAGGGGCTGCTGCGGTCCGTGTCGCCTGGGTGGAGGGAGACTGTGCGCGGAGGCCTCGGCCGGCCGGCTGCGGAGTGGCTGGGTGTGCGGATGCAGAGGGCGCGCCGCGCCGCTGGGGCGACGGGTCGCGGTTGCGGGCTGCAGCCAGGGCAGAGGGCCGGCCGGCAGGGGGCATGGAAGCAGGGTTGCGTGCCGCCAGGGTGGCCCGACCAGGGGTGGCTGAGCGCCCGGTTGGGGCTCCCGGGCCAGCGCCGGAGAGCGGGGGGCGTTGGGCCGGCGGGCCCTTTGCAGCGGAGTCGTGCACCCCCGGGCGGGGCATGGGGGTGGCTGGGGAGGAGGAGGCGGGGGCGACACCGCCGCGCGCTGAGGAGGGCTGGCGCAGGGCCGGCGGACCCATTGGCGTGGCGGGTTCGCTCCTGGCTGCTGCTGCCTCCCCCTGGGCCCCCAGCCGTGGTCCAGTTGCGTCGGGCTGGGTGGGCTCCTGGTGTGGCACACGACAGGGTCAGGTGAGGGATGGGCATGCCTGTGACTGTGCAGCCGAAGGCCTGCAGTGGCTGCAGCACTGCAGTCTGTGCTGCCATGCCTTGTTATGCGAACGGGGCGTGCAGGACCCAGGTCCGAGCAGGGGACCTACCGGTCCTCGTGAGAGGCGGCGCCCATTCGGTTGGGGAGGCGGTGACGCTGCGGGGGACACACACCCGGGCATTGGGTTGAGCTGGTGTCATGGCGAGCACAGCGTAAAAGACGAAAGACGGCATAAATTACGGGCACGACGTGAAAGCAGGATTCGGCTCTTCTAGAAAACACCATGTTTCCTCGCACTAGGACATTACGTTATGCACTGCAGTACAGTGGGCGGAATTCCTCACCACGTGCAGGGGGAAGCAGCCACGGGGGTGGCGGCCGCTCTCCCTCCAGCCTACGAGAGCGAAGCAGACAGGGGTCGAGAGCAGGAGGTGCACCCAACGAGGCTGCACACAAGCGCAAACCCATGCTTTCCACATCGGTGATGTAGGCGCAAAAGGCTGCCAAGCTGCTGCAACACTTGCACACGTGCAGTGCGGCACTAAGCTAACCACGTACCACCGGCCTGCCCAGTACTGCTCCACGTACGCAATTCTTGCCCTCTCCCACACACCTCATTTGTAAGAAGGTCGCGCAACGCCTGAGGTCAGCCACCACGGCTTGCGTAGCCGCTGTCTGACCGGATAGCTCCACATACGCCTGAGCACGCGTAGCGGGGCAGAAGCCGTCGTTAACAGGCACCAGCACCCTCACGGTGACCCAAGCACCGCCACTACCCCAGCACAGCTATTGGGCCGCTAGACGAGGTTGTGCTGAGTGCTACGGAAGCACTCATGGCTTACTTCGCCCACATGGTCCACAAGGTTCCGCAGGGCATCAAGCAGGCGCTGTGCGTCCGCCGACTGGGACGAGTCTGTAACCCGCATGGCTTGCGGACGATGTGTAGGGCGTTCCTAGGTATTCCGATGGATCTTTTTGCTCAGCATAGCGGTAACCGTTGCGCTGGCAAGCCGGTGGCAAGGCATACTTGTTGACTTTTCTTTTAGCAGGTAGCCCGTGCAGGCAGTGCATGCCGCATATGCATCAATATGATAATGATGTTACTCGCATTTATGATGATTGTATGCTTCTATGGTGGTCGCGTACCGCACAGGGTAAGCAGCCAGTGCAACGAAATTGGTTTGAAAGGCCCTCAATGCATCCCTCGTCATGCACAGCGCAGTGATGATCTGGGGCATATGTGCGCCCCATGAAATGATAGCTTCAGCAAAACAGCATCAACAATGAACCATGGCATACGCAGCACAAGGCACCTGTGACAAAACACGCTTAGCGTGTACGTCTCTCGCAACAAGCCGCCCAACGTAAGCATAGGTGTACAATATTATATGGACAAAAATAGATAGCATTTTGGTATCGCAACATGCCGAGGGCACGACCAAAGAAGAAGGGTGGGGTAATTGATGCCGGAAAGGCGGAGGACCTGCTCAACGTACTCAGCAGCAATGGCGGCATCGATGAGAAGCAGCTGCTGGAGATCTTGAAAGTAGAGAAGCGGCCATGTGATCACCTGAAGGCGCCCTGCAAAACCAACCGGAAGGAAAACGTGGCGTGCTTCTGCCAGTTGGTACCCCCCGAGACGTCTTACCGCAAGAAGGGCCTCTGGGTCAAGGACCAGTCGTACCTGGCAAGCCTTGGGGCGGATCCCAGCGACAGCAAGCGCCAGGTGTGTGCCGAGGGCTGCTGGGTCCTGCTGCTGATGCCAGAGGGCTTCGTGCACCCCCAACACCTACCGAGTCCAAGGCTGCTGCTGTAGATGCGCATTTCCCACCGTGACCCCCTTCCTTGGTTGAGGTGTACGCGTTCCTCCAGCGGCTGCCGTACTGATTCCTCATGCCTTCCCCTCATGCCAGCCCCGACACGGTTGCCTCTCGCTTACGCTACCCCCAACAACACCCGTCATCTCCCTCCCGCCCAGGAGCCCTCCCACCCCGCCGGCCTGCGCAACCTGGGCAACACCTGCTACGCCAACGCCGCGCTGCAATGCCTGTACGGCATTCCCAGCCTGCGCAACGGCATCTACGGCGCCGAGCCGCAGGTGGCCTCGCACGCCATCTTCCGTGCGCTGCAGCGGCTGTTCCTGGGCATGCAGTTCGGGCCGCACGCGTCCGTGGACACCGAGGACCTGGCCAAGACTCTGGGGCTGGACCACGGGGTGCAGCAGGCAAGCATGGGGGGTAAGGGATTTGGACGGGGGTAGAGGTGGTACATTCTCTCGTCCAGGGCTTGCTTGGGGCTTTGTGTGCATGACGAATCGGCAAGCATGACGCATGGCGCGGGAAGGAGGCTGTGGGGCGCATGTTGCAGACGGTACTTGAGCAGCTGCCTACGGGCGCAGCACAGGTAGCGGGATGAACCAGGGGGCTTGTCATGAACGCCGTCCGTGTCTGTTGTGGTGTGCTCTTTCACGCTGCAGGACGGCCAGGAGTTCCTCAAGCTGCTGCTTACACGCGTGGAGCAGCTCATGTCCTCCTCGAAGGACCAGGTAGGCGCGAGCAGAACGGGGACATAACGCTTGACTTGTGCCTGTCGCCCGGTACCTGCAGCGCGCTTCGGGTGGACATGCGCACACGGTTCCCCGTGCTGTGACTACCTTACATAACTTGTGCGGGCACGCTGCGCTGGCTGCCCCAGGACGCCAAGTTCCTGGTGCAGCGCCTCTTCCGCGGCGGCCTGTCCTACGTCACCACCTGCCAGGTGTGCCCTCAGGATGCGAAACGCTCACTACATGTTCGACTTGTAACGGTTTTGCGCGTTTGTGGGCTGCGGAAAGCTTACTGCGTGTTTGACTTCAAAGGGCTTGCGAGCGCGGAAAGCTGTATCCCAGAACGCCCGGGATGGGAGGGGTGCATTCACGCCACGTGGTCACGCCCACACTGACCCCCGCACGCCCCGCTTTCCTACCCCCGCAGCGCTGCGGGCGCGACTCCACCAGCTCGGCCAACGTGCAGGACTACTACGACCTCATGCCGCAAGTGCGGGGCTTCCCGTCCCTTAGCGACAGCCTGGTGAGTGCGGGGCTTGACGGAAGCACAGGACGCAATAAGGGGGCCACCAGCTCGAACGGCAGCCTGGAAGGGTGCTACTGACTGTCCCGGCGGCATAACCTCCGCGACGTGAATTGCCTATATGGGAGGAGTGCGCCTTCCTAGTGCCGAGCACATATGCACCATGTGCGATGTCCGCTGTTTCCGTCATTCTCCAGGCCTCCCTGCTGCACGCCGAGTCGCTGAGCGGCGACAACCAGTACCGCTGCGACTTCTGCGCCGCCAAGGTGGACGCGCTGCGCCGCGTGCGCCTGCGCTCGCTGCCGCCCTACCTGTGCCTAGCGCTGCAGCGCTTCTACTTCAACCCCAACGTAAGCAGCAGCAGCAGCAGCCCAGGCAGTACGCCACACCCTCGATAGCGTCCTCCTTTGGTTCAGCTGACAGTTGACACACTGAAACACCCTTATTCAGTCGTCCGTGCCCCAGTTCGTATGCTAGCTCAAGCAGCGTGTTCCCTCGCGCCTAAAGGATGCTGTCGTATTTCGCGTGCTGTCCCTGCTTGCTTACGCGTCTTTCGCAAGGGGTCTCACATCGGTGCTCCCTCGCAACCACGCAGACGGGCGACAAGGCCAAGGCGCTGGACAAGTTCTCCTTCCCGCTGCAGCTGGACTTCACGGACGTGCTGGCGGCGGCAGCGGCGGCCGACGAGGGGCCGGAGGGGCAGCCCAGGGCGGAGGCCAAGCCTGCCGGCGGCGGGGCTGATGGGTCAGCAGCAGGGGAGGCCGCGGAGAAGCCCGGGGCAGAGGGAGCGGCTGGTGGGGCGGAGGGCAAGGCGGAGGGCAAGGGGAAAGGCGGCGAGATAGAGCCGCCCACGTACCCCACGGGCAGCCCTGTGTACGAGCTGGTGGCCATTCTCATCCACAAGGGCGGCCAGGCGCACAGCGGCCACTACGGTGCGTGTAGGGCCACGAGGACCTTTTTGGGTGTAGGGTCGTGTCCTGCATCTACTTTACGGACCTTACGTGTATCATCAAGGCCCTTTCGCGCCCTGCAAGTTGCATGTGTTTTGCGTACCTGCTCCTGGAGGGCCTGTACACCGTTGCTGCCACTGGTGATGCGCCGCTGCCGCTGTTCAAGAAGCAAACGTGTTCTGGCTTCTCGAAAGCTATTTGCAAACCTGTTCTGGCTAATGTATTTGTGCCGCATCTGCCTTGCAGTGGCGCACATCAAGGACCAGCGGTCGGGCCAGTGGTGGCGCTTCGATGACGAGACGGCGGAGTGCATGGGAGACCAGCCCACGGGCTTCCCAGGGGACCACGGGGCGGCGGCAGCTGCAGCAGCGGCAGCCCCCGAGGGCGCCAAGGGCGGAGGTGGGGCGTGGGTGCTACCTGCACGGCGTCGGACTCCACACCAGGGGCGCTACTTGGTTTGCACTTGAGCGCCACTTGTGTCACACACAGCCATGTTCGTTAGCAGGCCCTGCTTTGCTGTTTGTGCACGCACCGCCACAGCCGGGCACCTCAGGGCTCCCTGATGCTGCTGTTGCATTGCCCGCTTGCGGTGCAGGTGCGTCACGGAAGCGCGCTTCCCGCAAAGCGGATGGCGATGAGGATCCCGAGTACGACAACAACGATGCGGAAGCCACGGAGCAGGTGGCTCAAGACGAGCAGGACGAGCAGGAGGGGCAGCAGCAGCCGCAGCAGAAGGGCCGGGGCCGCGGGCGCGGCAGGGGCGGCAAGGCGGGGCAGCGGGGGGCCAAGCGCGGAGCCAGCGCGGGCCGGGGCGCGAAGCGGGCTGCGAGCGGGGCTGCCAAGGGCAGGGCGGCGAAGCAGGGCAAAGGCAAGGCGGCGGGGGTGGAGGAGGATGAAGATGATGAAGACGTGCAAATGGCGAAGGCGCTGTCGTTGCAGCAGCAGCAGCAGCAGCATCGGGGTGGTGGCGACGTGGACATGGGCGGGGACAGTGACCCGGAGCTGCGTGCGGCCATGCGGGCCAGCCTGCAGGAGGAGCGCGACATGGCTCAGGCCATGGAGATGAGCCGGCGGGAGGCGGAGGTGAGAGGGGCGGCTGTTCCTAGCCGGGTGGGGTGATGACGGGTGCCACGTTCGCCGAGAACACAGGCCGCATGGAAGCGGGCTGCAGATTGTCCTTGGCCCTAGAGTGGACTTGAACACAGCAGGCTGATGGGGGACCTGTAAGGACTCTTCCAGGCGTCCATCCTGGGGCTGATGGGCTGTCCATTTGTGTGTACTGTAGATGCCGAACGGCGACGACGACACGGCGGCCCGCGCTGCTACGCGGCAGGCGGTCGCGCAGGCCGCCGCGGTGCCGCTGCCCAAGGAGGAGCCGGCGCCACAAGAGCAGGAGCTCGCGACGCAGGAGCAGCCGCCGCAGGAGCAGCCGCCGGCCGCGCAGGAACCGGTGGCCAAGCAGGAGGTTGAGACGAAGGAGGAAGCGCCTGCTGGTGCTGGCGAGGTCGAAGCTGCTCGAGCCAACGGTGCCAACGCGGACCAGGAGGAGCCGGCAGCAGACGCCCAGGTGTGTCGGTGGTATTCGGACACGGAAAGCCTACTTCTACAGCAGGCTGCAGGCCACTCCACGACCATGGCAATATGCAGAGTACCTCCCCTTACGACGTGCTGCCTGCAACTTTTGGTACATCTGTAAGGACGCAACACCAGCTGCCCCACACTAATTGGCCTGCCCTTCCGCCCTCGGCCCCTGTTTTACGCGTGCCCCCGTCCCGCAGGCGGCCGCTGAGGCGCCCAAGGCGCACCCTGTGTCCAGCCTGGTGTCATCCAACGCCTACATGCTGGTGTACCGCGCGGTGGGGTACGGCGAGGCGGCGGCGCTGTCGGAGGTGGGCGACCTGCCCGCGGAGCTGCAGGCGGTGGTCTCGGAGCAGGCGGCGGCCTTCATGGACACGTGCGACACGCACGAGCGGCAGCGCAAGGCCATGGAGGCGCAGGTGGGCTGGGAACCCAGCAGCGCGCTGAGTTGCAATATTGGGGGAGAACATAGAGCAGCCATAGGTTGGGCGCGCCTGCATCTCCTTTCCCGCGCGGCTTGCATCAATGGTTAACCTCAGTTTCATCACACACAACCAATGCACTGTGCAGGCGAGAGAGTGTGGCAGTTCTGTGCCGCACGGCCTTACTTGTGCAACCCCCGCCTAACGGCCTGCTGGTTGACATCTGATGCATGTGCCTCCGAATGTGCAGGTGGAGGCCCGGAGGAGCGCCGTCCGCAGCCTTCTGCCTATCCTGCCGGCGGGCTCTGCCGCCGCTGCCGCAGCCCCAGCGCCAACGCCTGCTGCGGCCGGGACCTCCGCGGTCCCCGACGGTCCCGACGCTGAGGAAGAGGTGCAGCAGGGCGCCGCAGCGGGCAATAGGGAATTAAGCAAGGACGCGTTGGACGGCGGCCCCACTGGCTACTGGGTAGCCATGGAGTGGCTGGACCAGTGGATCAACGAGCAGGGCCCGGCGCCGCCCATCGACAACAGCAGCATTATCTGCACGAAGCACGGGAAGAGCAGCGGCACAGGGCAGGGGTCGGGGTCGGGGTCAGGGGAGGGCTGCGCGCGGCTGGACCCCCGCAAGGCCACCAGCGCCAAGCTGGTGTCTGCAGAGGCATGGCGGAGGCTGCAGGTGCGGAAGCTGGGCAGGACGTTGGACTGTGGAGTGTGGACTGTGGACCGTACGCAGCTCGTCATTCTGTGCATCCAGTGATCCCCGTCGGGTACGTCGAATCCACGTGCTCGACTGGCTGTCAGGCTAGTTTGCGGCAAAGGTTCGACATACGCCTGTTCCCGTTCCACGCAGGAGAGCCACGGCGGCGGCCCCGCCCTGGCTTCCACTGACGTGTGCCTGGAGTGCCTGGAGGGCAGCTTCAGCACCGCGCTGCTGGGCAGCCGGGCAGACCAGGTGGGACTGGCAGTGCAACCTCTTACAGGACACTGGAGGCTCCTGACACCAACACAACTTAGGTCTAAACATTACCAGCGCACCTGCTGGGCGGTACGGTGCTGTATGCCCAAATTACGTACCAACAGCCTGGCCCAGGACATGGTAAATAGCGATGCGCTGGCAAACGCTGCGCAGTCATGCCCTGACTTTGGCTATGCTACAGACCGGTGTCCTGACCCACATTCCTATGCATGCCCCAACCCGTTCAGGTACGCGCCCGCGTGGCCGCCATGCTGGGGGACAAGGGCGCGGGCGACGATGAGGACGCGGACGCCGAGGACGAGGACCTGCAGGCCGACAGCGACGAAGACTGCACGCTGATGGAGGCTGGAAGGGCGGCGGCGGGGCAGGCCAACGCGCGCTACTGGGTGTCCCGGACGTGGCTGCAAGGTGGGGCCTCTGCCATGGACCGCGCGCCATAAGTTTGTGAACGATATGAAAGCCTGCGCGGGCCTGTCAGGCGAGACTGTCCGCTGTAGTGTTGTGCCTAATACCGGTAGCCCTTTGCGTGGTTGGCACCAACTGTGCCTCTCATGCTGTTGCAGGTTGGGTCAAGCGGCAGGGCACCTCGGTGCAGGTCGAGAAGTCCCCCACGCAAGAGCTCGCGTGCCCCCACGGCCAGCTCATGCCGGCCGCGGCGGGCAAGACCGCGCGCCGGATCGCTGTGCCGGGGGACGTCTGGGCCCTGGTCCGGGACCTGTGGCGCACCGAGCGGACCCGTGCGGCGCAGGAGGGCCCGAAGGCCGGGCGCGGTGGGGCGGCCAAGGGCCGTGGCGGCAAACGGGGCCAGGCGGCGGCCGAGGCCGTGGAGTCGGTGGACTTGACGGACGACTCCGGGCCAGCCGCAGGGCGCGGGAAGGAGTCTAATGGCTCTGCAGCCGCAGGGAGCGGCAAGGCGGCTGGGAGTAGGAAAGCGGAGAGCAACAGGGAGAAGGTTGATCTGGTGGACGACGACGATGACGACGTCATCATGGTGGAGCCTGGGGAGGCGGCGGCCCAGCAGCAGCAGGAGGGCCAGGCGCCCGCCACAGGCGGCGAGGCCTCAGCGAGGGAGGAGTCGGCGGTGCCTAGCTTCAGGGAGGAAACCGTGGAGCCGCCGGCGCCGGCGGCCGCGGCCGCCACGCCGCCGCCGGCCGGGGAGGGGGCCTCGGCGCCGTCACCGCCGCGGGAAGAGCAGCAGCAGCAGCAGCAGCAGCAAGGGCACGTGCCGACGCAGGAGGAGCTGGACGCGCAGTGCCCCGTGTTCCGGGTGGGGGCATGTCGGGAGTGCAGGCAGTGCGCGCAGACGGCGGGGGTGCATGCGGTGGAGGCGGCGGACACCAGGCGGCAGGCGGCGGCGGAGAAGGCGGCGCTGGGGAACCTGGCGGAGGACGCGATCCTGCCCTTGGACTCGACGCAGACGTACTACCTGGTGCCTGGGTAGGTGCTGTCGCTTGCGTCTAGTGGCTGAGTGCAACAGCAGCTGGGGCAGTGGTTTTAGCGCGCGCTTTTCGGGCTTCTCTGCGCTGTTGCCGATCACAGTGCCGTCCCGCGCCTTTCGGTCTCCCTCCTTCGATGGCTAGAGGCAGCCTGAAAGGTGATTTGGCACTTTGTTTCCTATCCCCTGCGCACCCACCCCTTATTTCTCTGGCCACACAGGTTGGTAGGTGTTCGGTAGGTCTGGTTTCTGTGTTTTGGGGTGCGGGGTGTTGCAGCATGCGGCTGCCTCCAAGACGGAGCGTCGAACTGGCGTCCCTCCCACTTTGATCTGACTTTACGTACCCTGTTCTTTTACCCTCTCGCCGGGTCCACAGGGGCTGGTTGTCCGACTGGCAGTCGTTCGTGCGCTCGTCTGGGAAGCGCACCGCAGGCCCGGCGACGGCGGCGGCAGCGCCAGGCGGTGCGGCCGCTGGCGGCGCGGCCGCGGGGCGGCCAGGGTCGCTGCCGCACGCCATGCTGCCGCTGCTGTGCAGCTGCCACCATGAGGAGCCAAGGCTTGGCGTTCCGCTACCGCAGCTCATCATAAAGAAGCGCGGAAGGTATGTAGACGTTTGGTGCAGCTTACTGCACAAAACTGCCATGAGGTCATTGCCGCTTACAAGCCGTGGGCGTAGAACATTTATCCATGCCACAGACCGCATGTGGTCGCAAGTAACGGACATGTTGCCTCCAGTTACTGGCTTGGACGCGACATTACCTTACAACCGCATTCTGTCGTACGCAGGGTGGTCCAGGCGGAGCCCTTGTCGGACGCCCTGCGCCTGGTGGAAAAGGAGGAGTGGGCCAAGCTGTGCCAGCTATACGGCCCCGCCGCAGCCACCACGGCCAAGAGGGGGACCCCCTGCAAGCCTAGGCGCCGCGCTGCAGGGGCTGCCGCGGCGGCTGCGGCTGCTCCTGCCCGCGCCATGGATGTGGACAATGAGCTGGTGGTGGTGGAAGGGGCACAGGGGCCAGGGGGAACACTGGGCGACGCGGGCGGGACAGGGGGAGAGGGAGCACCGGCTGGGCGGCAGGAGAACGGGGGTGGGCCCTCAGGTGCGGAGGTGCCGTTTGAAGAGACGGCGCGGTGGGCTGCAGTGGTTGAAGGGTTCCGCGCGGAGCTGGTGCTGCTTGACGCGGGGCCGGGGGCTGGTGCCACGGGGCCGGAGCAGGCGGAGCAGGAGGGCGGAAGCTCGCGTGGGGCAGGGGCAGAAGGAGAGGCAGGGCCGGGAAAGAGCGGCCAGGGGCCGCAGCAGCAGCAGCCGATGCTGGTGACGTGGCCGAAGGTGTGTACGGAGGCGCTGGCGCGCAGCGACCGGGCTGCCCGCGAGGCGCTGCTGTCGTACAGCAACGCCGAGGTGTTCGTGGAGCTGGTGGCGGCGGAGGAGCTGGAGACGTCGCTGCGGGAGGCCGCCAACAGTGAGAGCGCCTGCGTTGTGTGGTTTTGGGGTCTGGGGTGCGACTGCAGCTGCGCAGTGCCTGGTTGTGCATGTACCTGACATGGCGCAGAACCCAGTTCATTTTGCGTAACTAGGTCTGGGATATGCCATCCTGACTGGAATTTCCACAGAGTTTACTGTTGCAAGTACATCGGGATGCTCACTATCTAATATCATCGTACCAACCCTGCATCTGTGCGTGCTGTTGTGCGCAGGCGAGCGCAAGTCCAAGCGCAGCCGCAAGGGCCGCGCCACGCTGGTGGTCAGCAACACCAGCACGCTGGCGCAGTTCAAGCTGCAGGTGTGGGAGGCGCTCAGCATACACCCCAAGAACCAGAAGGTAAGCTACATGTGGTGCTCTTGCAACCCGGCATGCTGCCTAATCTCGTCCAGCTCGCCCGTGGCTTTGTAGCACCTCACCCGTCCCCGGCGATTGCCGGCTGCATGCGAAGTCCACGGCCCGACACTTCACAAATAGTGCTGGCTTTGTGTTTAGCCGGCTTAAAATTGTGCGGTCCGCTGTCCGTGAGATTGGCCGCCGCGGTGGCGTTCCTCAGCTGTCCCGTGCCGTTCGCCTCATGCAACCAACCCGCAGCTGTACGTGCGCGGCGAGGGCGGCTGCCCGCGCGAGCTGCAGGCCGACGAGCTGAGCCTGGCGCAGCACGAGGTGCTGCCCGGCCAGGAGCTGCGGCTGGTGCGGGGTGCGGGCGGGGAGGACGACGACGACGTGGCGGGGCTGCTGGGGGAAGGTGCGGTGGGGCTGCGGTGCGTTGGGGGGAGCCCTCGGCCTTTCTGTGGCGTTCCAGCCCTCCGTTCATGGCATGTCGTGTCTCGCGTGTCAGTGCCCGCAGTTTGGTCTGTTGTCATGTTTCAGGCTGACTGTGCTGCCCCTATTGGACAGGGGGTTGGGGCTTGCACTGGGAGTGCCAAGTTGGGGGCCTCGCACTGGGGTGACCTTGTTCTTCGTTGCCCAAGGGGTGCACACGTTGCTAACGATGTGCTCGCAGCCTTGCCTCTGCCGAAGCCCAACTGGTGGCTTGGCCTGCTCCTGAGACTACGGTTGCAGGCCGACTGAGGCGACGGTGATTCTGCTCAACGACACATGCCATGCATCACAGGGGGTGCGAGCAAGCGGCGGCAGGTGGAGGAGGGCTTCAAGAACACGGCCCTGCACGGCGATATCCCGTCTGGGGGGTATTCGTCTGCATCTGGAGCTGCAGGCGCGGCGGGGGGAGCAGCACAAGCGCAAGCGGAGGCCAGCCCCGATGCAGCCGAGGGCAGCTGACCGGGTATAGAAGAGCGACAGCATTACTTTAGTGACGCAAGGGTGAATCTGGATGGACTCCCGGGTGGCCTTGCAGTGGTGCAAGTGTTCATAGGGGCGAATTTAGACTGCTGGCAGAGAGAAGGGAAGCGGTGCACCAGGGGAGGGCCCTGAGGTGCGCTGCCCGTGCTGGTGTGACTCACGGCAACTGGGCCGAGGCGGATAGCGCGACGTGCCATCGAGGACATCTGCTGTAAGCGCTGACACGACCCGTAAGTATCCTGATGATGGCTGTATCCAGCGCACCCGGGCAGTCACAATTTCAGCTGCGAATGTTGCACGAGGGCTCCCGTGACAGGGTCACAGACCATCAGGTGCTCTGCATAACACAGGCATATAACAAAACTGTAACGTAAGGCTTAAAGTCTTGTAGGCGACGGTTTGCGGACATGTAACGCAGCAGTACATTTGAGCCGCCCATTTGGTGGCCAGCAGGCTGCATGCAGATGGAAGTAAAATGTATGCCTAAAAATGTTAGTACGAGCCGAGAGCGGGTAAGAGCTTGAAAGTCCCATCATTATGCTGCACCCGTGTGGGTGACGCCCGTTGTACACCGAACAGCTACTCAAGAGTTCCACATGCAACTGATCATGCTACAGTACACGATTCGTGGACCGATCGGGCGCTCCCTCAAGGCCTTTTCCAATGCCAGGCTCACCCTCACCGTACTGACGCTTAGAAGTCATCTCCTAGTACAGGCCACACCTGGCGACCTTCCTACCACCACTCTATACAGTAATTACGTCAGTCCTAGCCCGCTTCCTACTTGGTTCAACGGAAACAACACAACTCTGTCTGCTGCGTCTTCTTGCGCCAACCCACCACCTCCAGAACCACGCTTGCCGCAGCTTAAAACCTTTGCTTTTTATTTACATAGTGACCACCTGCATTTTTGCGGGGCGCCCCGCCCTTGGGGGCCTGGTTATCGTCGAAGAACGCGGCCCGGACTCCTGGCGAGCAGGAGCTTCAGCGTTGCTTCGTCCTTCGTCTGCAGCTTGGGTTCTGCCCAGCGCAGACACCATGGAATCCAGCACCACGGAGCGAACAGCCAATTGACGAGGTACAATGCCCCTCGGAGGCTGCCTCTGCTTTGGCCAGCCCAGCGTCGCGTCGGTCAGCCCAGAGCCAACTCATGCTCTAGGCCACAGGCATGAAAAGCAGCCTCTGGCGGAACGCAAGCAGCTTCTGGACAGCCCAGCTTTGGGGCCCGGGGGTGGTGCGCTCCTCTCGAGCACCGACGCCAGCTCCGTCTCTCCTATCTCAGCCTTGGGGTATGGGGATTATCGGGGTAGATCACAGCGGCGGAGAAGCTTGGAGGGTGACACCCTTGAGCTGGCCAGGCAGAGACGCGCATCCTCGGGCTACGATGCGTCAACGTCAGGCCAAAGCACAGGCGGCAAAGGGCTCTTTAGCATGGACTGGGGCTGGCTCTCGAAGAGTAAGCAGACTAAGCAGTCAAAGCGCGCTATCAAGGGCCAGGAGGACGCGCTGGAGCGGCCGTCCCGCGGGGACCGACGAAAGGACGGCAGCGTGAACACCGCAGAGCTGCTCCAACGCCGGTAGGTTGGCCCTTGGGATGTTGCGCAGCTGCCCTACAGCGGCTTTGCCTTGCGCATCCTCTACATAATTTTGCCCTCAACACCTGCATCGCAGAGGCTTTCCGGTACACTACGCGAAGGACATTCACAAAAGCGTATCAACATCCACCACCAAGCCGATAGCGGTCCTGGGACTCGATCCAGCCAGCGACAGCGGCGGGGACGCGGGCGCGGTTACCATGGAGAAGCACTCCCAGGACGGCTCCCCGGACGGCCAGCGGCGTGTACACAACAAGCTCTTCCCGCTTTACGTCAACGGTGTCGCTAAAACATACTTCAAAATCAGCGCCAGCCGGGACTACGCCCAGGTGCTTCGACGCTTACTCCGGCGTGACCCGCTGCTCACATTCGCTTTGCAAAAAGCGATAAAGAGCCTGTCGGTCGGGGACTGCAAGCCAGTCAGCCACGTCACCTCGGACCCCACCGGCGCCTCGGCATCGCTGTATGGGCTGCGCATTACCCCGTGCGTTTGGTCGGACACAAACGGGCACAAGCTTCCGGCGCTCCTGCTGGAGCACAACGTGCCCTACGAGTCCCAGGATGTCATGCCGCGGCTCCTGCGCGACTATGCTGTCCTCTCGCACGTCCCGTCCATCCTCACGCTCATCGACTTCAACGGCCACGTCCTCTACCAGAACGCAGCGTCGATAGACTACTGCGGCGATCTCACCAGCCACAACGTGGAGACTGGCGACGGCATGCTCGGCGTGCTGTTCCAGTATGACCCGCAGATGCTGCAGGAGATGTTGCAGGAGGTTAACGAGGGCAATTACTGGCAGCAGGTTGTGCGCGTCCCGTCCTCGCTCAAGCGGCACATGATCTTCGAGACGGAGAACAGCTGGGGGCACGGCAGCCGGGGCACCAGCAAGAAGCTCACCGCGGCTGTGAGCAAGCGGTTCATCCAGGACGCGCTTGAGCCGGAGTTCCAGCTGGAGAGCTTCACAACGCAGAACGCCCGCAGCCAGCGGACGAACAACCGGAAGCCGACGCACGTGTTCCAGGCGCAGCCCAGCATCAACCGCTCGGAGAGCGTGCAGCAGCGCATGACGCTGCGGCAGGACACGCGTGACAGCGGCGTGGCGATTGCGGGCCCTGCCGCGCTGCCGGTGGGCAGGCTGGGCAGCATCACAGGCGCTGCCCCTCGCCTCGGCAGCCACACCATACAGGCCCCGCCCACCCACGTAGCGTTCAACCTGCCCAACCAGCTGGAGGACGGGCACAGCAGCAGCCACCCCATTACGCACGGCGGGTCCTTCTCAACAGGCGTTAGCAAAGCTAGCGCCCCTACGGCGCACTCGCACCTCATCAACCCCGGGCAGAACCGCCGCTTCATGACGCTCATGCAGTCGGCGGCGGAGCGGCAGCAGCCCAGCTTCACCACCTCGATGAACAGCTTCCACACGGAGGGCGAGAAGCCCGACTCGCGGCAGGGCCCGGGGCAGGAGGAGTGCTGGCACGACATCTCGGCCATCCCGTTGCTTGACCCCGTGCTGGACAAGCAGGTGCGAAGGGGGCCCCTGGCGCTGTTCAGGTTGTGCCATTAGGGCGGGTGATGTCGGGACGGGAGTTAAGGGGTTGGCTTGCTGGCCGGTTGAGTCGCTGGTTGGGTATTTTCTGGTGCCAAAGTAATGCTCCGAATGCACCGGGACGCTGTGAGCCTGGCATCCGACACCATGTTGCACGCGCTGCCCCCGCAGGTCATCTTGTTGCTGCAGACCAACGTCACGGCGCGCGTGGAGCTGGAGAACCGCCTTGCGGACCTGACGGACGCGCAGCTGGGCATGTTGGAGCAGCTGTTCCCCCGCCACGTCATAGAGTACATGCTGTCGCACAAGCACGGGTACAACTCGCGCAACCTCACGCACCTCGCAAACCACCACGACGACGTGATCGTGCTGTTCACGGACGTGGTGGGGTTCACGTCCATGAGCAAGGAGGTGGAGCCCAGCGAGGTGGGTTGGGCTGTGCTGGGCTTGGGCTGCTGGGTTCGTGATGGTTGACGCTAACGGGGGTTTGACGCTAACGGGGCCAAGCACCTGCTTGCATGCTTGTATCGTGTCCTACTTTATAGGCGCTAATAAGCCTGACCCATTGTGCATGGAGCGCCGCTTGTGCCGTACGAGCCAGCGACCGCATGCCTGGTACAGTGCTGACCGGAAGCGTGCCTCCTCCCGTGTTGCCACCGCCAGGTGATGCACTTCCTCAACGAGCTCTACACCATCTTCGACGACCTGGTGGACCTGCACGACCTGTACAAGCTGGACACCGTGGGCGACTGCTACATCGTGGTGGCCGGCCTGACCATGCAGGACGACGACGGCTTCACGTGCACGGTGCAGGGGGACAACGAGCAGCGGCTGCAGCACGCGCAGGTCATGATGGACTTCGCGAAGGCCATCCTGCGCGAGTCGAAGCAGGTGCGCGCGGGGGCGGGACAAGAACGCAAGCAGGGAGACAGCTAAACGGCATGGCTGGGAACGCAGCAGGCGCGGTAGCAACGGGAAGGGGAGACTGGCTGGTGTTCTAGCGTTCGCATGCTGAATGTCGTGCTGGTGTTCTTACGTTCGCATGCTGAAGGTCGTGTTGTACCCTCGCCTGCAGGTCCTCATGCCGCACAACCACAACCCGGTGCAAATCCGCATCGGCATCCACCTGGGCAGCTTGGCGAGCGGCCTGGTGGGGCCGAAGATGCCCAAGTTCACGCTGTTCGGGGACACCATGAACACGGCCAGCCGCATGGAGAGCACGTGCAAGCCGGGCTGCGTGCAGGTGCGTGACCAGGGGTGGCTGTGGGCAATCAAAGCACCGAGGGAATGCTGCGCTACCCTTTAAGCTTGCTGGGGCTGTCTGCGCCCGAATGCGCTGTCATGGTAGTACCGTTGCCCGCGGCTTTCCCAAGCCCTCTTGCAGTACCTGTGTGTGTACCTCCCGTCCTGACGTTTCAGCACGTGGCCTGCACCCTGTCGCAGGTGTCGGAGGCGTTTGCGCGGCTGCTGCCGCTGGAGGACTGGTTGGACACGGGGGGCGTGGAGGTTAAGGGCAAGGGACTCATGCAGACGTACCTGTGGATGCCCAAACCGGAGGACCTGGTGCCCATGGGGGTGGGCCCGCGGCCTGCGCTGCCACGGGACGGCTCCATGGAGTCGCTGGACGAGGTGCGGGCCCCGGCGCCCAGCACCATGAGCTCGGCGCTCACCACCGCGCCGGACGACTCAGCGGCGGACCGCACGGAGGTGGACGGCACCATGCGGTCCTCAGCGGCCTCCCCTTCACGGCCCAAGTCCAGCAGGCCGTACTCGTCCCGGCACCGGCCCAAGTCGAGCCGCTTCGCGCGGCCGACGACGGCGCGGTTGCGGCAGAGCCGGGAGGGCGAGCTCAGCAGGCCGAGCACTGCCAGCAGCCACGGCGGGCTGTCGCGGGCGCCGTCCATGGGGCGGGGGACGATGGGGCGGTCGCTGCCGCGGCGGAATGTGAGCTTCCGCTTCCACGGCGGGGACGAGGACAGCGACGGCGGGGAGGGCAACAGCAGCACGCCGCTGATGGCCATCCTCAACGCCATCCGCGGCAGCAACAACGGGGAGGACCTGGACGGGGTGCAGGGCGGGGGGTCCGTAGCTAGCAGCGTCACGCGGCGGGAGCGCCCGCTGCAGATAGGCAGCGAACACGCGGACTCGGACGACGACGCGCCGCTTAAGGTGGAGCGGAACCAGCAGCAGCCCTTCATGGGGGTCGTCCCCGGGGGGCCGCGGAGGCCGAGCTTGGGGACGCTGGGCGTGCCGCAGGGAAATCAGGTGGACGCGTTTGAGGGCGGGCTGTACGAGTTGCGGCCGGGGTCGGGGGCGGTAACCACGCCTCGGTCGGGCGAGGCGTCCGCCAAGCCCGCCAAGGCCGTGCGGTTGTCCCTGGCGCCGGAGCAGCTCACGGAGTCGCGAAACAGCCCCAACGGGGCGCCAGGCGGCCGGGTGTCGTTGTCAGGGGTGGCCAGGGGGTCGAACACGGGTGCTGGGGTGCTACGGGTGTCCAACGCTGGCGGGGCCAGCGGCCGGCCGTCCGCGACAGGCGGGCCGCAGGGCCCTGGTGAGTCCCCTGGGCGGCAGTTCAACACGGGGGGACCAGCCGGGGCCGTGCCACGGATGTCCAACAACGGTGGGGGCCCGGTTCCCCAGGTGTCGGGCTCGGGGCCTGCTAGGGCGCCGAATGCGGGTGGGCCAGGGCCAGGGGCGGGGCGGATATCCAACGGTGGAGCGCGACCCTCGCTAACTGGAGGTCGGTAGCCCCTGGCGGGCCACGCCGCATTTCATTGGCGTGGTCTTCCCGCACAGATGTAGCATAGATTGTTCCTTGAACAATAGGAAGCTCGAGGCGCCGCAAGGCGCTTGTCAGCTTCATCTTAGTTATGGACGTTTGTTGCGGCTGGGCCACGAGGTTTCACGTGCATATGGGGACGCATACAGGTGCATGCGGCTGCCGGTCTGTCATGCCTGTGGTGGCCTTGCTTGCTAGGCATGGCAGGTGGTGGCGGGCGGGTGGCTACACCGCACTGC
>VFQN01002679.1_pt1 | contig 26885 bp, 44 predicted proteins | sample 3512371 | NCBI WGS metagenome assembly VFQN01 (sample SAMN10412370, study PRJNA504923) | tailings metagenome | isolation source: Replicate 2 from Balatoc abandoned mine | place: Philippines: Itogon, Benguet | collected 2017-08-28
CGAGACGCGGTGGCACCGGCTGCTGCTGGACACGGGGCTGTGGGTGGAGATGGAGGATGAAGATCTGGCCGCCTGGGCGGAGGCGTGGAACCACTTGGAGAGCCTAGGCGAGCTGCAGGGGAGGACAGGTGCGTGGGGTGGGGCACCTTGCGGGACCATGGCTGACCGGGTCACGGACCCGACCGTCTCACCAGGCGCCAGGCAGCAGGCACCTACCGGTGTTGGCGGCTGTGAGGCATAGCTGATAGTGACGTATGTCGGCGCCTCTGCAGGTGCGCGCGGCGCTAGCTGCGATCACACAGTCGACGCACACAAGGACCATACCATGTGTTGAACATCGCAACCTGTGCGCGATATGCCAACTGGCGTAGAAGGCGGGCAGCGCGGCGGCTGCCCTCCTGTACGTGCCCCAGCCTGCCGGCTGCTGCTGCTGCTGCTAAAGCCTCCTTTTCCCCGCCTGCCTACAGGCGCTCTGCCCCTGTCCGCTCCCGCCCCCGTGGCCGGCGCCCTGGCGGCTGGCATGCTCCCTGTCCTGGAGCGTGAGCTGCGGCGGGCCGGGGCGAGGCGCAGCGGGGAGCTCGCCGGGGACCCTCCCCTGCTACACGCCTTCCTCAGCCCCGCCTGCCGCTGGTGGCCCACCCTGGGCTGGCTGCTGTCGTACAGCGATGTACGGCAGGGCGCGTCCTTCATGGCCACACTGCGGAAGCTGGTTGTACGGCAGGTGCCCACGTCCAGGCTGAAGTTGGAGGCGCTGCAGGGCTTACCCATGCGGCCCACGGCCCCCACGCAGGTGACGTACAGCAAGCAGCGTCAGGGGGTAGCTGAAAGCTGAAAGGCATTCCCACAAGCCATGCACCTGCCCTGAGGGATGCATGCTTTGCAACAAAACAACACGCGCAGGTGACGTACAGCAAATCACAGTACGTTCCAGGGCGGGAGGCGGGGTCACTCGGATCAATATGGTAAATTTTACCCTCACGTTGACACGTTGCCCCCCACACGTGGATTATACGGTGACTATCGTACCCTTTAATCAGGTTGCAGGCCGCAAGGCTCGGGTCCTGTCAAGGCCCTTCATTTCGCGGTGGTTACATGGTGTACTAAACAGCTTGTTTAAGCCTGTGGCGGTTACATCGTGTACTGAACAGCTTGTTTATGTCTGTGGCCCTGCCAAATTCCTCACAGGTAACGTACCAAAAGGCGCAGTACATCCTCAGCAACGCTGTGCTAGTGGGCCGGCAGGGCGGCAGACGGAAGGGCAACCGGGCCGGGAACAATGAAAGCGGGACAGGTGGGGACGGAGTTGTGGGGCCTGGCGGCAGCGGCGGCAGCGGCGGCGACGGTGGGGGCGGCGGCATCAGCGGTGCTGGCGGCAGCGGCGACGGTAGCGGCGGCGACCGCGTAGTTGGCGGCAGCGGTGGTGGCGACGCATGCGGAGCGCCAGTCGTGGAATACGCAAGCGGCGGCACCTCTTTGGCACAGCCACGTGCCCAAGGGGGCTCCGGGATGGACAGCCCCGGCGTGCCGCGTGCGCAGCTGCTGCTGTGGTACGGCGTACGGCAGCTGATGCCGCCCATGGCCACGGCGGCTGTCGGCTGCGGGTCCGGCATGGCCGGCGCGTTGGATGGCATTAGCAGCTCTCTGGGGCCGGCGCTCTCCCTCATGACTGTCCTTCTGCCTCCGGCAACCCTACTGGCGCTGCAGCTTGCAAGTGCCAGTATCACGGCCAGCGGCACCGACAGCGGCACGCCCGTCCCTGAGACCGGTGGCGGCAGCCCTCCGCCGTGGCTTAGCTCGTGGCGGCGTGTGCTGCTGGAGGAGTGGAAGGTGGTGGAGCTGCTGGGCAGTGCGCTGGAGCAGCCGATGCCGGTGCTGGGGACTAACAAAAACCCCATGCTTGCGATCGAGGACAGTGCTACGCTGCGGTCGCTGACGTCAGCCGTGTGCGTAGTGGCGCTAGCGTTCCCTGAGCAGGTGTGGTCGGCAGCGGGGGGCTCGGGGGCGGGGGCCCACGGCGCGGGGACCCACAGGCAGACAAAGGCAAGCCGAGGCAGCAGCAGCAACAAAGGTGGCGGGAAGCGAGCCGTGCCCGCCCCTGCGGCCCCCGCCGTGTGGGTGTGGCCCACCGGCAGGGTGGTGCAGCTGCTGGACGCTGCCCGGGCGCAGTGTGGCATGGCCTACGCAGGTCACCTGGAGCCGGAGGTCGACGCCCTGTCCAAGCTGGTTGACCTGGTCAAGGCCGGGGGTCCCGAGGTGCCGTACAAGTACGACATGCCCTTTGTGCGGGCAACCCTGGCGCTGCAGGCTGAGTCGACCCTGGTGGGCGGCTACCGCTGGTGGGGCGGCGAGGGTCCCAGTCCCGAGCTCCTAGACGGGCTGCTGCGCACGTGCAGCTACCCGCGGTGCGCCAGCCTGGAGGGGGACAGCGAGGCGGGGGAGGAGGTGCGGCTGGCGGCGTGCGGCCGGGGGTGCGGGGGCGCGTGGTACTGTTGCCGGGCGTGCGCAGACAAACACTGGAGGGAGGGGCACAAGGAGGCGTGCTGGGGAGGGGCGGCAGTGATAGCATGCGTGCAGCTACCCGCGGTGCGCCAGCCTGGAGGGGGACAGCGAGGCGGGGGAGGAGGTGCGGCTGGCGGCGTGCGGCCGGGGGTGCGGGGGCGCGTGGTACTGTTGCCGGGCGTGCGCAGACAAACACTGGAGGGAGGGGCACAAGGAGGCGTGCTGGGGAGGGGCGGCAGTGATAGCGGCGCCGGGTGGGGTGTCGGGCGGCAAAGGTAAGCGTTGAAGGCTAAGGGTATAGGTGATTGACTGCCGAAGCGCTTGATGTGTACCGCTACTTTGTCCCAAATGAGGTGGCACTGGGGTGGTTCCCTGGGCAGTACCATTGGCAAGGTATGGTCAGTCGCGTTCCAGATGATTGTGCTGATGGCATGGTGAGTCGCGGCAGCATCCCAGTGGGTCCATGAGGGCTGCGGCAGTGGGGACCGGAATGGAACAGGGCGGAAGCTGCAGCAGTGGCTGGAACGCTGCGGCAGGGCTAGACACTGCACGAATGCAACGCTGGTGGCAGGGGTTGGCGTTGGGGCTGCCGCGCTGGTGGCGACGGCAAGAGCGCACGGACACTACCGTCCTTACTGCAGTGAATGCAACACAACATCGTACCGGCACGTTATGTCAAGGTAGCTGAAGGGCTGGGCTAGCATCTTTCCAGTCCACTTTGCACGAACGCGAGAGCCGTGTGGTCCAGTGTCTTCTTACATGTTGGTCCCTGGCCCTGAGACGCTAACAGCCTCTGCCGCCGTGCCACTACTGCCTGCACGCACCCTTTCTCGAGCAGCGCTGCGCGAGCAAATTCGCATGTCCACCCATCCGCGATCCGCCCCAATCTGGGCACGGCTTTCAAGCAGCCTCCTTGCGGACCTGGCCGCACCACCTGGAATGCAACACCAAATGCCGAACGCACCTCCTGCCTAAATGCTGGAGCCTAAACACTACACGAGCCTGTCACACTCGCTAGCCGACCCAGGACATGCAGCCCTTCCACCAGCACCTACCGCAGCTTTGCAGCGCGCAACCCGTGTACTAACACCACTCGCTGCTAGCCCCGCGCTGAACGCCCTTTCGTCCGCAGCTCCCCCTCTCACGCGTACGTCTGCTCCGAAGCCACAGCACACACTGCCTGCACCCTGCAGCGTTTGCTCCAGATTGATCCCTAATGGAGAAAGGACCCTAGCCACGATCACGCGCGTCCCCTGCTCTTTAGGCTCCGACAGGCTGCTGCTAGCCACAGGCCACACAGCGATTGATCCCTAATGGGGAAAGGACTCTGCGGGGCTCCCTTAGCCACGATCACGCGCGTACACCTGCTCCTGAGCCTCCGATAGGCTGCTGCAAGCCACAGCCCACACGGCCTGCTGCACCTGATCCCTAATGGAACAGCTCTCAGCGGGACACCCTGGCCCTCACTCAGCATCATGCGTACATCTGCTCCATGAACACCAGCTGGTCACAGGCCACATGGACCGCAGCGGTTGGTGCCTCATGGGCCCCGGCCGCTGCGGAACGCCGGACCCCCCTCAGCCAGCATCACGCGTACATCTGCTCCGTGAACACGAGCTGGTCCACCATGAAGCACGCCTGCAGCCGCGACTTGTCGCCCACCATGTCCAGCAGCCGCCGCTGCACCTGCATGGGAAAGCACAGGGCGTCAGGCACGTGGTATCAAGTGGGCGTCAGGCACGTGGCACAGGCAGGGCGTTAGGCAAGTGGCTGCAGCGTCGCACAAACTCTACTTGTGAAGAACGCTTTTGTATCAGGCCCCCCCATGAAGGCGGGGTTAGGTGCGCCGGTCCGCGACGGCAGAGGGTGCTCAAGCCAAGGGGAAAGCCATGCGTACGTGTTGGGGTCCACGCCAGGAGGCCTGTGCACCTGCCTCCAGCACATGCATGGCCGTGCGCAGTATGCCTAATCAGGCCCCACCGAATTCGCCCTCCTGCACCTCTCAAACTGCTAGCAACGGCAGCAAGCCTTGGGCATAATAAGCTACCCCTTGTGCGGCATCCTATCATGCAATGACGCACCTCCTTCTCGTCGGGTGCAGGGTTCTGCGAGCGCACTCGCGACAGGTAGTCGTAGATGGGCGGGAAGCGCGACCCCAGCGCCGCCTGGCAGTTCTGCCGCAGCGCGCGCGTCTTGTCCGTTTTGGCCCCCGTGTGCAGCACGCGCTCCTGTACGGCAGCGATGCTGTCGCGTCCGTCGTACGCCCGGGTGGCCATGGCTGGAAGGGGGGTGTAAACGGGACATGGGGATGCACGGTCAACGCACGGTCAACGCACGGCATGGTGAGTCCAAGAGGGCCGCAAAGGGTTATTATGGAGCGGGGTGCACGGCTGGGCTGCGTGGTGGTGTGGCAGTCCGGGCGATTCGAGGGCGTGGGGACTCACGCACGAGCTACGGCGCCGGCCAAGCAGTTGGTGTAGTTACTGGGCAGCGGAGCACGTGTTGCGTGCGGGGTGCGGCTTCATCGCCCGTCGTTTGGCCCCGCGCACTCCTCACCTTCCACGTTCTGTATGATCCGGTTGCGCTGCTGCAGCACCTCGTCCCCTCCCTCGTCGTCCTCCTCAAAGTCGTCTGAATAGCCGTCCTCGTCGTCGTGCCCCCCGCCGTTGGCGTGCCCGTGCCCGTGTCCGTGCCCGCCGCCGCCACCGAGGCGCCCCTGCGCCGCCTGCCCCGCGCCGTGCGGGTGGTACGGCGACCCGCCGGCGCTCGCCGGGGATCTCCCCACAGCCCCGCCTGCAAGCAGACATAGCCGCACAGACGACACGTTACCACTGCGAGAGGCAGCAAGACCCTCAGCTACGCCACACCTGCAATAATTGCCATGGCCCTGACCTCCAGGCACCTGGGAACCTCATTAATGTCGGCACCCCTGGCGGTCCCAAGCCGTCCCGCCCAACACCAGCTAGCTGTCCTGGAAGCTCTTTGTAACGCACCTTACCCTTACCAACTCACCTAGGATGCCGCCCCTCGCGCCCGCCGCCGGCGCCGCCGCCACCCCCGCGCCCCTCCCCAGCGTTCTGCTGCTGCCCAGATTGACGCTGCCCATGAGCGGGCTGTCGCTGCCGGCTGTGCGGTTGGCCACCGTGAAGTCCATGGCGCTGGCCGCGTGGTGCCCGCCCAGCAGGCCGCCCCCCGACCCGTGGGTCATCTGCATGGTGCCCATGTTGGGCATGTCATCGCGCATGGCGGACATGTTGTTGGTGCGGTCAAAGGTCCACTGGTTGGCGCCGGCGCCCACGCGGCCGGCGCTCTGGGGGCGCTCCATGGCCGAGGCAGTGGCTGCGGGCAGGAGGGCGGGAAGCGGAAGATTACAGGTAGTGGCGTGTCAGGCGGTGTAATGACGGTGAGATGACGCCGCTGAGGCAGCATGTGCGGCTGATGAAGGCGTGATGTCGTTACAGCCACCCGGCTTTGGATGCATGTCCAACTCCTCCCTCGGTATTCTGCCATTATGTTCTAATTGGTTGTGTGCATTCGTGAGGGCTGGTCGAGACGGCCCCGCAATGGTGCATCATTACCGGTCCACGAGCACCTCTCCTTGCCAAAGCTACAAACTCGACAATGTACGTTTCAGCACCCCCGATGTATTGTTTCGGAGCAGCATGTGATAGTAAGCAATGCCTGAGGGTGAATGCTCAGATACTCACCCTGCATCCCCGCGCCGCGCAGCGCCCCCCGCGCCGCCGTCGACGCCGCCGTGCCCGACCGCACCGTGCCCGTCAGCACGTCGTCGTCGTCATCCACGCCCCACATGCCGCCGCCGCCGCCGCCGCCGCGGCCCGTGGCGGCGGACGTGGCGGGCCGCTGCGGCGCCGGCGCTATCCCGCCCACGCCCGCGACGCGCGCGCCGGCGCCGGCGCCCACCATCGGCCCGCGCGAGCCCACGTTGGTGCCCGGTCGCTGTGCCGTTCCTGTGGGGTAGCAACAGCGTACGAATTTAGGTTTTTATGCATGTCTTGCATTACGAGGTGGTTGCCGGGCCTGTGAGCGGCCCGCGCGAGCCCACATTGGTTCCCGGTCGCTGTGCCGTTCCTGCGGGACGGCATTGCCGGGAAGAGCGATAGATAAGACTGGGTGCTTGATGACAGCACGACATGACAGCACGAGGGCGACCCCACAATGGCGCCGGGACCCTGCGCTGCGCCCCCTGCAGGGCAGCCGTGCCGAGCAGGAACGACATGACGTGATGCGGATGATGATACTGGTCATGATGTGTACATGTTTGCAATACTGCGCTCGCTGTGCGGGAGAGCCCGAGTGCCTGGGCCGTGTGGTGTCCGGCGGAATGATGTACCAGTAACTGTGACGGTGTAGCTGGACAACTCAGCCTGGACGTGGTACCACTGAACCAGGTATCACCTTTCTTTTGCTAGCCGCACCGGTGCCGTGTCCCTGTGCCTTGCCTTGCCTAGCTAGCCATCATCGCCAAAAGCAAAGCTCGCGCCCGCCCTATCTACAGTCCAGTCTGCCTTTGGTGCACACCGGTACCCCACATGCCCCCGCCCACATGGCTCATTGGGCCTCACTCCCCTCCCGCGCTGCCCCACCTCCTCCTTTCCCACCTGCTTGCTGCTGCCGCGCCGCCGACGGCAGCGTCTTGTCGTACGGCGACACGCCGCCGCCGCCGCCGCCGCCGCCCGCCCCGTCAACGTCCCATATGCTGCGCCCGCCGGCGCCCGCCCCCCTGCCCGCGCCCGCCATGCCACGTGTGTCGTCGATGCGCACGGTGCCCATGTTGGGAAGGTCATCGTCTTCGAAGCCGCCACCGCCAGCAGCCACGGGCGAGTTGCTCGCCTGGTGGTGCGTGGCAAGGACGGCCGGGTGCGGATGTGTTCAGTCGGGCAGGTCGTGGTCCGCTGCACTCGCGGTGCTTGCATACTGCTTGCGCTTGTGTGCAGCCCGTGTGATCCCCTCACGGCCCTCAATTCTGGAATAGACGTGCGGTTGAGAACAGATGTGCGTCGACACTGCAGCACCGCACACCCCACCTGCGTCCCCGGCAGCCCGGTGTTGCTGCCGTAGATCATCTCCCGCTTCCGGGCAGCAGCCAGCTCGCGCGTCTTGTTGGCGTTCACGGACGCCACCTGGGGCCACCGTGAGCAGTACATGCACATTCTGTGAAGTCAAAGTACGAATACCTACATTATGATTGTATGAACGCTACATCGAGTAGCTCGATACAGCACACCCGTCCCGCCTAATGTCTCGCTGGACCATAATGCATGTGGTACAAGGCGCTGATCCTCATTCCAGTCGGCCCTGTATCACTTTCTCCCACCCACCTTGAGCTCCAGCTCGCGCCTCCGCCGCTCCGCCTCCTTCTTCATCTCCAGCCGCTGCTTGGGCGTAAGGTTCCCGTCCTGCGGCACCACAGCAGCAGCACATGTATCACATTCGGGCAGACAGCTCAGGAACGGCATGGCGTGTTGCCCGCTGGTATGCTCCAGCCAGCCGCTGCTTGGGCATCAGGTTCCCGTCCTGCGGTAACAGCAGCAGCAGTTAGTAAATACAGCATGTTGTTCGACAGACAGCTTGGAACCGGACGGCGCAAGTGCCCCGCTGTCACGCAAAAGGGAGGTTGCGCCGTTCCTGCGGCACAAGCGCAACAGCACACACTAAGCACGTTGGCAGACGGCTGTGGAAGAGCACAGCGTGTTGCCCCCTGCCACACACGAGCCAGCCACACAGACGGCCAGCTCTCATGCTGGGTTCGACGCTTCTTCTTCCTCGCCGCCATATCGCATCTCCGCACCCAGTCAACATCGCCACCCGGCCTCGGGCGATCCCTTACCCATGTCTGCCCCGCGCGTCTCCCCGCCGCTGCCAACCGGACCCGGGCCCTCCCCGCCACCCGTGTCTGCCCTGTCGTCTTCCGCCCCCCACACATTCGCATCCAGTCCCACACATTTCAACCAGTCCCACACAACGCCCGCATCAGCCCCCGTGGGCCTCGCTGCCGCCGCCGCCCCCGCGGCCCTTCATCCCCCGCCACTCACATCTGTTCCCGCGCGTCCCTCGGCCCCGGGCGACGCCTTTACCCACGTCCGCCCCCGCTGCCACCGGCCCCACGGCCCCCACCGGCCCCGGGCCTTTCCTAGTCCCTTATCTCACCTCTGCCCCCGCCGTCAACGCCCCCGCGTCCGGCAGCTGCTTCGTGCGGCTGATGCTGGTGGACGCCCCCTAGCCCACATATCCAGCCCCACAGTCCCACATACCACGCCACCCACGTCTGCCCCTAGCAAGCCCGGAGGGTAACCTACATATCCAAAAGCTGAAGTCCCCGGAGACCTTCAGCCTCGCGCCCCCTCCCCGTCACTCCCATCTGCACCCGCACCGCCCGCACCAGCGTTTGCCGCCATGCTCCATCCATCCCGGCCCCTCAACCTACCTCGGCCCCCGCCCCTGCCGCCGTCAACGCCCCCGCGTCCAGCAGCTGCTTCCGTCGGCTGATGCTGGTGGACTGCTTGAGGTTGCGGCGCTGCTCCTCCGCCTTGAAGCGGTCCAGGTGCCGCTGCACGTACGGCAGCTTGAACACCTGTACGACAACAGCCCAGTGCAGGAAGGGGGTAAGAGTGCCGTACGGGGCACAGTTGGGGTGCGGAAGCGGCGGCCCAGGTGCCGCTGCATGCACGGCAGCACGGCCACCTTCGCAGTGCAAAGGGTGGATGCCGCACGGGACATACCGGCGATGAGGCAGCAGTACGGTGGCCCGGGCTGTGCCCAAGCTTAGTGCAAGGCAGGGACCCTGTCCTCACCTCCCCAAGGGGCGGCCGCGCCGTCGCATCCCGCGCCAGCAGGCGGTTCACCAGGTCCGGTCTGACCCACCTCAGGCACCCCGCACAGCACCGCCCCGAAACCAATGGCGTTGCCTGTCCTCACCTCTCCCAGCGACGGCCGCGCCGCCGCATCCCGCGCCAGCAGGCGGTTGACCAGGTCCGACAGGCCGCTAGTGAACTGGTCGGTGGGGATGGGCGGGAAGTTGCCGCGCACGATCTGGTACACCAGGGACAGGAGACTGTCCGCCGCGAACGCGTGCCTGGGGGTGCGGGAGCGTAACGGCGTTAAGGGACGCGAGATGGTGTGGTGATGCTGCTGTGTACCGTTCGCACTGAAGCTGCGATGGCGGGCACAGCAGGCTAGGAGGCCTTGGCAACAAACGCGTGCCTGGGGGTGCGGGAGCGTTACGGCGCTAAGGGAAGCGAGTTGGTGTGGCGATACTGCTGTGTATCGTTTACACTGAAGGCGAGCACAGCAGCCTAGGAGGCCTTTGCAGCGAACGCGTGCCTGGGGTGCGGGGACATGGGTGTGGGTTACAGAGGGCGTGAGGTGTCCTAGGCTGGTCTGAAGCGGATGCCAGTGGGTGCAGGGTGCGCGGAGTTCGAAGGTCCAAAGGGTAGATAGGGTGTAGGAGGACTGGGGAGGACTGGGGAGGACTGGGGAGGACGACGGGTGCTGCTGGTCTGGCCTGTTGTTGCGGAGGCCTGATGTGGGTGGAGTGTCGTCGTGGGTCCCAGCATGTCGGGCCATGCCAGTGGGCTGGTAAGTAGTTGCCGTCTTGTGCAAGAGCCGTCTTGTGTTAGAGAGCTCGTAAGTGGCTGAATACAGAGGTAGAGCAGTGAAGGTGCCGTACTCACTTGAGGGTGCACAGCTCGTACAGGACGCAACCCAGCGACCAGATGTCCGACTTGTACGTGTACGGCTGGTTGGTGCAGATCTCAGGGGCCATATAGTACCTGCGCGCGAACGTGGAGGGAGGCTCTATGTGAAGCGCCAGGATGTAGTGACCCTGCACGAAAGGCTCCGTGCACTCTAAGGCACGTGTCGGACCCAGCGGGCAGACGGCAGAGCACCTCCGCCCCTACCCCACGCTCCCAAGCTGAAGATCGGAGGCTCGATTTCCATGCACTTACGGCGTGCCTGTCACGGTCGTTGCGAAGGAGTCTGTCCGCTCAAGGACCTTCGAAATGCCAAAGTCCCCCAGTTTGATGATGCCGCCCCGGGCAATGAAGATGTTCTGTGTCTTCAGGTCGCGGTGGAGGATGCGCTTCGAATGAATGTAGCTGATTGCTGAAGCAATCTGCGGTGTCATATGGTCATATATGTTTGTCATAGGCCAGGCTATTGCATAGGGTGGTGGTTGCACCCTGGCCCGGCAGCACCGCACTCCGTCAGCGTACCGACCTGGACGAACATGTTCATGACTTCATCCTCGCGGAAATACTCCTTCTGGGTAACCTTCTTGCGTATCCGGTTGAAGAGGTCGCCCTCCTCGCAGAACGACGTGACGATGCAGAGCGAGCCATCTTTGTCCACAAAGCTCTCGCGGTACTTGATAATATTTGGGTGATCCAGTGAGTCCAGCAGTTGAGCTTCTCTCAAAGCGCCGGCGTGGTCGTCCTGGGCGAGAGGTGGAGACGGGCAAATGTGCAGTCCGGAAAACCCCCACTAAGCGCCTACCCAAGATGGAGGACCTACCTTGGCCGACATAGGGATTCTCTTGATGCAGTAGAGGTGTCCATCGTGCTTGTCAGTCGCCCGGTAAGCGGTGCCATATTGGCCTTGCCTGAATGCACATGCCGGATGGCAGCGGCGGTCATGGCCGCTGTCACAGCTGCTACAGGTGTTGCATAAGATAGATTCTTACCCGATAACAGCAAGGTCCTGATACTTTTCCATGCCGGTCTGGCCCCCTTGGTTTTCTACAGCCTACTGGTGGGCCACACCCGCATGAGCAAGTGATCACGTTACAGCTACCTAAGCCTATTTGATAACGTATCAGGAGTCCCTAAAGCGGCAAGGAACGGGCAGGGCCCCACCTGCAGGAAATGGCGCTCACCGACGCATGGGGGTACCCATGCCGGCATGCGGGCACACCACCTTCAGCCCCAGCAATACCACCAGTAAGGAACTTGCTAGTAGCATTCGTAGTAAACAACGTCACTGTAGCTTTCCTTGTGCACGAGGCCCCATAGAACTTTCGATACATTTACAAGACCGCAACCCGAGCTTCAACACAAGGGCGCAAGATGCAGATGCCAGTGACTGTCCTGAATGCTTCCACAAAGCGTGAAACTGGGAAAAAGGCACAATATGCCAACATAGCGGCAGCAAAGGTGCGAAAACCTGCCGACGCTGGGCGCAGTGCCATCGACAGCTCGTGAAGAGACGTTTGGAATGCTTCCTTTGATCCATAGGCTGTCGCCGACATCATCCGCACCACGCTGGGGCCGCGTTCTATGCTTAAGATGCTCCTGGACCCCAACGGCGGCATCGTGCTTACGAATGACGGGCACGCTATCCTCCGCGAAATCGACGTCAGCCACCCAGCCGCAAAGGTAAACTTTACGATCTGAGGTAAAGGCGCTTGGCTGGGCTGGCATGCTGAAAGGTCCAAAATGCGCGCGCAGTCGATGATCCAGCTGAGCCGGACACAAGACGAGGAGGTTGGCGATGGGACAACCTCAGTTATCATCCTAGGTGAGTGCTAGGCTTACAGGGGGGCCGAACTAGCGCGGCCTAGGTATGCCGCCAAGTCCGACGGTCTGGCTACCCCAACCGCGCCCCATACCCAGTGCACGCCACACCGTGACACCATACACCCAGGCTCACGGTATGCCCGCTATGCCTGACACCGCACCTGCTTATGTCTTACTCGCAGCCGGCGAGATGCTGCACATGGCGGAGCCGTTCCTGGAGAAGAACATCCACCCCACCGTGATCGTGCGGGGCTTTGCGCGCGCCCTGGAGGACTCCATCAAAATCATCGACCAGCTGGCGTTCCCCATCGACACCAACGACCGGAAGCAGCTGATGAACGTCGTGAACAGCTGCATTGGCACCAAGTTCACGCACCGCTTCGGCACTCTCATGGCGGTGAGTACAACCCTGCACACGCCCTGGGGAGTTGCGGTTGGGCGGGAAGGCAGCAGGGTTACACTTGCATCGTGACGTCGTGTTCGCTCGTAAAACGTACACATTACACAGTTTGCGGTTGATGTGCATTGCACGGCGGCGAGTCGGGGATTCAGCCTTGGGGCGGCGGGCCACCGTTGCGGTGCTGATGGACTGGCGCATGAGAGGCTGTAGCGTCAGGAGCCACCAGCAGCAGCAGCAACGACAGAGGGGAGCAGCAGCACAGGGGAGCAGCGGCAAAGCGGACCAGCGGCAGCAGCGACAAAGGGGAGTAGCAGCAGAGGGGAAAGTGCAGCTGCTGGACTGAGGTGGAGGACGGAGGACTCGGTGTTGACTAGGGCTGCGCGGGCCATCGCACGGCAGTGCCGTGCACGACACGCGGGTGTTGCTGCAGCAGCCGCTGGCCCTACCGAACCCATCACCCGAATTAGGCCGACTGGCTATCGGGTTTGGGAGCTGGTGGGCCGGGTCCGCCCTCAGTGTGAAGGGTCCCGTCCGGGCGCGGCAAGCGGGGAGGCTGCGGGGACGGCTGCGGCAGGCCTGCCGTGGCCCGGACGGCAGGCTGGGGGCAGAGATCGTAGCAGCTGCCTCTCGCCCTCCGCATCATGGGCACCGGTATAAGGAGCCGGCTGGCGTCCCCCGGCGGCCGTTCGCCCTGGGGCTTGGCCTTCGTGCCTTGGACTTGGGGGAGTGCAGCTGGCTGGCAGCCGTAGTCTGGGCGTGGGTCAAAAGGAGCAGGGTGCAGGCAGTTGTTGTCACATGTCACGGCCATGCTGTGCCAGTTGGCGGGCTGCTGGGTGCTGCAGCTGCAGGAAGGGACGGCGCCTGCCGGCACCGGAGCCGAGTGGAGGCTTGCCGTGGGCCGGCCTGCGCCAGGGGGTTGGAGGCGGCGGCGGCGCACCGTAGCCTCGTGCAGCTGTGCTGGGGGCGTACGGCAGCCGCAGTTATGGCAGTAGCAGTTGCAGTAGCAGCAGGGGTACCGGGTCTGTGGCGGAGCGCAGAGGCGTATTGTAGCCAGACCAGGGGTACAAGCTGCAAACGCACCAGCAGCAGCAGCAGCAGCAGCTCGATTGCCCAATGGCAGCAGCAGCGGCGGCGGCTTTTTCGTGGTGGCCAGCCGTATGCGAGCTGTGCAAGGGCGTGTGCCGTACACAGTGCAGCTCTGCAGATGACCGGTGAACACCGGAGGATTGCCGTGCCCAGAATGGCCTGAGCTGTAAGCCTGAAGGCGGCAGCAGAGGCGGCCGTACAGTCAGCGCCTGGGCGAACGGCGGAGGGCAGCCCTTTGCAGGGGATGCCTCAAACATGGCTCTTGCGCGGCACGGTTCGGGCGTGCCATGGCAGCTGAGGGCTTGACGTGGACTGCGGCAGCCACTGTTAGGGTTTCAGCCCAAAGCGGCATGCAGCAAGCCCCTCATCCCGTCATCTGTTGCCGAGCACAGATCTCATTGCCCGCCTGCAACAAATGTGTCACCACGTGTATGCTGGTTGCTTGTGCTGCGCAGGAGCTGGCGCTGGACGCTGTGCAGACGGCGACATATGTCATTATAATGTTGACAATCAACATAATAAATGAAATAAATACTTGATCATTGATGCCTTTCCTTCTTTTATCCGTGCGCAGGAGCTGGCGCTGGACGCTGTGCAGACGGTGACGCGCGACCTGGGCAACGGCTCCAAGGAGATCGACATCAAGAACTACGCCAAGGTGGAGAAGATTCCCGGGGGGACCATCGAGGACTGCCGCGTGCTCAAGGGTGGGTGCAAGGACTGAGTGGGGGCAAAGCAGCTGAGCCAGGGGTGTTGCACCAGGGTGTCCATGCACCAGACTGTCCCCCGGGGGGGACCATCGAGGACTGCCGCGTGCGCAAGGGTGGGTGGCTTGGGCGTGGGTGATGTGGAGGACAGCAGCTGGGTTCTGGTGTGTGGGTTCCAGGCGCACTGGGCTGGCGGAGCGGACAGGAAATGGGCGGAGCTGCTGGAGCTGCGGGCGGCGAAGAGCAGCAGTGGGCTCAGGGTGCTGGTTGGGAAGTAGGAGTGCGACGCGTCGTGCGAATGCTTCAGCGGGCATGCCTGCGAGCGGCCGTGCAGTGTGGGAAGCAGCGACTTGCATCGTGACAGACGCGTGATAACGAGGTGATGGTGGAGCTGACATCCCTCCCGCTCTGATAACACACGGGAGTCCAAGCACGTGGTGGTGACGGAAATGCCTTGTACGGTTGAAAGCTAGCACCATACCACCTACCTGCTGCTCAAACTGTGAGTTGCCCCAACACATGCACACACGCAGGTGTGATGGTCAACAAGGACGTGGTGGTTCCCGACAGGCCTTTTGAAAGCAATGCCAAGAGTACCCCTCATTTACGCACCGTACCTGGCCTCACCCAAACACCCTCATACCGGCGTCATGTCCAACAAGGGCGTGAGGGTCCCAGAAAGGATTGCACGACCAAACGGTAGCACCATACCACCTTTCTGCTGCTTAAACTACGGGTTGCCCCCGACACACATACCATCCACAGGCGAAGGACGTGGTGGTTCCGAACAGGCCTTGATGGCAGTGCCAAGGAATTTTCCCCTGTCCTAACGTACTGTGTTTGTCCTCACCCCAACACCCTCGTGCAGGCGTCATGTTCAACAAGGACGTGATGCCGGACAGGCACCACGTGGGCTGACGCCCCCGTCAACAAAATGCACTTGTGTTAAGGTGCTGCCCTTCTGCCCGACCCCAACACCCTCGTGCAGGCGTCATGTTCAACAAGGACGTGGTGGTTCCGGGGCGCATGCGGCGGCGCATCGAGAAGCCGCGCATCCTGCTGCTCGACTGCCCGCTGGAGTACAAGAAGGGAGAGAACCAGACCAACGTGGAGCTCAGCAAGGAGGAGGACTGGTGGGTGGCGGTGTATCGTGAAGTGACAACATCATCGGGGGATTTAGGGGGCGGGAAGGGATTGTAGGCTGGGCGGGCACGTGGAGAGGAGCTCAGCCAGGTGAAAGGGATGGTGGGTAGGGGGCATCTGCTGTGGGTCGGGCCGGGCTCATGTCAGCAACGCGCGGCCCGGGACATTATACCTCATGCAACGTGGACCAATGTGGAGCTGAGCAAGGAGGAGGACTGGTGGGTGGCGGTGTTGACGTGGCGTTGGGCTAACTATGGTACCCCAGCTTGGAGTGACATCAGTGCTTGGTGAAGAGAGGGTAGTGAACTGGGCGGGCACTCGACAGGAGTGGCCCATCAAGGAGGAGGACTGGTGGGTGGCGGTGTAGGGTTGGGCTACCTTGCATCAGCATGGAATGAACCATGTATCGGGTAATGCGGGTACAGTAGCATGGGCGGACACTCGAAGCGGAGCTCAGCAAGGAGGAGGGCAGGTGGGTTGCGGGCATACGGCAAGGGCCGGATTCATACTACGCCGCCCGAGACATCACGTGCTGCTGTCATGATAACTTACCGTTTGTGGTTGTTCGTCCTCAGGGCTGCGCTGCTGAAGCAGGAGGAGGAGCAGATCGCGCGGCAGTGCGAGCAGATCCTGGCGCACAAGCCCGACGTGGTGATCACGGAGAAGGGCCTGTCGGACCTGGCGGCGCACTACCTGACCAAGGCGGGCGTGTCCGCCATCCGCCGCCTGCGCAAGACGGACAACAACCGCATCGCGCGCGCGTGCGGGGCCACCATCGTCAACCGGTGAGTCGTGCAAGCCGCACCGTGCGCGTGTGCGGGGCGACAATTGTGACCCGGGGGGCCGTGCAAACCGCTATTGATCGTGGGTGCGGGGCAATGGCTGTCAACTGGTGAGGCCGCACACAGGACCTGCGCGCAGTCAGTTCCGTCAGCAAGCCTTGGCCACTAATGAAGCCTTGGCCATCCAATCCGTACGCAGCACCAAGAGATAAGGATGAGGCCCCCGCACAGCTCCAGCCGCCCTAAGCGCGCGACTCCCGGCACCTGCCGGCCCGCGCACCTCTGCCCCTGCCCGTGAATCATGAAGCATCAAGGGCGTGGGCATAGCCACTGCAACACATGAACCCCGGCAAGCTCCAGCCGCCCCAAGGGCGCAACTATCGGCCTATGTCTACACACGCACCTCTTCCATCGCACACCATGCCCATGCCGTACATTGCCGTACGCCGTACACAGGACGGACGAGATCAAGGACTCGGACATCGGCACGGGCGCGGGGCTGTTCGAGGTGGTCAAGATCGGCGACGAGTACTTCACCTTCATCGTGGACTGCGCGGAGCCCAAGGCGTGCACCGTGCTGCTGCGCGGGGCCTCCAAGGACATCCTCAACGAGGTGCGGGTGGTAACAGTGTATGTTATTAAGTGTATATTGGCATTGATACAAATGTGATGTATTCCATAGTTACGGCCTCCAAGGACATCCTCAACGAGGTGCGTGCGGCAATTATGGAGGATGCAAGGTCTTCAGGGTTCAGAATTGAGGTGCCACGAGCCAGAAGGCGGGGAAGCGAGGGGCGCATGTGTAGGTGCTGCATCGATGCACTCCACCCCACCCTGTGTTTTTCGATTAGGAGAGAGGTAATGCATGTTTCTAAGAACAGCGACGCTTAGGTGCGTATGAAGCACCGGCCTGGCGGACGCTATGGGCGTGGCGCGCAACGTGCATCCGGCATGTACGTGCCCATCCCATGATCCGCCTCTTGGCTCCAATCAGTGCCACGCCGTTCAATGCGCAGGTGGAGCGCAACCTGACGGACGCCTTGGGCGTGGCGCGCAACACTTGACCAGCTTGTTCCTGCCCATCCGTCTGTCGTTCTTGACTAGGGCGGCAACCAACCTACATTTCCTACCACTGCCCCACTATGCAACTGCATTATTTTACATGCAGGTTGAGCGCAACCTGACGGACGCCATGGGCGTGGCGCGCAACACCTATTTGACCTGTAACTGCCCACCCCATCATCCCATCCAGCTCTTGGATCAACAAGTGCCACGCCGTACTCACGGGTTTGTTGCGCAGGTTGAGCGCAACCTGACGGACGCCATGGGCGTGGCGCGCAACATCTGCCTGGACCCGCGGCTGGTGCCTGGCGGCGGCGCCTGCGAGATGGCGGTCAGCAGGGGGCTGTCGGACCGCGCGGCGGGCGTGGAGGGCGTGGAGCAGTGGCCCTACAAGGCCGTGGGTGAGTGGAAATGAAAGAAGAGGGTACATCGAAATGTGAAGTGACAAATAAACGTGATCATCGGGATGGCTGCAGGCCAGGATTCCTGAGTCGAACGAGATACTGGGGACTACTGGCGGCGATTGAGGCATGTGGCATCAATTCTCGGGCAGCGGGGGTATCACGTGTGTGCGCCCTGGCTGGCGGCGGCGGCCGTACCAGGAATGCGCCCAGCGTGCCTGAGGGGAAGCCGCAATGCGCATGCCTACAAGCAGACCTACATCCTGATATTGGGGCAGGTGGCACGCCTTACTGGGTTGGGGGTCGATATGCGTACTGAGGTAACGTGTTGGGGATTGCCCTTGTACCGCCTGATGCATACGCAAAAACAAGTTCACCCAGCCATGTTATTTGTCCGCGGATTGACTGCGGCCTCCGACGCCCTTGTACCTTGTGCGTTACCCCCAGGCGTGTTCATGGAGGTGATCCCGCAGTACCGCACCACGTTCCTGCCCCACTGTAACCCCGCACCTGCCACTTATAGGACATCCTTGTCCCCTTCACCTTGTGTGTCACCCCCAGGCGTGGCCATGGAGGTGATCCCGCGCACGCTGGCGCAGAACTGCCACGCTGTATAAAATTTACTAACAATTAATAAACTAATCTAAACCTTGTGTCCCACCTCCACCCAGGCGTGGCCATGGAGGTGATCCCGCGCACGCTGGCACAGAACTGCGGCGCCAACGTGATCCGCACGCTCACCAAGCTGCGCGCCAAGCACGCGGAGGCGGGCGCCGGCTGCTCGTGGGGCATCGACGGCGAGACGGGCGAGGTCAAGGACGTGAAGGAGCTGGGCGTGTGGGAGCCGTACCAGGTGGGCGACCCACACATACACGCAGTGCGAAATGGGCTGTAGGCTATCTAGTCCGTGTAGCCCGGTGCATGCAGGGGTGCGGCATGGGCGCGTGCGGTCGCACGTTTTGCGCTGCCCCGCATGGTGCAGGAGGTCATATGGGCTGCGTTGCAGTGGTGGTCAGGCCATGTGCAGTGTGGGTTCTGTGTGTGAGTGTTGAGGGTAGGGTGCAGCTCTCGAGGACATGAAGGCGCTGTGCGTGTGGGAGCCGTACCACGTGGGCGACCCACACATACACACACTTGGTGCAATGAAGCCGGCGCAAACAGGGGCGTGACACATGGGCGCGTGGGGTAGTACGTTTTCCGCTGCGCCCGACTTGGCGCATGGGTGGTGCAGGAGGTCATATGGGCTGCGTTGCAGTGGTGGTCAGGCCATGTGCAGTGTGGGTTCTGTGTGTGAGTGTTGAGGGTAGGGTGCAGCTCTCGAGGACATGAAGGCGCTGTGCGTGTGGGAGCCGTACCACGTGGGCGACCCACACATACACACACTTGGTGCAATGAAGCCGGCGCAAACAGGGGCGTGACACATGGGCGCGTGGGGTAGTACGTTTTCCGCTGCGCCCGACTTGGCGCATGGGTGGTGCAGGAGGTCATATGGGCTGCGTTGCAGTGGTGGTCAGGCCATGTGCAGTGTGGGTTCTGTGTGTGAGTGTTGAGGGTAGGGTGCAGCTCTCGAGGACATGAAGGCGCTGGGCGTGTGGGAGCCGTACCATGTGGGTCGAGGGTGCCGATACTTAAGGCCGCCAACAGAATGGCGACCGGGATGCCGTACCCAAAGCGCGGGCTTTTTGTGTACTGGAAAGCGAAGGGAGCCAAGCTGCCAGTTTGGCTGGGGTGTGGAGCAGCACTGCCAGGCCGTATCGTCCGTTTTAGCCTGCGCCCATTTGACGTGTGGTAGCTGTACTGTGGGCAGGTGTGGGCACAGTGCCGGTGAAAGGGTGCGCTGCGAAGCTGGGGGCAAGGTGCGTGGTGGGGAACCCTCCTTCCATAGGACGCCAGAGCGCCTTGCAGCCAGTGCGGCCGTGCTCATCACCAACTGTGTTGTACTTCCCATGTCCACCAGTGTCAAGATCCATGCATCCGGCGGGTAGCAACGCCACTCGCATGCTTGGTCATCCCTGCGCTGCATGACTGCCGCAATTGGTGCTCCTGACACCCTCCTCGCCGCCCCTCTGCTTCCACACCTCTTCCCGTTTGTTCGCGCAGGTCAAGACGCAGACCATCAAGACGGCCATCGAGAGCGCGCAGATGCTGCTGCGCATCGACGACATCGTGTCCGGCCTGTCCAAAAAGGACAAGGGGGCCGGGCCGCGCGGCGGCGCGCCGGAGGTGGAGGACCACGACAACGTGGACAGCGAGCGCATGCTGGCCGAGTAAGGACCTCCGGAAAGCGCTTTTACGGCGCGTGTACGGCGGTTTGGTAGCGAGTTGGCCAAGGTTTGCGTGGTCAGGCAGTCCAGAAGCCGCGGCGTGGGGTGGGTGTCGTACACCGGTCGGCGAAGCTGGGGTGTGGGGATGGTGGCTTAGGGGTGCTCGTAGGACGTGAGGGGCGTGCGAGGGCTTGAGAAGAGGAGGGGGGATCAGGAGGGCGGTGGGTGTCGTGTGGGTGGTACCAGCGTGCGGTACGCGGTTGGTCGTGTGGCTTGGTGTTGCCATGCATCGTGCTGGAGGTGTCTGAAGAGCGGCCAGGATGAATGCTCTGGGGCCTGCGCACATCTGGACGTGCTGATCTGGCAAAGAATCGAATCGGCGGCACATGCCTGGTCGCGCTGTGGGCAGAGGGGCACAGGAATGGCAGGCAGCGGGTGCCTAGGCGGTAGTGGTGGGCAAGGCCTCGAGGGCAAATGCCCGGGGCTTGTGACATGTGTGGCTGCTGAGTCGGCGGGCTTCGTGAGTGAACGTGTACGGTGCGTGGGCTGGATAACTTGGTAGCGGAAACAACACATTGATTGGGTCTTGGTGGAAGTGTCGTCGCGGTGGTGGTCGCGGTGGGTGATGGGACATGCGTGCCCTGCAAGCCAGCCGTGTTTCACAGCGAGGACGCGTTGGAGTTACACGAATACACTTGCAGTCACGATCGAGTAGATCTGTGACGCTGTGGCGGCCCTACGAGCTAGCTCATGCATTCGGCCCCTCTGCGTGCTTCTTCTTCCCAATGCCTCAAAACAGTATACGGTATATGCTGTAGCGTCTGCGTCCCGGCGATGCATCGGCAAGGCCCAGAAGTGTCAGCTCACGTCATATCGCGCAGTATGGCAAGCTTCCAGCTGCCACGTGTCTTCAGCTATCCGAGTCTTGCCCACAAGTCACACAGGTGCCGTACGGAACCGGTACCGTGCCGCTCGATGCAGGATGCGGTCGGGTCCAACTGTCTCGTGCTGCATTCTGCTGCTACTCGCTCGCCCCTCCCCGACGTGAAGCTTCGTGCCTAGATATGAGGTCAAAAGACATCCCCCAGTCCCCGCCTATCACGCCACGCTAATGTACTTCGCCCTGACGACGCTCTACTCGCTTAAGGATGGTACCACACCCCCAACTGGCGCACTCACACGCCATACCATGAGCTGCACTTGCAAAGGTTCATCCTCCCTTGCTGCCCACGTGCCTCAAGCTGCGCAAACCAAAGCTGTTGCCACAAGCACTTCTTATCCGTTGGCATCGGCGACCGCTCGCGTTCGTGCGCATGAACATATATACGACCCACTGTACCGCACACGTCGCCGCAACGGCCATCAGCCCCATCACGCGAGCACGCACCCACACCTTCCCCGCGCACGCTTACGAGCACCGTGCTACCACATCGCCTCGCAACCCATGCAAAGACCTCGACAGTCAATGGCCATTTTCCCCTCACGTCCCGCAACAGATGGCTGCGTGACCAAGGGAGAGATCCTCCCAACCATCACCACAATCATTCACCTGGCCTGTACCCATCCCATCCCATCAACATGCCCTCGCTAGGTTCCCCTTATCCTACTTGCTCTGTGCCCTTCCCTTCTCCGTTCCCCCCGGCCCCGCATCCCTCACCCCTCATTTCCCCGCCCGCGCCTCATCGTTCAGGATGTACTCAATCAGCTGCTCCTCAGCATCATCCAGCGTTCCATTCGCGCCCCCGGCACTCCCCGGCGGGTGCGACCCACCACTCACCCCCCTACCCTTGGCCTTGAGCGACCCCTGGTTCCGCACACTCGCTGAGTTGTTGGACCCCCGCACCGGCGTTGACGTCCCCGAGTGGATCATCATCACATCCGCACCGCCCTCCCCATCCGGCATGAACCCAGGCAGCGGCGCCGTCCCTGCCGTCCCACCACGCATGGGCGACGCCACGTTCCGCAGCGGCGTGCTGGGCATGCTGCCGCCATCTGCCCCGCCCGCCGACCCCATCCTCGGCCCCCGCGGCGGCGTACGCCCGCGCGCCGGGCTGGTGGGCGTACGGGGTGGCTTACCCGGCTCTCCCCCAGCGCCGCCAAACGACGCTCCCACAAGGCTGCTGCCCGGGCGGCTGCCGCCCCTGCTGCCGACCACCGCCAGGGCGGGGAGGGTGCCTCCGCGGCCGCTGATGGGTGGCAGAGCGCCGCCCTTGAAGTTGCCCGAGGCCTTGATGGAGATGCCGGGGCCCACCGGCATGTCCTCCAAGGCTGTGCTGCGGCCGGCGGACCCCACCGCACGGCCGGCTCCGGGGCCGCCGCCGCCGTTGAGCTCCTCGTCCACCTCGGCGAACCGCCGGTGGAGCACCTGTGTGTGCACGCACGTGTCAGGCGCGTGTCAGCAGCCCAATTACCGCAAGCGGTGTCACGAGCAACGTGCCAGGGTTCGCGATATCGGAACCGGTGTGCAAGGAGTGCAAGTGGAAGGGGCTCGAAATGGTGGTCAGCAGCAGCAGGCCTTCCTTCATTCCCGGACCTCCGCACTCTGCGCAGCCAACACGTCTCCCCAGATACTCTAAACACAGAGCGCAACCACCTCATGCCCCTTTCCCCCATATCTACCCTTGACACCTGCACCCATGGCTACAGTCAGCGAAATAGTACCCAACAGCCATCATCTTCGAACTTTGTCCCCAAAGCACGCGCGACCCACCTGCAGCAGCGCCGGCTTCACCAACTGTACCCCTTCCCCTGCACGTCTGCGCTTACACATTCAGCCCAAGGCCTCTTGCGCAACCCTTACACCTTCACTCCCTGGCCACAGCCATTTATACACATCTCGACGTACACACCTGCAGCAGCGCCGGCTTCATGCCTGCGCCCAGCATCTTGTCCACCTCGAACGGCAGCCCAGCGCTCTTGCGCGCGCGGTACACCTCCGCCACCAGCCGTACGGCACCCGTCCGTACTTTGTCGTCCGGCATCTCCAGCGCCGGCCGCGTGAACTTGATGATCTCCTCCGCCGACAGGGCGTCCTTGCTGCTGCCCGCCGCGGCGGAGGCGGCGGCCGTGCGGCCCGCGGTGCCAAAGCCCATCTGCTGCTGCGCCTGCGCACAGGGAGACATAACAAACAGCCCACCCATCACACGCATTAACATACCCCATGAGGCGTTGCGTCACATACTGATCTCGGCAGCATCCTCGGCAGGGCTCTGTGTACCGTACCTCATACAACGGCCTGGTGCAGCGGCAACCGATCCAAGACCCGCTCAACGACGACTCCGGCTTCCCGTTTGGGCGGGCTCCATATACACAACGAAGTATGCTGATGACAACACAGTGGTATGCCATACTCAACGGCTTAGCCCATTACCTTCACGTAGAGCATGCAACCACCAGGTACCGTACAACGCAGGTGCAACAGGATGCGTCGTGCAGTTGGGGTGTGCAGCAGCCCCACCTGCACGTTGAGCATGCACGTGATGAGCTCCAGGCGGCCCGCCATCTGGGTGGCTGCCGCCGCGCCCGACTGGCTCTTCTTGGGGATGGGCGACAGCGCGTGCGGAGCCAGGAAGGCTAGACCCAGCGCCGGCTGGTTGGCGAACGTCAGCAGCGCCTGGATGGACGTTTCCTGTGGGGGACGGAGCGATCGCAGAGGTGATGAGTCAGGCGCGAGGAACCGGTACAAGGCGTCAGGGTAACGCTGAGAGCTGTGGGGCAGATAGGTGGCGTGAGGAGCGGGCCGCACCTTGTCCAGATGTACACCCTCACCCTGCACCCCCATCTCTTCTACCAGCGCGACAGCTACACTTGTCAGTATACGTGTCGGATGGGACGAGCTTGAGCAATGAAAGCGAGCTCGCGGTTCGCACCCGTCAAGTGCCATCCCTCAGAACCTGACACATGCCAATACAGTAGCAAGTACAATCCACGGCGCCGGTATCGTCATCATGGCTCATTGGCGGCGCACCTGGATGCGCGCGATGTTGTTGCCCACGCTGTGCAGGAACACACCCACTCGGCACACGCTGATACACACGCTAATACACACGCTAATACACAGATTGCTATGCGCACGGTGCCAGCATGGCACGCAGGCTGCGCACCTGGATGCGTGCGTTGTTGTTGCCCACGCGGTGCAGCAGGGTGGGCATGAGCGGCTCCAGGCCCTGCGTCAGCACGCTGTACGGCAGCTGCTGCGAGTAGGTGGCCACCATGGTGGCCAGGAGCTCCAGGGAGGCGTGGAACAAGGGAGCCACCTTGTCCCTGGGATGGTGGAAAGACGGGGTATCAACAGTTGCAGTTACAGCTACAGGCCCAGAAGGGTAATTCCGAAGGGTCAAGGTAGGAGAGGCATGGAGCGCATGTTTGGTCCCATAACACTGTGCAGGAGTTGACATGGCGACCCATGGGTCAGAGGAACAGAGGAACCGTGTGTACTACAGTCAGCGGTTGATGGGTGAGGATGGTTCGACAAGGGCACGAGGGCTGAGGGGATTGCCCGCATGGGTTGCGGTGGTGTGGATTGTGGCGTGCGTGGGGCTGGCACTGCAAGGCGTGCAGAGAGCGACGTTGACGATAAAGGGTGGTGCAGCTGGGGGATGTGTGGATCAGCACTGACATCAGTGCCAGTTGGCTGAGCAGGGAAGCTGCAGAGCGTGAAGTATGTGCAGCTTGTGCGCGTCTATGATGTCCCTGCTGAGCCAAGAGCACCCTGAACCGTGTGGTGCAGGTGAGTGGCACGGCCATGCGCGCAGCCGGTGCACGCCCACGCCCGTGCCCATGCCATTTCGGTACATTCTGATGTCCGGAATGCACCTTCAACAAGCCCAACACCTCACTTGAGCGACTTGTCGAGAAGTGAGGAGACTGTAAGCCACACGTCCTCAGGGGCCCGCTCAGCGTTCCACTTGGCGTTCCCCATGCTGCGTGACACCGCCTGGATTGCGTGTTCCCGGGTTTTCCAGTCGGGGGAGTGCAAGCTACGCACGACGCTCTCTCCCAGAACCGGAATCCACGCCATCGCCTCGTCGGGCACTTGGACTGCTGCTGGCAGGTCCGCTGCAAGCTTGGCGCCATCGCTCTGGGCGCCCACGTAGTCTATCTTCTTCGGCGCGCGCCGGGTTGGTGTCCCAGCACCCGGAGATGCCGGCTCCTCGTTTCCATAAGCAGTAGGAGCTGCAGGCGCAGTCGATGGTTTCGGCTGCGCACACCGCGACAGCAGCGGCCGGACGCGTTCAACAGGGTTTGCGAAAAGCGTCGCGAACCAGTTACAAGTCGTCATTAAGACTTTACTGGTTGTAGAGCGAAAAAGCGCTGTCAAGTTGCTAGCGAAACGCCTGTTTGCCGAACAAATGCCGCGTCCCTTACCTGCAGGTCGCCTGGCGACGTTGTTGACGCCGGCGATGGAGAGTCTGCAGGTCCTCCTACTGATATTGGGGCGACCCCTTTCGATCGCGACGCGCTGTCGGGCGTCAGAGCCCTCGGCTTGGTGTCCGGACGGGGCGGGGTGGTGCCATCGAGTCCCTCAAGCCTCGAAGGAGCTGAACCGGGCTTGCGGACAGCGTCCTTCTTACCCTTATCTTTATCCTTGCTAAATATGGAGCCCATTTATGCCTGCCTTGCCCCTATAGCTGGTAAGGGCCTAGCTGGTGTAGGTATTGAGTAAAGCAGGTAGCACAGGTGCTCCCGAACGTTGCTCAAGGTGATAAAAGCAGCCTCCTTCGCCGGCACAATGCCGGCTGGGCCCTGTCCTCACTCAAGGTCGCGGGCCGCCCAACCAGCACAAATGTCAAATGTGGAAAGCCCCGAGAGACCCGAATACCTTGGCTCAAGGCTTGGCCGATAAAAGTAAACGTTTGTGCTAATTTCAATGCTCCTAATACTGACACGGTGAGCTATGGCCGGGAATGGACGTTCTACTCGACCAGTGCATGGGGAGCCGAGCATTAGGAGCATTAGACTCCATGTGCACCATGGATGACGAGCCGGCACGTTATAACAGCACATGCGTACATATTCGACAAGAAACCCTGTGTGCTGTCGCGTCCCAATACCTTCACGATGGCAGTTGGCAGGGTACTCTTGCTCCTTTGTCAGGGCCATACTTGGGCGCAACGCCCATGCCGTGTGCGGTATTTAATTGTTAACCATGCAGTGCTTCTGAACTGACACGCCCGTCATCGCGGTCTCTCCTTGTCGCGCGTGCCACGTGCCAGCACCCTTCCATCATCCCCTGACTGCCCCTGGCCTACACCTCATTTGTGCTCTAGCCTGCAGGCAGCGAATGCCACGCTTTTGCCACCAGCTTGCGTCTCTCCAAACCTGCAAACTGTCCATGTACGGCATCGGCCCTTCTCCCCCGTGTTCCTAGTGCCAGTGAGACTCGCCGGCGACGGAGACAAACGCGTCTGCCACTCGCTTCGCCCACTACTAGCACCTGCTTGTTCACATGCTACTGTGTCCCCGCAACTGCATCACAAAACACACGCGTCTGGCGAGACAAGCGGGTCGCTCAGGCCAGCTCTGGTGCTCTGTCTGCGTAGGGTGTACCGTAAGCTCCAGCGTGCGACGGCCATCCATTGAGCGTGCAGTGTCTGCCACGGCGAGGCAGGGCGTACGTGATGGCTAATTGGGGACGGGTTTCATTTTGTGCCCATTTACACCAAGGGCACAGTCAGCTTCCTGTATTGCTGTTATGCTTCATGCCCTTGACACCCTTGACGCAAAGACACCTGCCAATCTGCCATCAGGCACGCTGGTTTGTACACGCGCTTCAGTCCGACGGATCCCAGCAGCACAGCGGACCACCAACTTGGCAACATGGCAAGTTGGCATCTCCGTTGGGAACAGCCTGCATGACCGCCAATGCACGCCCATGCCACCCACTTACATCATCTTCGGCACCTCGCATGGGTCGTACAACGCCGCCGCTCGAAGCCTTCTTCTACTCGGCCGACACCTTCACCGTCCCCTCCTAGCGCCGCCCCCCGGCTTTGCCTTGCACAC
>VFQN01002680.1_pt1 | contig 26884 bp, 23 predicted proteins | sample 3512371 | NCBI WGS metagenome assembly VFQN01 (sample SAMN10412370, study PRJNA504923) | tailings metagenome | isolation source: Replicate 2 from Balatoc abandoned mine | place: Philippines: Itogon, Benguet | collected 2017-08-28
GTGACAATACCTCTGCTCAACGTGGGAGGGTCGCCGCGCAGCGGCGGGGTGGGGGCACCACCTGTGACGAGGGCCGGGGGCGCGCACGGCGCGGGCTACCCGCGGATCAGCAAACCCGGACCAGCGTCCCGCCGGTCCCACCCACTCCGGTTTGCGCGGCCCACGGTTCCTCTTGCGTCGCCGCCGGCGGCCGGTCTACACTCCCGCCTTTCCCGCACTCACGCGCACCTGGCGGAGCCACGTTCGATGGCCGATCGCGTTCTCGTCACCGGCGGACTCGGCTACCTCGGCAGCATCGCGTGCGAGCACCTGCTCGCCGCCGGCTACCGCGTCACCGCGCTCGACAACCTCATGTACGGGCTCGGCCAGCAGGGGCTGTTCCACCTGTGCGCCAACCCCGCGTTCGACTTCATCAAGGGGGACGTGCGCGACGAGGCGACCATGAAGGCCGCGCTGAAGGGCGCCGACGCCGTGGTCCACCTCGCGGCCATCGTCGGCGCGTCGGCGTGCGACCGCGACCCGGGGCTGACCACGAGCGTGAACCTCGACGCGGTGAAGCTCCTCAACCGCCTCCGCAGCCCGAATCAGTCGGTGGTCTACCCGAATACGAACAGCGGCTACGGCGCGACGACCGGCGCGAGCTACTGCACCGAGGAGACGCCGCTGGAGCCGATCTCGCTGTACGGCCGCACGAAGGTGGAGGCCGAGCGCGAGCTGCTCGGGTCGCCGAACGCGGTGGCGTTCCGCCTCGCCACGGTGTTCGGCATGTCGCCGCGGATGCGCCTCGACCTGCTCGTGAACCACTTCGTCCACGCCGCCGTCACCGACGGCTATCTCGTGCTGTTCGAGAAGGACTTCAAGCGGAACTTCGTCCACGTCCGCGACGTGGCGGACGCCTTCCTGTTCGGGCTGCGGAACGCCGGCCGCCTCGCCGGCGGCGTGTACAACCTGGGGCTCGACTCGGCGAACCTGTCGAAGGAGGAACTGGCGCGGGCGGTGCAGCGGCACGTGCCGAACTTCTACCTCCACTTCGCGCCGATCGGCCAGGACCCGGACAAGCGGAACTACATCGTGTCGAGCGCGAAGCTGAAGGCGGCCGGGTTCGAGGCGGCCCGCTCGCTCGACGACGGCATCCGCGAGTTGCTGAAGGGCTACCGCATGGAGGGCCGCGGGCTGTTCAAGAACGCGGCGTAGGTGGGATCTTCGTAGGTCGGGTCGAGGCTTTGCGAGACCTGACACCGGGCGCGGGTGGCGGGCAGAGAAACCCTGTGACGTCAGCGTAATCGGTCCGCTCGGATCGGCCGTCCGCGCCCGGTGTCAGGTCTCGCAAAGCCTCGGCCCGACCTACGAAGATCGACCCGTGATCCGCTTCACGAACCCGGCGATCCCGTCCACCGCTCGATACCGCCACGCCTTCCGCTCCTCGGCCAACCGCTGCGCCTCTTGCTGGAAGCCGAGCAGCGCCGCCCACAGCACCGCCGCCTCGCCGGGCGGCAAGTGGTCGGCCTTGCCGAACTGGCGCAGCACGCGCTGGTGGTTCGCGTACCAGTTCGTCACCCGCGAGAACCCGCCGGCGCGGTGGCGGTAGTAGAACAGGTGGTCCGGCACCACGCCGATCTTCCCGCCGGCCTGCACCAGCCGGACGAACGCCTCCCAGTCCTCGCACGACGTGCCGCGGTCGGTGCCGTATCCGCCGGCGGCGCGCAGCGCGTCGGTGCGGAAGATGGCGTTCGCATCGCCGTACACGTTGCGGATCGCGCTCGCGGCGTGCGGCCCGCCGACGGGGCGCAGCGCGAACAAGAAATCGTTCCCCGGCGCCGGGTACTTCTCGTCGAACGCCAGGAAGTAGCACGTCATCGCGGCGTTCTGCGGGTTGCGGCGGATGGCCGTGACGAAGCGCTCCACCATGTCCGGTCGGGCCACGTTGTCGGCGTCCATCGGCAGGAAGAACTCGCCGCGGGCGAGGTCGAGGCAGCGGTTCCGCGTCGCACCGATGCCGGCGTTCGCCTGCCGCACGAAGCGGACCGCCGGGTGGGCACGCTCCATGCGGTCGAAGGTATCGCGCGAGGCGGCGTCGGTGCTGCCGTCATCAATGACCACCACGTCGAGCGCCGGGTAGGTCTGCGCGGCGAGCGAGTCGAGCGTGGCGGGGAGGTGCGCGCCGAGGTTGTAGTGCGCGATGCCGACGGTCACGAGCGGCGTTGCCGGCTCGGGCACCGGCGGCGGGGGCGCCCAGCGCCAGCCGAGCGCGGCCGCGGCGCCGTCGGGGTCGCTCACCGCGTCGGCGTTCTCGAAGGCGAACTTCTCCATGAAGTCGCGTTCGAGCTCGTCGAGGTGCGCCGGCCAGCGCTGCGCGGCCTCGCGGTCGAGTCGGCTGGCGCCGTCGAAGCGGACAACGAGTGTCGTCTCAGCGAACGCCAGCCCGGCGCGCTTCGCCTGGATCGCGCGGAAGCCGTGCCCGCCCTGCGAAGGGAACTCGATGCGGGCGAACTCCTGCGGCGCGAGCGTCCAGCGAATGCGGTCGGCCCCGTCCGCGACCGACGGCTCGTGGAGGTTCTGGACCTGAAATTCCGGCGGCGGGGCGGGGCCGGTCAGGCGGCCGGGATCGACGACGCAGGTCGCGCCGCGGTCGCCCGCTCCGCCCGCAACTGGCTGAAGCACTTCAACGCCTCCAAGAGCACCTCGTCGGTGTTGAAGTACCGATACTGCGCCAGCCGGCCGCAGAAGTAGACGTGGTTCCGCACCCGCTCCTGCTCGGCGAGCGCCGCGTAGCGTGCGTACAGCGCCCGGTTCTCGGCCCGCGGGATCGGGTAGAACGGCTCGCCGGTGGCGCGCGGCGTCTCGTAGCTCACCACCGTGTGCGCGTGCCGCTGGCCGGTGACGTGCTTGATCTCCACTGACCGGGTGTACGCGAAGTCGTTCGGGTAATTGATCTGCACGCACGGCTGCGCGTACTCGACCTCCCGGTGGACGAGGTCGAACCGCAGCGACCGGTACGGCAGGCGGCCGAGGCGGTGGCCGAAGTACTCGTCGACCGGGCCGGTGTACACCGTCGCCCGGCGCGGGCGGATGAGCGCGCGCACCTCGTCGTACTTGCAGCCGAGGAGCACGCGGATGCGGCGGTGCTTCAGCATGGCGCGGAACAGCGCCGTGAACCCGCACGCCGGCATGACCTGGTGCTTGTGGTCGACGTACCGCGCGTCGCGGGTGAGGCGCACCGGGATGCGGCCGCACACGCCCGGGTCGAGCGCGGCGGCGCCGACGCCCCACTGCTTCCGCGTGTACCCGCGGTAGAACGCCTCGTACAGCTCCGGCCCGACCTTGCCGAGAACCTGCTCCTCCGAGTTCGCCGGCACCGGGATGTCGTGCCGCTTCTCGGCGAGCAGCGCCGCCGCGGATTCGGGCGTGAGTGGCCGGCCGAAGAACGCTTCGAGCGTCGTCAGGTTGATCGGGAACGGGAGGAGCTGGCCGCGGACGAGGCTGCGCACCTCATAATTCGCCGCGTGCCAGTCGGTGAACCGCGACAGGTACGCGAGCAGCGCGTCGTCGTTCGTGCGGAAGTAGTGCGGGCCGTAGTCGTGGACGAGCACGCCGGACGGGTGTGCCGAGTCGTGGCAGTTCCCGGCGACATGGCCGCGCTGGTCGACGACGAGCACCTTCCAGCCGAGGACGGCCGCGGCCCGCTCGGCGACCACGCACCCGGCCGGGCCGGCGCCGCACACCAGGAGGTCCACGTCGTCGAGCATCGGGCGGAGGGTACGCCGGGGCGGCGGGAACGGTCAATCCCGGGTTGTCGCCGCGCCGGCGGTGAATACGCTGCCCCGGACTCGCGTCTCAACCGGCAGGGGACACCCCGGCCGGGTGCCGGTCGCGGTCGCCCTCGTTCCCACGCTGCTTACCATTTGAAGGGATCGCGCGATGGCTCAGAAGCTGGTTCGGGTGTCGGTCGCGGCCGCGGTCGCGGCCGGCGTGTTCGTGGTCCTCGGCGGCGGCGTCACCACCGCCCAGGACAAGGGCAAGGGGCTTTCGATCCGCGACATCATGAAGGCCGGGCACGGCGGCGCCGACCCGCTCCTGAAGCAGGTCATCTTCGCCTCGAAAGACGGGAAGTGGGACGAGGCGACGGCCGCGGCCAAGTCGCTCGACTCGAACGCCGCGCTGCTGGAAAAGGCGACCCCGAAGAAGGGCGACGCCGCGTCGTGGGAGAAGCTGGGGCCGAAGTACCACAAGAACACGTCGGCGCTGCTGGCTGCGACCGAGAAGAAGGACGCCGACGGGGTGAAGACCGCCGTCGGGGCGATCCAGAACTCGTGCAAGGAGTGCCACTCGGTCCACAAGGGCAAGTAGTCGGGAAGTGCGGGTGTGGGTGCGAGTGTGAGAGGCAGTAAAGCCGGGGGACGACTGTCCCCCGGCTTTCGTCATTGCCGTCACTCACACTCACACTCGCACTGCTCCTCTCACTTCCCGACCGCGTCCTCGCTGTACGTGCTCTGGTAGACGTACTTCGTCCCCTCGCCGAGGTGGTTCGTCAGTTCGGCCTTCGCGCTCAGGCGGGCGGCGTGGTACGTGCCGGCGGCGGGGTTGAAGTACACGTCGCCGGCCCACAGCATCGGCACCAGCGGCAGCTGCTCGCCGGCGGTCTTCGGCGGCGCCTTCAGCGCCGTCGATACGCCCACCACCATCAGCCCGTTCTGCACGCCCTTCGCGGTGTACGTCTGCGTGAACTCGTGCGCCTCGCCGGCGCCGAGCGGCGGGTCGAGCTTGAGCGTGAAGGCGCGGTCCCACGTCTTCCCCGGCGCCGGCGCCGCGTCCGGCAGGACCACGCGGAACGGCAGCTCGGCGTGCAGCCGCGACGGCGACCCGCCCTTCGTGTCCCGCACCTCGGCGAGCCGACCCTGCGCGTCCACCACGACTACCACGACCGGCTGGCCGAGGAACGCCGCCATCCCCTTCGCGTCGTCCGGGTTGGCGGAGTCGACCGCGATCGTCTTCCCGTCCGACTGCTGGATGTCGCGCTTGAGTGCGGTGATCCGCATCTCCAGCGTGGCGGTGCCGGCGGGGGTCACGTCCTTGACGGTCCACACGCGCGTCAGCGCGAGGCTGGTGCGGGTGTCGGCGGTGACGGCCTTTTCGGCCTTCTCGTCGAGCGTGGTTTCCTGCACGACCGTCTGCTGGGCGACCTTATAGGTCAGCGTCTGCCCGGCCTGCCACCGGAAGCGCGGCGGCGCGTCCGGCTGCGCCGACAGGGCGCCGGCCGCCGCCAGGATGCCGAAGACGGTCGCGAGCTTCCGCCGGGCCATCGCCGCCCCTCCGTGGTGGATGCCGGGGTATAGCCGGGCGCGCGAAGTGCGGGAAGGCGAATCGAACGGCGTCGGCGGTGGCGCTACGCGCTTCGCGGACGCCCGCCCCGGGTTTCACCCGGGGCTACGCGCCGGCGTGCTCCCGCACGCAAAGACGGATAGCGCCGGCATCGTAGGTTTTCGCCCGGGAGGGCGACGGCCCGTAGCCCCGGGTGAAACCCGGGGCGGCATCCGCGGTGTCACGGCGAGCGCCGCCACCCGACCATCACCCCGATCAGCGCCGCCACCCAACACACCCCCGGTAGCCAGTCGCCGTGGCGCGCGTACACCGAGTCGCGCCCGTCGATCGGCACCGCCGCCGCCAACACGCCCTCGACCTTCTTCGACGCCGCCCACGTCGGGCCGGGCAGCGCGACCACGCGGCCGTCCGGGTCGATCACCGCGCTGATCCCCATGTTCACCGCCCGCACCACGCTCCGCCGGCACTCCACGGCGCGGAACCGGCAGATCGCCAGGTGCTGCTCGTGCTCCTCGGTGCCGTCGAACCAGCCGTCGTTCGAGAGGTTCACGAAGAAGTCCACCGGCGGCGCGCCGGCCAGCGCGACGTAGCGGCGCGCGAGTGAGGGGTCAGAATCCTCGTAGCAGATGAGGGAGGCGAACGTGAAGGGTCGGCCGTCGGCGGTCGTCAGCGGGAAGCGCGTCCAGCGTTCGCCGGGGCGGCACGAGTACTCGCCGGTGTACGGGGTGAACATCTGGAGCCACGGGAACGTGCCGCGGAACGGCACGTACTCGCCGAACGGGACGAGGTGGATCTTGTCGTACCGCCCGACCGGCGCGCCGGTCGGTGTGAGCAGCAGCGCCGAGTTGTACTTCCACGCCTCGTCGCCCTCCCACTCGACGCTGCCGAGCCCGAGCAGCACCGGCACGCGCCAGCCCTGCGACGCGAAGTACGCCGCACACCGCGCGATCTGCTCGCGCGCCTCGGGCGGCGGCGGCGCGGCGCCGGGCGCGGCGGCGAGCCAGTCGCCGGGGAAGCACGTCTCCGGCCACACGATCAGATCGGGTGGCGCGCTCGCCGTCGCCGCCCGCAGGTGGAGCGCGGCGTAGGTCTCGCCGAGCGAGCGGCCGTCGTTCTCTTTCTGGAACTGCGGCACGCTCCCTTGGATCGCCGTGACGCGCGGGCCGGCGGCGAACTCCGGGTGGTTCAGCCGGACCAGTCCGTACCCGACCGCCGCCGCGAACAGCCCCGCCGTCCCTGCCGTCGCCGCGAGAAGGCGGGGCAGGCCGGGCGCCGGCACCGCCTCCCACCGCAACACGCCGCGCACCACCGCCGAGCGCATCAGCCATTCGGCAGTGAGCCCGTTCACCGCGGCGACGACCGCCGACACCGCGTACACGCCGCCGAGGTCGGCGACCTGCACGAGCGGCAGGAACTCGTGCTGCGCGTAGCCGAGGAAGTACCAGCCGAACCCGGCCTTCTGGTGCAGACCGACGTGCGTGAGGACGTCGAACCCGGTGGGGAAGTGCGCCCGCACGTACTCCAGCCCGACCCACACGACGGGCACCGACGCCGCGAGCGGCACGCCGGGCACGCGGTCGAGCCGGCGCAGGAGCGCGAGGCCGACGACCCAGTACAGCGGGCACATGGCCGCGAGCCCGAGCCACGACACGTACATGGCCGGGTGCGCGACGCGCAGCCACTGCAGGGCCGGGAGGAAGAATGCGACCCCGCCGACGTAAGCCGCGAGGTAGCGCCGGCGGCGCGACACCGGCGCGCGGACGAGGGTGAGCCACGGCGCCAGCGCGACGAACGCGACCGGGCCGAGGTTCAGCGGGAAGAACGCGGCCCAGAGCAGCGCCCCGGACGCGACCGCCGGCAGGAACACACGAGACTTCACGCGGTCGCTCTCCTGGCGTTCAGATCGGGGCTCGTCCCCGCGACACCGCCAATGCCGCCCGGGGTTGTCACCCCGGGCTACACACGGCCGCCCCCGTCCGGGGGCTCAAACCCACGTTCCCGTCTGAAGCCCCGGAGGGGCGACCGTGTGTAGCCCGGGGTGACAACCCCGGGCGGGCGTCCGCGGTGCGCGGATCAGCCCCGGCCGCCCATCAACACCACCGGCACCGGCGTCCCGGTGTCGTAGCGGGCGTCGCCGGCGGGCAGCACGAGCAGCGCGTCGGCCGGCGCCATGCCGCGGAGGTCCGGCGCGCTGCCGCCCTCCAGCGGGCGCACGGCCCAGCCGACGGCGGCGGGTTCGAGCACGGCGGGGCGGTACGTCGGGCGGTCGTTCACCTCGGCGACCGGCGCCGCGAGCGGGAGCGTCACCGTCCGCGGGCCGGGGTCGGCGTGGCCCGCGAGCGCGCGCAGTGCCGGCCGCACGAACAGCTCGAAGCACACCAGCGCGCTAACCGGGTTCCCCGGCAGGCCGAACACGAGGCTGTGGCCGTAAGTGCCGAATAGCAGCGGCTTCCCCGGCTTCATCCGCACCTTGTGGAAGTGTGCCGTTACGCCGATCTCTTCCAGTACACCCGGCACGAGGTCGAACTTCCCCGCCGACACCCCGCCGGCGATCAGGAGCACGTTCAACGAATACAGCGCTTTGCCGATCGTGCTCAGTAGCGCGTCGCGAGAGTCCCAGACGATGCCGTGATCGACCCCGACCGCCCCGGCTTGGATGGCGAGTTCACAGAGCATTGGCCCGTTCGTATTGCGAATCTGCCCGGGTCCGGGGGCTTCGGTCATCGGAACGAGCTCGTCGCCGGTCGCGAAGATGCCCACCGCGGGGGTCGAGTACAGGTCCACCTCCGTCCGCCCGACGCTCGCCAAGACACCGACCGCAGCCGGGGTGAGGACCGTTCCGGCCGACAGCACCACCTCCCCGGCCCGCATCTCGGCGCCGCGCGGGTACACCCACTGCCGCGGCCGCGGTGGCAGGCTCACCATCACCAACTCGCCGGTCGTAGTCGTGTCTTCCTGCATCACCACGGCATCGGCGCCGGCAGGGATCGGCGCGCCGGTGAAGATGCGGGCGCACTCGCCGGGGCCGAGTTCTTTCCGCGGCACGGCGCCGGCGGGGATTTCTTCCACGACGCGTAATGCGTTGTCGAACCGGTCGGTCGAGCGGACGGCGTACCCGTCGCGGAGCGACTTGTCGAACGGCGGCGAGTCGCGGTCGGCGGTCACGTCCACGGCCAAGCGCCGGCCACTGTGGGCCATGCGGAGATCGACCGTAGCTGCGCGGACCGGCCGCACGCGGGCGAGGACTTCGGCGAGCGCGTCGGCCACCTCCAGCATCGCGGCGTCCTCCGGGGGTAGGGATTTTACCGATCGCACCGCCGCGGTCGCCACCCGAACCGGGGTGCCCGCCCAGACTACCGGGCTTTCCTTTTTACAAAGCAAACTCGGACCTCTCCCAAATCTCCCATTTCCCCAGAAGCTGGCGAAGTGGTGCGAGATGCGCCGACCTTGCCGGCTGTAACGCGCGGGACGGAGTTTTCGCGGTTGTGGCGCGCCCTGAATCTGGTTGTTGGGCCTTTGGCACGGATTAGGCTGATGGTGGAGAACGTTCGGACCGGGTGTGTGACGCCAGGGACAACAGGAACCGAACGGCCCCGGCCACCGGCCGGGAACGGAAACGACCCCGGGAGAACCAACCTCATGACGCTCCGCCTCCCCGCCCTCGTCCTCGCCGCGGTCGGCCTCCTCGGCTCGGCCGCGCCGGCGTCGGCCGCCTGGAACAACGTGTTCCAGGTGTGCTGCCACGACTGCAACCGCCCCCGCGCCGCGTACTCGGTCCCGGCCCCCGCGCCGGTCTACTCGTCGTACTCGGTGCCGGCCCCGGCCGCCTGCCCGGCGCCGTGCCCGCAACCGGAAGTGCGCGTCAGCTACGTGCAGCGGTGCTACTACCAGCCGGTCACCGAGTACGTCCGCCGCAGCTACTACGAGGCGCAGACGAAGAACGTGACCAGCTACTACTACGAGCCGGTCACCGAGTACAAGTACACGACCTACTACGACCCGTGCACCGGCTGCCCGCAGCGCGTCTGCACCCCGACCACCTCGTACCGCATCCGGTCGAAGTGCAACGCGGTGACGAGCTACGTCGAGCGGTGCGCGATGGTGCCGGTGACGAGCCTCCGCCCGGTCACCGTGCGCCAGCCGGTCGTGACGTACTACTACCCGCCGCAGCAGGACTGCTGCCCGCAGTCGGCCGGCCTCCCGGCGCCGACCGGCCCGGCGGTGGACGAACTCCGCACCCCGCCGACCGTGGTCCCGCCGGCCCCGGGCGGGAGCCCCGAGAACCTGCCGGCGCAGAGCGTGCCGACCGGGCCGAACGTCGGCTACCCGCGGGGCGTCACGCCGCCGGCCGCGCCGGCGAACGTCCGCCTGCGGCCCGACCGCACGACCTCGCGCAGCAGCGTGGTGACCGTGCGGGGCGAGGTGGTCGAGCGCGACCAGATGACGCCGCGGTCGGCGGCGAAGCTGGTGTTCGTCAGCGCCGACCACCCCGAGCGCCGCGAGTACGCGACGGCGAACGGGTTCGGCGAATTCGACCTGCGGCTGCCGGCCGGTAACTGGTACGTGTACCTCGGCGGCACCGACGGCCGCGCGACGTACCACCGCCAGGTCAGCCTCGGCGACCGCGAGACGGTGGACTACCGCGTCGTGAGCCGGTAACCGGTCCGGTTAGTGATCCGCAAGTTTGCCCCCGTCGCGTGAGCGGCGGGGGTTCTTCTTTTGTTTACCGCCGTCCACAACCGTCGCACCAAATGGCGACGAACAGTTTAACGGAGCCCGGAGCGTGAGCGACGGGGTACGCGAACCCGTCGGGATCGTTCGACAACGAGTGGGATAGCTACCCCGTCGCTCACGCTCCGGGCTCCGACGGCAAGCTCGGCCCGGCAAGGTGTGGCGGTTTTTCCGGTCCGCCGGTTGCGGGTGTTGCGGCCGCCGGCGAGAATACACCTCCACCCGCCCGGCAGCACCCCGCCGGCGGACACCCTCCCCGCCCGTCCGGGCACCCGCCGGGAGTTCCCGACGATGACCCCCCGCAGCACCATCCCCGGCGCCGCCGTCGGCTTCCTGCTCGCCGTGCTCGCCGTCCCGGCCGTCGCGCAGCCGCCGACCCCGGACCAGCAGGCGGCGCAGCTCCTCGCCGCGGGGCAGAAGGCGTTCAACGACGCCAACCCGGCGTTCGCCGCCGACCGGTTCCGCGAATTCCTCCAGAAGTTCGGCGGGCACAAGGACGTCCGCGCCGCTCAGTACGGGCTCGGCCTCGCGCTGCTGGAGGTTCAGCCGCCCGACTACCCGAAGGTGGTCGAGACGCTGAGCACGCCCGCGAACGACAAGGCGTTCCCGGACCAGCCGCTCGCCCTTTACTACCTCGCCACGGCCCACCGCGGGCTCGGGCACAAGGAACTCGCCGAGGGCGTCGCCCGGCCGAACGAACTGCCGCAACGCACGCAGGCCGCGAACGCCCGCTTCCAGGACGCGCAGAAGCACTTCACCCAGGCGCGCGAGGCGTTCGAGAAGAAGCCGGACGCCGAGTGGGCCGCCCGCGCCCGCTGCGACCAGAGCGAGATGGAACTCCGCCTCGGCAAGACGAAGGAGGCCCGCGCCACCGCCGAGCCGTTCGCCAAGGACGTGGCTTTCGGGAAGACCAAGTCGTACCTGCTCGGGCTGTACTACCACGGCGTCAGCAGCTTCCTGCTGGGCGACTTCCCCGCGGCGGGCAAGTCGCTCAGCCTGCTCACCCCGTTCGACCAGCCGTACGGGCCGCACGCGCGGTACCTGCGCGGCCGCGTCCACGCGCAGGCCGGCGAGAAGGCCGAAGCCGCCGCCGCGTTCGACGCGGTCACCGCCGGCTACGAGAAGCAGAAGAAGGACGCGCAGGCGGCGCTGCAGCAACCCGACCGCTTCAAGAACGACCCGTGGGAGAAGGTCCGGCTCGAAGGGCTCGTGAAGAACCCGGCGCCCGACTACGTCGCCGGCGCCACGTTCTACGGCGCGTGCCTCGGCTACGAGGCGGGGCGGTTCGGCGAGGCGCTCGGCAAGTTCCAGGCGTTCGTGAAGGATAACCCCACGTCGCCGCTCAAGGACGACGCACAGCTCCGCACCGGCTTCTGCCTCGTGCAGACGAAGCAGAACGACGAGGCGCTGAAGGCGCTCCAGCCGCTCGGTAACCACCCGCGCCTCGCCGACCAGGCGCTGTACTGGGCCGGCAAGGCGCACGCCGGCCGCGCCGCGGCGGCCGACCCGAACAACGCCAACGCCAAGACGCAGTTGCTCAACGAGGCCATCGGCACGCTGCGGCAGGCGAGCGACCGCGCCAACCAGGTCGCGGGGTCGGACCCGGACGCGAAAGCCCGGCGGGCCGAGATCCTGCTCGAACTCGCCGACACCCACCTGACCAACAAGCAGCCCGGCGACGCGGCCCGCACCTACGACGCGATCCTCAACGAGAAGCTGCTGCCGGACCGCGCCGAGGAGACGCTCGAACGGCTCGTCACCGCGCTCCACCTCGCCGGCGACTTCGGGGCGTCGGACGCCCGCGTCAACGACTTCGTGCAGCGCCACCCGCAGAGCCCGCTCCTGCCGTCGGTGCTGTTCCGCGGCGCGGAGAACCAGCTCGCCCGGGCCGACAAGCTCGGCAAAGAGAACAACGCCACCGGGGCCAAGAAGGGCTACGCCGAGGCGGCCAAGAAGTACGAGGCGGTGGTGGCGAAGTTCCCGGAATTCGAGCGGGCGCAGCGGGCGCGGTACGGCCTCGCGCTGTGCCACGTCGCCGCCGAGCACTACGAGAAGGCCGCCGAGGTGCTCGACCGCATTCCCGCGCCGGACCGCAGCGGCGACCTCGCGGCGGTGCCGTTCGTGCTCGCCGACTGCCTCATCCGCACCGCGCCCGCGAAGGCGGAAGACGCGCTCCAGGACAACATGCTCCGCGAGAAACTCGGCAAGGCGGCGGAACTGCTCGACGCCTTCGTCGCGTCGAACCCGAAGGCGCCCGAGGCGGCGGACGCCCTTCTGAAGTACGGCTACTGCCAGAAGCGGCTCGGCATCCAGCTCGCGCCCGGGAACGAGCGGAACGAGGCGTTCAACAAGGCCCGCGGCACGTTCGAGCGGGTCGGCCGCGAGTACACGCAGTCGCCGGTGGTCGGGAACGCGGCGCTGGAGCGGGCGCAGGTGATGGCCCTCCAGGGCGACAAGGGCGGCGCGGTGAACGCGCTCGCCGCGTTCGCCACCGACCCGCTCGCCAAGTCGGCGGTGGCGCCGCTGGCGTTCGTCGCCCGTGCCACGCTCCTGCGCGAGCAGAACCAGGCGCAGAACGCCGTCGGCGTGATGCAGGACGCCTGCTCCCGCTTCGAGGGATCGCTGAACGGCGACCCGGCGCGGCGCGACTGGGTTCACCTGCTCCGCTACCACCACGCCGTCGCGCTGTTCGAGAGCGGCAAGGCGCCGGAGGCCCGCGGCGTCTTCGACCAGGTCGTGCGCGAGGCGAACCAGAAGCCGATCGGCGCCGAGGCGGGCCTGCGCGGCGGGCAGTGCCTGATCGACGAGGCGAAGAAGAAGCTCGCCGACGCCGAGAAGGCGAAGAGTATGGCGAAGGTCGAGCAGGCGAAGGCCGCCGACGAGGCGGTGGCGCGGGCGAAGGTGGGGCTCGTCGAGGCGGCGAAGCTGCTGGAGCGGCGCGGCGACGACTTCAAGCCGCAGCAGCCGCAGGGCGAAGCCCGCGCCCGCATGTACTACGACGCCGCCTGGGCCTACCGCGCCGCCGGCGCCGACCCGCTCCCGGCGTACACGAAGCTCGTCGCCGACTTCCCGAACGCCGCGCTCGCCGTCGAGGCCCGGCTGGAGGTGGGCGAGTTGCTGGCCGACGCGAACAAGCTCGACGACGCGCTGAAGCAGTTCAAGGACGCGCTCGACGCCGAGCCGACCGACCGGCCGACGCCGCCGGACACCACCGACCGCATCCGCGTCCGCTACGGGTCGGCGCTGTTCGCCAAGAAGGACGTGCCGGCGGCGCTGGCACAGTTCGAGGCGGTCGCCGGGAACGAGAAGTCGGCGCAGCGCGGCGTCGCCCTCTACCGCGCCGCCGAGTGCCTGCTGGCGACCGGGAAGGCCGAGGACGCCAAGACGAAGCTCACGATCTTCCGCGACAACGGGGCGTTCCACAACATCCCCGGCGTGAGCGACCGGGCGGTGCTGCGGCTCGGGCACGCGCTGGCCGACCTGAAGCAGTGGGAGCCGAGCCGGCAGACGTTGGAGACGCTGATCGGCCGGTACGGCGACGGCAACCCGTGGGCGGTGGACGCCCGCTACGGGATGGGCTGGGCGTTACAGAACCAGGGCCGGTACGACGACGCGGTGAACCAGTACGCCCAGGTGGCGCAGAAGGCGGCCGACGACCGCGCCGGCCGGGCGCACCTCCAGATCGGCCTGTGCCGCGCCGCGCAGAAGCAGTGGGACACCGCCGGCAAGGCATACGCAACCGTGTACTACGGCGACTACCCGGCGGACCTGCGGGCGGCTGCACTGGTGGAGCACGCCCGGGCGCTAATCGAGGTGAAGAACACCGTCGAGGCGACCCGGCTGCTCGACCGCGTCCCGCGCGACCTGCCCGCCGACAGCCCGTGGGCTGCCGCGGCGCGCGACCTGCGGCAGCGGGTCGGGAAGCAATGAGCGGGCCGCGTGAGGCGGCGCGGCCGGTGGGACACTCGTCCCGCCAAGGCTTCACCTGATCTGTCGCGGTCTGTCATCGGCCGATGTCGGATGCCCCCGACGTGGCGAACGGCCGGCGTGAGCCGGCTGGTCGTTGCGTCGGGGGCGTGAGCAGTGCGCCGGGAAAGTCACGAGCCGCGACCCCCAGGGAGCGGCAGCGGACTTGCCGGACCGCAATCGCGGCAGTCGGGCTCGCCAGCTCGTGAGACGATGACGAGTCTCTGAATGACGCCGTACCAACAACCGGCCGGTTCACGCCGGCCGTTCGCCGGGACGGTAGTGTCTCAGTTTGGTGGGACCGGCGTCCCGCCGGTCTTCCGTTCACGACCGGCGGGACGCCGGTCCCACCAAACTGAGACACTACCGCCGGGACCGAAGGTCTCCGGTCAAGCCGTAGGCTGCCGTTCCGTCTCGCCAGCCGCCACCGGCTCGGTAGTGGCTTCGGGCGCCTCCGCGAGTTCCTCAGCCGGCACGGTCTCGCCCGTCTCGGCCGATACCTCGGGCGTCTCGCCCGCCTCCGCGCCTTCCACTACGGCCATCTCGGCGCCCTCGGCCGGTGCTTCGCCCTCCGACGGTGCTTCGCCTTCCGCCGGTACTTCGCTCTCGGCCGCCGCGGCTTCCGCCGCCGCCTGCTCGTCCGCCTGCCGCTGCGCCTCCCGCGCGTCTTGAACCGCCTGCTCCTCCGCCGCCCGGCGCTCCTCCTCGACGCTCCGCTCCATCACGTCCGAGTACTCCTCGGCGTACATCACGATCTCGTCCGCCTGCTCCTCCGGCAGCCCGCTGATCTCGGCCAGCTCCGCGGCGTCGATCATCGTAAGATCGTTGTAGCTCAAGAACCCCTGGTCGATCATCGCGTTCGTCAGGTCGGGGCTGGAGTTCGGCAGCTGGCCGAACCACCGCTCGGCCCGCTCCAGTGCCTCGGCCAGCTCGTCGTGCGTCATAATCTCGATGTCCCACCCGACCAGCTTCGACGCCAGCCGCACGTTCTGCCCGCGCCGGCCGATCGCCAGCGACAGCTGGTCGTCGGTCACGAGCACGATCGCGCGGCCGAGCCGCTGGTAGGTGAAGACCTCGCTGATCTGCGCCGGCTGGAGCGAGTTCGGGATGAGCACCTGGAGCGAGTCGTTCCAGCGGACGATGTCGATCCGCTCGCCGTTCAGCTCCTCGATCACGTTCTTGATCCGGCTGCCGCGGACGCCGACGCACGCCCCGACCGCGTCCACCTTCAGGTCGATGCTGGTGACCGCGACCTTCGACCGGTAGCCGGCCTCGCGGGCGACGGCGCGGATGTCGATGATGCGCTCGTCGATCTCCGGGATCTCCTCCTCGAAGAGGGTGCGCACGAAGTCCGGGTGGCAGCGCGACAGCACGATCTTGACGCGGTGCCCCTGCCGCCGGACCTCGAGGATGACGGCCTTCACCCGCTCGCCGACGTGGTGCGTCTCGCCCGGGATCTGCTCGCTGCGCGGCAGGAGCGCCTCGCTCTTGCCGAGCGACACGATGGCCGTGCCGGCGTCCACGCGGGTGACGGTGCCGATGAGGAGTTCGCCCTTCTTGCCGCTGAACTCGTTGTAGACCGTGTCGCTCTCGGCCTCGCGGATCTTCTGGATCATTACCTGCTTCGCGGACTGGGCGGCGATGCGGCCGAGCGTCTCGGGGTCGAGCTCCTGCTCGCCGTAGCGGGCGACGATGTGGCCGGTGGCCTGATCGATGCTGACGAACACGCCCTCCTCCACCTGGAAGTGGCGCTCGGCGGCGAGTTTGATGGCCTGCTCGATGCCGGTGAAGATCGTCTCGCGGGCGATCTTCTTCTCCTCGTGCATCTTCTCGACGAGCTCGAGGACGGCCTTGCCGGGGTCTTTCTTGGTGCTCACGGTGCCGTCCTCCGGTGCGCCCGCGGGTCGGCCCACGGGTTCGGTCGCGGTAAGGTCGGCGTGTGGGGTGTCACGGGAAGCGCCGACCCGGCGGCGGGCCGGAGGGGCCGCACCGACCGGGTGGTCAGAGCGCGAGACCGGCCGCGGTGCCCGAACGGGACGCGGCCGACCTCCGGGAAGTCGCCGCCAACCGCGGCCCGATACACGAACACCGGCCGAAAGGCCGGTGCGTCCGTGGGGCCGCGGGTGACAGGAGTATTGTTGGCGCTACCGGCCCCGGGTGCAAGGGGGTTACCGGGAAGTTTTCGGGTCGGGTTCGGGAAGGGCGGCGGTTCGTACCGGCGGCGCGGCGGGGTCAGCGGAGGGTATCGCACTTCGGCAACGCGTTCCGCAACTCGGCGACGCCCGCGTCCGTTGTTTTCGTCCCGAAAGGCAATGGCAGCCGCAGTTGCGTGAGTCCGGTGAGTTCCTTCAGCCCCGCGTCCGTCACAGTCGTGAAACTGAGGGCTGTCAGCCCGAAGGGCTGAAAACCAGCGATCGAACTCGTGCGCAGGTACCCCCGTTGACCCGCCTCCACCCCTCGCGGTAGCCTGCGGGCATGGAACCGGTGACCATCGTCGGCGCGGGCGGGATCGGCTGCGCGGTCGGCTACGCGCTGCGGGCTGGGGGCGCGGCGGTGCGCTTCGTGGAGGCGAACCCGGCGAAGGTCGAAGCCGGCCGCCGCGCCGGCGTGCGCGTGGACGCGCGACCGGCGCTCGACGCCGAATTCGTCCACTTCGCGGACTGGAACCCGGCGCCGCGGGCGACGGTGCTCCTCTGCACGAAGTGCTACGACAACGCCGCCGTACTGGCGAAGCTGCCGCCGACGGTGGACCTCGTCCCGGTCCAGAACGGCTTCGACCCGCAACTCGCCGCGCACGGCCACGAGTGGGAGGGGATCGCGTCGTTCGTGTCCGAGTGCGCGGCCGACCGGCCGCACACGCGCATCACGCGGCCGGGTGATCTTCATGTCGGCGCGCGTGTGCGCAGCCCCGAGACTATGGCCCCGGGGCTTGCGGGCGGCGACCTCTTCCGCGTCGTCGCGGTGCCGCAGATCGAGCCGTTCAAGCACGCCAAGCTCATGTACAACGCCGCGATCTCCCCGCTGGCCGCCGCCGGCGGGATCGACAACGGCAAGCTCCTGTCGGTGCCGACCGCACGTCAGCTGTTCTTCGCGCTGCTCCAGGAGAATTACCGCATCCTGGCGGCCGCCGGCGTCGGGCTGGGGAAGGTCGGCCCGTTCGCCCCGCGGACGGTGGCGTGGATTCTGCGCCGCCGCTGGCTCGCCGGGCTGATGGCGAAGGCGTTCGAGCCGTCGCTGCGGGGGACGTACTGCTCGATGGCCGGCGAGATCCAGAAGGGGCGGACCGAGATCGACAACTACAACGGCCACCTCATCCGCCTCGCCGACCGCGCGGGTGTGGCGTGCCCGCTCAACCGCACGGTGCATGAATTGGTCACGGAGATGACCGACGAGCGCGCCGCCCCCGGGCTGGAGCAACTGGACGTGGTTCTTCGTAGGTCGGGTCGAGACTTGGAGAGGCCCGACACGGGGGTGCGAGTGCGATCGACTGTTGACGGGTGATGAGACCCTTTTCGGGTATCGCTCCCGGTCCGTCGCGGGCAGGCAACATCCGGTGCCAATACTGGTGTGAGGTAGCGGGCAACACCCGGCGACCGCCAGACCGCGCAGCGATGCGCGGCCGACGGCCGCCGCACGGGCGTTTCGACCGCACGATCGAGGTGGAGCCGACCACGGACGATCGCCGGTCGCGCGAAAGTCACGAAATGTCACGTATCAGGTGTGGAGCTGTGATGCGCTTTGAACGCAAGATATTGGAAAATCTTGGCTTATGATGAGGCCATTGACCGAGGTATTCAGAAATCCGGTCACTTATGGTCACGTATCAAACACGGATCAGATCGTCCGGGGACTCGGCACTCAGCGATCGACGGACCACGATGAGAGCCCGCCACGCCCCGGACTTGCACGCCCGTCGTTCGCGGGGGAGAATTCCCACACCATGATCCTGACCCGCTACCCCCTCCCTGTTCTGCTCGTCGCCGTGGCGCTCGGTGCGGCTGGCGTGCGAGGTCAGACCTCGAAGACGGCGCCGCCCTACGAGGGCTGTTCCGGTGCCGTCGATGCCTACTTCACCGACGAGGTGTGGGCGAAGGTTGCGCTGCCGAAGTGCCTGACGTGCCACACGGCCGGCGGCGACGCGGAGGAGTCGAAGCTCGTCCTCCGCGACCCGCGGAAGGCGCAGGGGGCGGCCCGCGACGCGGCGATGCGCCACAACCGCGACGCCCTCGCCCGCATGGCCGCCGCGAAGGGAAAGGATCAGTCCCGGCTGCTTTTGAAAGTGGTCGGCCAACTCGATCACGGCGGCGAGGACGTGCTGCCGACCGACTCGGCCGGCTACCGCGTGCTGCAAGGGTTCGTGAAGCGCGTCAACACGCCCACGACCAACCCCGCCGACCTGACGAAGATCGACCCGGCCGCCCCGCCGTTCTTTGCCGGCGTCGTGATGTTCGACGACAAACGGCTGCTGCGCCGCGTCACGCTGTCGCTGGCCGGACGCCTCCCGACCGACGCCGAGGCCGCCGCCGTCGGCAAGGACGGCCTCAAGGCCGTGCCGGCGCTGCTCGGCGCCATCATGAAGGAGGGCGCCTTCTACCTGCGGCTCCGCGAGGGTTTTAACGACGTCTTCCTCACCACCGGGCTCGACGGCACCGCGGAAACCGCCACGCTCGCCTACGAGCACTTCGAGAAGACCCGGCTGTGGTACCAGAAGCACGACCTGAGCGCGGCCGGCGACCAGAAGGCGCAGACCCAGGCGCGCTACAAGCTCGCCAACGACTACCGCCAGTCGATCCGCGAGGAACCGATACGCCTCGTGGAGTTCATCGTCCGCAACGACCGGCCGTTCACCGAGGTCGTCACCGCCGACTACGTGATGAACTCCCCGTACACGGCGCGCGGGTACGGCACGTTCGACGAACTGAAACCGGCGTTCAAGAACATCGAAGACCCGTTCGAGTTCACGCCGGTGAAGCTGAAGGCGCTCAAGGGCCGCAGCCGGCAGACCGACCAGGACTCGGCGACCGGCTTCTACCCGCACGCCGGGCTACTCGGGGCGTTCCAGTACCTCGCCCGCTACCCGACGACCGAGACGAACCGCAACCGCCTGCGGGCGCGGATGTACTACCAGCATTTCCTCGGCGTGGACGTGCTGGAACTCGCTGCCCGCGTGTCCGACGCGGCGGCGGTGCAGGCGCGGTTCGAGATCCCCACGATGCAGGCGGCCGAGTGCGTCGTCTGCCACAAGACGCTCGACCCGGTGGCCGGGCTGTTCCAGGACTACTGGAAGTTCGCCGACCAGGGCGTGTACGGCAAGCGGAAGGGCGGCTGGTTCACGGACATGTTCCCGCCCGGGTTCGAGGGCGAGAACCTGCCACCGGCGCAGCGCTGGCGGTCCCTCCAGTGGCTCGGCGAGCGGACGGCGCGCGACCCGCGCTTCGCCGTGGCGATGACCGAGCACGTCTATTACATCCTCACCGGCCGCAAGGTGCTCCTCCCGCCGAAGGACATCGACGACCCGCTGTACGCGGCCAAGCGCCGCGCCTACGCCGAGCAGCGCCGCGAGACCGAGCGCATCGCCGCGAAGATGTCCCGCGCCGGGTTCAACCTGAAGGTGGCGTTCGAGGCGTGGGTTCTGTCCGACTTCTACCGCGCCGACGGCCCGGCGACGGCGCTGGCCGACGCGGCGCGGAAGGCCGAACTCGACGACATCGGGCTGGTCCGCCTCCTCTCCCCCGAGCAGGTGGAGCGGAAGGTGGCGGCCGTGTTCGGCGAAAAATGGGGCCGGCTGACGGACCAGATGGCGATGTTGTACGGCGGGATCGATTCGCAGGAGGTGACGGAGCGGGCGACCGACCCGAGCGGGGCGATGGGGGCGATCCAGCGCATCCTGTCGAACGACGTGGCGTGCCGGCACGTCGCCAAGGATTTCTCGCGCCCGGCATCCGAACGCAAGCTCTTCCCGTTCGTGGACCCGACGACGCGCCCCGGCACGTCGCCCGAGTCGGACGCGGCGATTCGCAAGCAGATCGTGTTCCTGCACGACCGCATCCTCGGTCGCGCCGACGCGCCGACCTCGCCCGAGGTGGAACGAACATACAAGCTGTTCGCCGGCGTGGTGGCGGACGCGGCGGGGAAGAAGGGGGTCGACGGCCGCGAGACCTACGCCTGCCGCCGCGAGGACGCGACCATCCCCGCTGATCCGCACTACACGATCCGCGCGTGGCGCGCGGTGGTAACGTACCTGTTGCGCCGGCCGGAGTTCCTGTACGAATAAGGTGTCGTCCGCCGCACCCGAGCCGAGTCATGATCGAGCGACTGTACGTCCACAACTACCGCTGCCTGGAGAACTTCACCCTCGACCTGAAGGGCAAGGGCTCGGCGCTGCTCATCGGTAAGAACGGCTCGGGGAAGTCCACCGTGCGGCACGCTTTAAAAGTGCTGCAGGATACCAGCGGTTGGTTCGAGCGGGAAGGTAGTTGGATTGATGCCAGTGACTTCACCCAAAGTCGAACGAGCGAGCCGATGCGGTTTGAGCTAGACGTGGTCCTTGACGGGAAGCGAATCTCATACGTCATTGCGTTTCGTCTGCCGGGTGTCGACGCCGAACCACAGGTGTTCGAGGAGTGGCTGACGGTCGATGGCAACCGAGTGTTCAGCCGAAAGCCGGACGAGGTTGAATGGCCTAACCAACAGGCCGGACCATTCAACCCGAGCGTTCCAGCCTTGCCTATTATCGCTTGGGCGCCCGCGCTCGGTCCTGCGTACCGATTTCGCACATTCCTTGCCGATATGATCTTACTCGCTCCAGTCCCGACGTTGATGTCAGGGTTCGCGGAGAAGGACAACGCCACACTCCGGGAATCGGGCGAGAACTTCTCCGCCACTCTGAACGCACTGCTTCTCCGGCAGCCATCTGCATATCGACGGCTTGACGACTACCTACGAGTAGTCATGCCGGACTTTGATTCGTTCGAGAATATCCCACGCGGGGAGAGTGGAACGCAACTGGTCGTCCGATTCCACCGACCGGAGCCGGCGCGGCCTTTCGCACTCGAATTCAAGAAGTTATCTGACGGGGAGAAGTGCTTCTTCCTGGCGGCCCTCGTACTCGCACTGAATCAAGTTACAGGCCCAGTGTTCTGCTTCTGGGACGAGCCGGATAATCACTTATCACTACCAGAGGTTGACCACTTCGTCGCGAACTTGCGGAGGATGGCGAACCGGGGCGGCCAATTCGTGGCGACCTCCCACCATCCGAGCGCGATCCGGGCCTTCGCGGACGAGAATACGTTCGTGCTTCGCCGCGCGTCGCACATGGAACCCCCTGTTATCCGAACGCTGGAAGAGATCGGTTACAAGGGCGACCTCATTTCAGCTCTCATCCGCGATGAGGTGCTGTGATGGCGGTGAATCGATACAAGCCCCATGTCTGCATCATCCCCGAGGACGACGCAGACCGCCAGTTCGTAATCGGGTTCCGAAGTCATCACGCCGTCAACGTGACAGCCATCGACTTGCGCGAACCCGCCGGCGGATGGGAGTACGTGCTTGATCTGTTTGAGCGCGAGTTCATCCCGCGGCTGAAACGGTATGCGGGTGCCCATGTCGTGCTGGTGCTCGATTTCGACGAGGCAGACAACCGCCGCGCCGTTTGTGAGCGGCGCATTCCAGACGAGCTGAAGCCGCGTGTTTTCCTCATCGGCGCATGGTCAAACCCCGAATCGCTGCGGGCCGATCTGAACATGCCGCTTGATCGTATCGGCGAGAGCGTGGCAGAGAGCTGTCTGACCGACAACGACTTCTGGGACCACCCGCAGCTGTCCCACAACGCGGCCGAGATCGCACGAATGACGACGGCCCTCAAACCGATTTTGTTCGGCAGCTAACCCAAGGCTCACCCATGCGCCGCGACTTCCTCAAGCTGTGCGGGCTGGCCGGGCTCGGCGTCGCGGCGCCGGTCCTGCGGGCGGTCGCGCAGCCCCGCCGCGACGAGCCGTACCCTGGGCCGTACTACGTCGTCTTCAACGCCTCCGGCGGGTGGGACACGACGTACCTCATGGACCCGAAAGGGGCCAACGGCATTAACCGCCTCTACCGTGAGGGCGACATCCTCACGAAGGGCGCGCACAAGTACGCCCCCGTCAAGCAACACGTCCGCGCCGGGATGAGCAACGAGGACTTCTACACCGAGTTTGGTGACGAGTTGCTCACATTCAACGGGCTCGACTACTCGGTCAACAACCACTCGCCCGGCGCCCGCTACATGGCGACCGGCAAGCTCGACAGTCTCGCCTACCCTACCTTCGCCGCCCTCGTCGCCGCGTGCCGCGGGAGCTCGTGCCCGCTCGCGTTCCTCACGTTCGGTAACTACTCGGCGACCGGGAACCTCGTCGCCATGTCGCGGGTGCCGTACCTGCCGTCGCTGCGGACCATCGCCAACGCCGACGCGGTCGGCGGGAATGAGCGCTCGCCGTACCACGACCGGTTCGCCCTCGACCGCATCGAGGAGGCGCTGCGCGACGCGAACGCCGCCCGTTCGTCCCAACCGCGGCTGCCAAGAGCCGAGCGCGGCGAGAACATGCTCTACGCCGCGCAGGCGAACTCGAAGGCGCTCGAGCGCGTGACGCAGTACATCCCCGCGAACGTGCCGCGCGAGCGGTTGTCGCAGCAGGCCGAGATCGCGCTGGCGTCGTTCAAGGCCGGGGTGTGCGTGTCCGCGAACCTGACCATCGGGCAGTTCGACAGCCACGCCAACAACGACCCGGACCAGATGCGGCTGATCCCCGAGTTCCTCGCCGGCATCGCCTACCTGCTCCGCCGTGCCGGCGACCTCGGCATCCGCGACAAGCTCGTGGTGGTGGTGCAGAGCGAGATGGGCCGCACGCCGACGTACAACAGCGGCAACGGCAAGGACCACTGGTCAATCGGGTCGGCGTGGTTCCTCGGGCGTGGCATCAAGGGGAACCGCGTGATCGGCGCGACCGACGCGGGCCAGTTCGCGGTGCCGATCGCCCCGGCGACGCTGGCGACGAAGCCCGACGGCGGCATCCGCGTGCGGCCGGAGCACGTCCACCAGGCGCTGCGCGAGCTGGCCGGCATCGCGGCTCATCCGATGAGCCAGCGCTTCCCGCTCGGCGTGCCCGAGCGTGAGGCGCTGAAGGGGCTGTGGGGCTGAACGGCATCCGGCGTGCTGCGCGTCCTCCGGGGGCAACCGGGAGGGACCGCCATGACAACCGGATTCAACCCGATGGACGTCGCGCTGCTGACGGTGCGCGTCGCGGCCGGGGTGATCTTCGCCACCCACGGGGCGCAGAAGTTGTTCGGGGCGTTCGGCGGGGCGGGGCTGGAGGCGACCGTCAACCAGATGGGGCCGATCGGCTACCTCGTCACGGTCGGCGAGTTCTTCGGCGGGCTCGGTCTGGTGGTCGGGTTCCTCACCCGCTTCTCCGCCGCGTCACTGGTCGTCGTCATGCTCGGCGCGATCGCATTGGTCCACGGGAAGAACGGGTTCTTCCTCAGCAACGGCGGGTTCGAGTACAACCTGGCACTGATCGGACTGCTGGTGCCTGTCGTGGTCGCCGGTCCCGGGCGGTACGCGGTCGGGCGCTACCTGCCGCTACCGCGGTCGGTGGTTCTGGAATAGGAGCGGCGATGGACGAGTTCTTGGCGGCGGCGGTCGCGGAGGCAGAGGCAGGGCTCGCCGAGGGGGGCATCCCGATCGGCAGCGTACTTGTTCACGGCGGGAGGATCGTCGGCCGCGGGCACAACCGGCGGGTGCAGAAGGGGAGCGCCGTGCTGCACGGCGAGATGGACGCGCTGGAAAACGCCGGCCGCCTCCCGGCGCGGGTGTACGCCGAGAGTGTCCTGTACACCACGCTCTCCCCGTGCCCGATGTGCTCGGGCGCCATCCTCCTCTACAAGATCCCGCGCGTGGTCGTCGGCGAGAACCAGACCTTCATGGGCGACGAAGACCTGCTCCGCTCGCGCGGCGTGGCGGTCGAGGTGGTGCAAGACCCGCGCTGCGTTGAGCTGATGACGCACTTCATCCGCGAGCGGCCGGACCTGTGGAACGAGGACATCGGGGTTTGAATCCCATCTGACCCGCCCGGGCCATTCCCGACACACCTCTCGGCGCCCGGGAACACCCTTTGCTGATCCCGCCTTCCCACCGCGGGGCGGCCTGCCGCCGGGTTGCCCGCGCCCACCGACGAGGACCGTCATGGCCACCCTCACCGCGCCCCGGGCCGCCGCGCGCGACCTCCCGCCCGAATACGCCCCCGTGCCGTCCGACCAGAAGCGGGTGAAGACGAGCGTCCCGCAGGAGTTCCGCGACCAGCCGGCCGACACCCCGCTGGCGACGTTCCTCGGGCTGTTCAGCGTCGGGCTCGGGCTGTGGGAGGTGCTCGCCCCGCGCAACGTGGCGCACCGCACCGGCACCCCGTACCCGGCGCTCGTCCGCGGGTACGGGGTCCGCGAGATCGCCGCCGGGCTGATGATCCTCGGCAGCCGCCGGCCGGCGGCCGGGCTATGGGCGCGGGTCGCCGGCGACGCCCTCGACCTCGCCGCCCTCGCCGCCGCCTACGCCGAGGGGAACGCCGACCAGCGCCGCAAGGCGGTCGAGGCCGCCGCGGCGGTTCTCGGCGTCACCGCGCTCGATGTCATTTGCGCGCGGCAGCACACGTGCGCGCACTCGACCTGCTGATCGGACCGCTCCGTAGGTCGGGTCGAGTCTTCGAGACCTGACACGGGAAAGCAACCGAGTCGCCACGGGTTCGTGATGCTGAGCCAACGTGGGTTCGTGTTCACGAAGCTCCGTTAACTGCCTCCGCGCTGCCGTGTCAGGTCTCGAAGACTCGACCCGAGCTACGAAACCCGACCCACACCCGGAGACCCACCCGATGAAGGCGCTCGTCTGGCACAACAAGGGCGACGTGCGGTGCGAGATCGTCCCCGACCCGAAGATCGACGACCCGCGCAGCATGATCATCAAGGTCACCTCGACCGCGATCTGCGGGTCCGACCTCCACCTGTTCGACTTCTACGTGCCGGCGATGAAGCCCGGCGACATCCTCGGCCACGAGCCGATGGGCGAGGTGGTGGAGGTCGGCTGCCAGGTGCGCAACTTCAAGACGGGCGACAAGGTGATCATGCCGTTCACGATCGTGTGCGGCTCGTGCTGGTTCTGCACCCGCGGGCTGTTTTCGTGCTGTGATACCACCAACCCGAACGAGGAACTCGCCCGCACCATGATGGGGCAGAAGCCGGCCGGGCTGTACGGGTACAGCCACCTAGCCGGCGGGCAGGCCGAGTACCTCCAGGTGTGGCACGCCGACGCCAGCGTGCTCAAGGTGCCCAACGACGTCCCGGACGAGAAGGTGCTGTTCCTCACGGACATCTTCCCGACCGGGTGGATGGCCGCCGAGAACGCCGGCATCGAGCCCGGTGACACGGTGGCGGTGTGGGGGTGTGGGCCGGTCGGACAGTTCTGCATCCGGAGCGCGTGGATGATGGGCGCCGGCCGGGTCGTCGCCATCGACCGCGTGCCGGAGCGGCTCAAGATGGCGCAGGACGGCAAGACCGAGACGATCAACTTCGACGAGGTGACGGTCTACGATCGGCTGATGGAATTGACGAAGGGGCGCGGTCCGGACCGGTGCATCGACGCGGTCGGCTGCGAGGCGCACTACACGGGCTCGATCGACGCCGTCTACGACAAGGCGAAGACGCTGGTGGGCGTCGGCACCGACCGAGCGCACGCCGTCCGCGAGGCCATCATGTGCTGCCGCAAGGCCGGCACCGTGTCGATCCCGGGGGTGTACGTCGGGTTCCCGGACACGTTCCCGCTCGGCGCGGCGATGAACAAGGGGCTGATGTTCAAGATGGGGCAGACCCACACCCAGAAGTACATGCGGCCGCTGCTGGAGAAGGTGCTGAGCGGCGAGATCGACCCGTCGTTCGTCGTCACCCACCGGCTGCCGCTGTCCGAGGGGCCGGCGTACAAGACGTTCCGCGACAAGAAGGACAACTGCATCAAGGTCGTCCTCAAGCCGTAGGAGTCGCACCCGTGCCGCTAGGGCAGTTTCGGTTTCAGTAAGGCTGGTAGCCCGCGTGGCCGAAGTAGTTCCGGGCGTCGGTCGGCGTGATCCAGTCCAGGCTCGCCCCGAATCCGCCCTCCACCTCGGTCACGGTCCGGAGTTCCCGCCGGAGCGCGTTCTTGACCTTGGAGAGAACCTGCTAGATCGGCTCGAGACGCCGGGCGGGTGTGCCGGCCGGCACACCCGCCCGGCGTCTCGAGCCCGGACCGCCTCGGCCACCCCGGACACCGTGTGCGTCGCCCGGTTGTCCATCACCAGGATGTCCCCGGGCCGGAGCCGCAGGGCCAACTCCTGGCGGACATCCTTCAGGAACAACGCGCCGACGATCGCCCCGCCGAGCACCCGCGGGGCGAGCCGCCCGTCGAGCCGAAAGGCGGCCACGAACGTGGCCGCCTTTCGGCTCGGCGGGACGACCCCGGGCACCCGCTCGGGCGTTCGGCCGCCACCGGTATCACGAGCGGCGGGCGACCAGGCGGAGGGGGGCGTCGCCGGCGCTGGTGCTGGGCGGGTCAGCCCGGCGGGTGACCGGTCTGGGCACCCGGGCCGGGGCGGGCTCGGCGGCCGCCCCGGCCGAAGCGGACCGGGAGGAGTGGGAGCGGGTGCGGGCCGAGTTGGAGGAGCGGCGGCAGCGGCGGGTCGAGCGCCGCCGGTTCCGTCGGGACCCCAAGGGGGATCTGAAAGACCTGGAAAGCCGGCTCCACCAGTCACGTTTGCCGGCCTAGTAGCTCAACTATTTTGAACAGCGGGGTAGAGCCGCCGGAGTTTGATCCGGG
>VFQN01002681.1_pt1 | contig 26878 bp, 19 predicted proteins | sample 3512371 | NCBI WGS metagenome assembly VFQN01 (sample SAMN10412370, study PRJNA504923) | tailings metagenome | isolation source: Replicate 2 from Balatoc abandoned mine | place: Philippines: Itogon, Benguet | collected 2017-08-28
ATGAAGTTCGCTCGCGTCTGCATGCGAGTACGCAAACAGATTCCGCGACAGTTCCTTTACTAGATCTGGCGGCAGCTCCTTACCATTATCCTGTGCATCCCGAACCGCTTCGAGTAACCATGACGTTCGCCCAATATCGAGGATGCGAGCGCGATTCCTGAACTCCTCGTCAGCGTGCTGCCTTGCCCAATCAGAAGACCAGCGAATAAACGCCACAATGAGCGCTACGAACGCGGCAAACGGCGCGATCGACTTTATTGAGAGTAATAGCCACTGCCACCAAGCAAGCTGAGGGGCCGATGATTGAATGATCCCCATATTTTGATTGCTGTACCAAATCGTCGCAAATCCTGTTGCGATTGCGCCGATGATGTACGCCCCTATAATGATATTTCTTTTGGATGTTGTGCCCTTAGTTAGCCGCCAGTCCTTAAGCCAGTCTTGTATTTGCGCAATCTGCAGCTCTTGGCCTCTCCGCGCTACATACCTCGCTTCCTTGGTATTGAAGCTTTTCTCCCGATCCTCAATTTCAGTCGCGCGTGCGGTCAGCCGTTCATTCTCGGCCTGTCGCTCTCGCTCAAGCTGCCCCTTTAGGTCATTGTAGTGACCCTCCAACTCGGCTTGGCGATCTGCAACTCGCTTAGCCGACGCGGCTTCCAACTCAAGAGACTTGCGAGTGAAATCTTGAAGTATAGTGCGTTGGGTTTCCTGCAAGCTGTTGAGAATAGCGGCTTGAGATGCGCGGTAGCGATTCCATTCAGTATCGCCAATGCCGGTAAGTGCAGCTTCGGTGTCGGCTGGATGTAAGTGTTTGCGCGCCGAGCTGACAATCTGCACGGCTAAGCGCTTTTTTTGTTCGTCTTCAATCTTTAATTCATTGTACCAGTTTTGGTCAGAGGCAACATTGACCTCGTCAGTCAGTTCGGGACCTTTCCTATTAATAACCAGTCCGGCGTGTTTGCTTGGCCCCCTGATCGAAAATGTCTGAATGACTTCTGAATCTAGATCAATAATGTACTGAATAAGCTCTGGCAGATTGTCCGGCTTTTTTAGTTCGAAGTCGATTGTTCCAGGTCCGTCTGATGTCCGGACGCGAACCCAGTGCTCGGCCGCCAGTGGCTCAATATCGGTGATGATCCGATATAAGGCGTCGAGTAATGATCTGTCAGTTTGTTTGGGAATTCGAAATACTGGCATCGACGTCTCCGCACCAATCGTCTCAAGCTAGGCCAAGGACGTGTGCGAGCCAATCCCCACCAATCATTGATTATGTGGACTTGGGGGCACCCCAGTGGACTCGATTGTTTCGGCAACAAAACATTCTGACCTGGAGCACGGCAGTGCACCAATGCTGGCGCAATCTAAACGCGCCCCCCCTCACCCCCCCTTCCCGCCCTCAAAGAACTCCTTCACCTTGGCGAAGAAGCCGTTGGATGCGGGGTTGGTCTCTTTGTTCGACTCGCGCTCGAACTCTTCGAGCAGCTCGCGCTGGCGGCGGGTGAGGCTCTTCGGCGTCTCGACCTCGACCTGGATGTACATGTCGCCGAGCACCTTCGAGCGCAGCACCGGCATGCCCTTGCCCTTGAGGCGGAACTGCTTGCCCGTCTCAGTGCCCGAGGGGACCGGCATCCGCACGCGGTTGCCGTCGACCGTCGGTACGTCGACGTTGCCGCCGAGGGCAGCCGTCGTCATCGCGATCGGCACGCGGCAGAAAATGTCGGCGCCGTCGCGCTGGAAGAACTCGTGCGGCTTGATCGACAGGAAGATGTAGAGATCGCCGGTCGGGCCGCCGCGCTGGCCGGCCTCGCCTTCACCCGCGAGGCGGATGCGCGTGCCGTCCTCGACGCCGGCCGGGATCGACACCTGGAGCGTGCGCTCCTTGGTGACGCGGCCCTGGCCATGGCAGGTCGGACACGGGTCGTCGATCGTCTCGCCGCGCCCCTGGCACGACGGGCACGTCCGCTCGATGGTGAAGAAGCCCTGGCTCGCGCGCACCTTGCCCTGGCCGCCGCAGGTCGCGCACGTGGTCGGCTTGGAGCCGGCGCGGGCGCCCGAGCCCGTACAGGTCTCGCAGGTGACGCTGGTCGGCACGCGGATCTGCGCCTGCTTGCCGGTGAAGGCTTCGGCGAGCGAGATCTCCATGTTGTAGCGCAGGTCGGCGCCGCGCTCGCGCGCGTTGCGCTGACGTGGACCACCGCCGCCGCGCCGGCCGCCCATGAATTCGCCGAACAGGTCGTCGAAGATGTCGGACATCGAGGACGAGAAGTCGGGACCGAAGCCGCCGGGGCCGCCCGGACCGCGCCCACCTTCGAAGGCGGCGTGGCCGAACTGGTCGTAGGCCGCGCGCTTCTGCTGGTCCTTTAGGACCTCGTAGGCCTCGTTGATTTCCTTGAACTTCTGCTCGGCGCTGGCGTCGTCCGGATTGCGGTCCGGATGATGCTCCTTGGCGAGGCGGCGAAAGGCGGTCTTGAGCTCGCCTTCGCTGGCGCCCCGCTTGACGCCCAGAACATCGTAATAATCGCGTTTGGCCATGAGTACGTCATCCGATCCCCGTCGACCGGGTCAGGCCCGTCGAGCATCATGCTCCCAATGTGAGTTTACCCCCGACCAGCCGGCCTGAACCTTGCCGCACGATGTCCCCGCTGCAGATCGGGGGGACGTCGTGGCGGCGGCCGGGCGGTCGGAGGTCTGCATCGGTCGGCTCCGAGGTCAGCCGGACTTCTTCTTGTCGTCCTTGACCTCTTCGAAGTCGGCGTCGACCACGTTGTCGCCGCCGGCCGAGCGCGGGGCGTCACCCTGCGGTGCCTCGCCCGGGCCGCCGGCCTCGGCCGCATCCTTGTTGGCCGAGTAGATCGCCTCACCGAGCTTCATCGCCGCCTGCATGACAGCCTGCGTCGCCGATTTGATCTGCTCGACGTCGTCGGTCTTGGCGGCTTCCTTCAGCGTCGTGACGGCAGTCTCGATCGCCTTCTTGTCGTCCGCGCCGACCTTGTCGCCGTGCTCCTTCAGATCCTTGTCGATCTGAGCCGCAAGCTGATCCGCCTGGTTGCGCGCCTCGACGAGCTCGCGACGCTTGACGTCCTCGTCCTTGAAGCGCTCGGCCTCCTCGGCCATCCGCTTGATCTCGTCGTCGGAGAGACCGCCGGACGCCTGGATGCGGATCGACTGCTCCTTGTTGGTCTTCTTGTCCTTCGCCGAGACGTGCACGATGCCGTTGGCGTCGATGTCGAACGTGACCTCGATCTGCGGCACGCCACGCGGCGCCGGCGGGATGCCGTCGAGATCGAAGCGGCCGAGCATCTTGTTGTCGGCGGCCATCTCACGCTCGCCCTGGTAGACGTTGATCGTCACCGCGCGCTGGGCATCTTCCGCCGTCGAGAACGTCTGCGACTTCTTGGTCGGGATCGTGGTGTTGCGGTCGATAAGGCGCGTGAACACGCCGCCGAGCGTCTCGATGCCGAGCGACAGCGGGGTCACGTCGAGCAGCAGCACGTCCTTGACGTCGCCCTTCAGCACGCCGGCCTGGATGGCGGCGCCGATCGCGACGACCTCGTCCGGGTTGACGCCCTTGTGCGGCTCCTTGCCGAACAGCTTCTTCACCTCGGCCTGCACGCGCGGCATACGCGTCATGCCGCCGACGAGCACGACCTCGTCGATCTCCGCGGCCTTGAGGCCGGCGTCCTTCAGCGCCTGCTCGCACGGCGCCAGCGTCTTGACGATGAGATCCTCGACCAGGCTCTCGAGCTTGGCGCGGGTGAGCTTCATCGTCAGATGCAGCGGCGACTGCGTCTGCGGGCTCATCGAGATGAACGGCAGGTTGATCTCGGTCTGCTGGGCGCTCGACAGCTCGATCTTCGCCTTCTCGGCGGCCTCCTTGAGGCGCTGAAGCGCGAGCTTGTCGTTCTTCAGATCGATCTGGTTCTCTTTCTTGAACTCCGCCGCGAGATACTCGACGAGGCGGATGTCGAAGTCCTCACCACCGAGGAAGGTGTCGCCGTTGGTCGACTTCACCTCGAACACGCCATCGCCGATCTCCAGGATCGACACGTCGAAGGTACCGCCGCCGAGGTCGTAGACCGCGATCGTCTTGGCTTCCTTCTTCTTGTCGAGGCCATAGGCGAGCGCGGCAGCAGTCGGCTCGTTGATGATGCGCAGCACCTCGAGGCCCGCGATCTTGCCGGCGTCCTTGGTCGCCTGGCGCTGGGCGTCGTTGAAGTAGGCGGGGACGGTGATGACGGCCTGCGTGACTGGCTGGCCGAGATATGCTTCCGCCGTCTCCTTCATCTTCTGCAGGATGAAGGCGGAGACTTGCGAGGGCGAGTACTGCTTGCCGTTCGCCTCGACCCAGGCGTCGCCATTGGCACCGCCGACGATCTTGTAGGGAACGAGCTTCTTGTCCTTCTCGACGAGCGGATCGGAGAAGCGACGGCCGATCAGGCGCTTGATGGCGAACAGGGTGTTGGAGGGGTTCGTGACCGCCTGTCGCTTGGCGGGCAGGCCGACGAGGCGCTCGCCGTCGTCCGAGAACGCCACGATGGACGGCGTCGTGTTGACGCCCTCGGCGTTGGCGATGACTTTGGGCGTGCTGCCTTCCATGACAGCGACGCAGGAGTTGGTCGTCCCGAGATCGATCCCGATGACTTTGGCCATGTCTTTTTTAGTCCTCTCGTTGCGGCAGACCGGGCGGGTCCATTACGGCACCCGGCACTGCGGACCCTAGGCGGGTTGCAGATCCGGTCCCCTGGAACTGATGAAGTGGCTCCCCGGGTATATAGGGGGGCACCCGGAGGGCTGCAACGCCTGCCGCCCACACCTCTGTGACAAAAATACAAGCCCCGTCTGCATGACGCTATGCGCTCCCCGACGGGTCGTTGGAAGCGCCGTCCATGCCGTTGTCGTTGCTGGCTTCGGCGACGGATTCCGCTGTTGCGGCTGCATCTTGAGGCTGTGCCTTGGCGCGCGGCGGGCCGCCTTTGGCGACCACGACCGAGGCCGGGCGCAGCACCCGGTCCTCGATGGTGTAGCCGGCCTCGAACACGCGAACGACCGTGCCGTTCGGGACGGACGGGTCGGGCTGCTCCATCACGGCCTGGTGCTGGTGCGGATCGAAGGGTGCGCCGAGGGCCTCGATGCGCTTGATGCCATGACGCTCGAGAACGCCGGTCAACGCGCGCTGGGTCACGATGACGCCGTCGAGCAGGCCCTTGAGGGCGGCATCAGCCGCCTCCGCAGGGGCCGCAGCCACGGCGCGCTCGAGATTGTCGGCGATCGAAATCACGTCGCGCGCAAACTTCGAGACTGCGTACTTCTGGGTGTCGAGGCGCTCGCGTTCGCCGCGCTTGCGGACGTTCTCCGTTTCGGCGAAGGCGCGTAGCACCTGGTCCTTGAGATCGGCGACCTGGGCTTCGAGCGCTTTAAGAGCGGCGTTGTCGACAATCGGCGCAGCCTCGGGAGCTGCGGGCGGGCCGCCTTCCGGATAGCCTTGCTGCGGGGGCCCACCGACGACACCCTGCGGGCCGTATTCGGTCGCATGGACGTCCTGTTCGGGGATGTCGGCAGGTTGCTCAGGGGCCTTCTTCCCCGCGCCGCTCTCTGGCGCAAAGGGATCATGAATCTTGTTGCTCATTTTTCCTCGTTCTCGTCGGAGCAATGCGGGCGGCACCCGAGAGGCAGAACCGGGTCAAAGCGCCCGGTGCGGCGCCGCACCTGACCCATCGATATCATGCCGAAAGTCGCGGAAATCAAGTCAAAGTGCGGCTTATGAGCCGTGCAGTATAGTCGACCATGGGGATGATGCGCGCATAGTTCAGCCGCGTCGGGCCTATAACGCCGAGGACGCCCACGACCTTGCGCGAAGTGTCGCGGAACGGCGACACGATCAGCGACGAGCCGGACAGCGAAAAGAGCTGATTCTCGGACCCGATGAAGATGTGAACGCCGTCGCCACGCTCGGCGAGGCCGAGGAGCTGGACGAGCTCGCGCTTGGCTTCGAGGTCGTCGAAGAGCTGGCGGATACGTTCGAGTTCGTCGAGCGCGGTCAGATCCTTCAGCAGGTTGCCCTGGCCACGGACGATCAGGCTCTTGCGCTCGTCGTGGGCGCCGGACCACGTGGCGAGGCCGGCCTCGATCACCTTCTTGGTGAGCGAATCGAGTTCGGCCCGGGCCGTCGCGAGCTGGCGCTCGATCGTCGACTTCGCTTCCGACAGGTTCAGCCCGCGGATGTGGGCGTTGAGATAGTTCGTCGCCTCGACCAGAGCGGACGGCGGCAGGCCTTTGGGAATGCTGATGACGCGGTTCTCGACCGACTGGTCCTCGCCGACGAGGATGACCAGCGCCTTGCCCGGTTCCAGCGCCACGAACTCGATGTGCTTGAGGTGGCCGTCACGTTTCTCGCTGATGACGAGGCCGGCGCAGTGCGACAACCCCGAGATCATGTCGCCGGCTTCGGCCAGCACCTGATCAACGGAGCGCTGCTGCTTGACCTTGAGCTGCGCCTCGATCTGGCGGCGCTCGTCATCCGAGAGATGCCCGACCTCCAGCAGCCCGTCGACGAACAGCCGAAGGCCCGTCTGCGTCGGCAGGCGGCCTGCGGACGTGTGCGGCGCGTATATCAGACCGAGATGCTCGAGGTCCGACATGACGTTGCGCACCGATGCCGGCGACAGCGTCATCGGCAGGTAGCGGGAGAGGTTGCGTGAGCCCACCGGCTCGCCGGTCGCGAGATACTGCTCGACGATGCGCCGGAAGATCTCGCGCGTGCGCTCGTTGAGCTGGATGAGCCCGCTCGTGGTTTCCTTCATAGGGTGGTCCAACGCTCGCCTCCTCCGCGGCGGATCGATCGATCAGAGCACGCCAGAGCGAACCAGCATGTTAGGAATGGCCCGGTCGTTCGTCAAACTGGCGTTGCTGCAAACTGGTGATCAATTGACGGATTTCAATATCTTGCGAGGCAGGGCAGGTCGCCTATGCTGTTTCATGGCCATTGAACGCACGGAGGCCCCCGCATGAGCCAGCTTCCCGATCACGACCCCATCCCCGGCGATGCCAAGTCCTGTGACGCGATCGAGCACGTGATCGTGCCGCGCGCCCGCGATATCGGCGGCTTCGAGGTGCGCCGCGCGCTGCCCTCGGCGAAGAAGCAGATGGTCGGCCCGTTTATCTTTTTCGACCAGATGGGGCCGGCCGAGTTCCTGCTCGGCACCGGCATGGATGTGCGCCCGCATCCCCACATTGGCCTCGCGACAGTCACCTACCTGTTCCAGGGCGAAATCTGGCATCGCGACAGCCTCGGCACCTCGCTGCCGATCCGGCCGGGCGAGCTGAACCTGATGTCGGCTGGCTCCGGCATCGTCCACTCCGAGCGCACGGCCGCCGAGGTGCGCAGCCACCAGCACGAGCTGTATGGCATCCAGGCCTGGGCGGCGCTGCCCAAGTCGCACGAGGAGACCAAGCCCACTTTTGCGCATCATGGCGCCGACGAGTTGCCGCGCATCACGGGCGAAGGCAAACGCGTCCGCCTCATCATGGGTGAGCTGTACGGCCAGCGTTCGCCGGTCGAGTTCCCACATCCGAGTTTTTACGCCGAGGCTGTCCTGGCGCCGGGCGCCGTACTGCCGCTCGATCCCGGCTACGACGAGAGAGCCGTTTATATTGTCGCCGGTGAGATCGACATCGCCGGCGACAAATTCGAGGCCGGCCGCCTGCTGATCTTCAAGCCCGGCGACCGCATCTCGATCCTTGCGCTCAGCAATGCCCGTCTGATGCTGCTCGGGGGCGAGCCGATGGACGGCCCGCGCCACATCTGGTGGAACTTCGTCTCGTCATCGAAGGATCGTATCAACGCCGCCAAGGCCGACTGGAAGGCCAAGCGCTTCGATACCGTCCCCGGCGATGATCTCGAGTTCATCCCGGCACCGGAATAATCCCGACCTTCTCCTCGCAAGCACGGAGAGGGGGGCATAGCTTGCCGCAATGACGGCTGTGAACTTCAACTTCGGCCTCGACGGCCGCGTAGAGGTCGCGGCGGAACTGAATCACGCCGTCCTCAGTCGCCCACGCCGTGATATAGACCACAGCGGCTCCGGCAGCCTTGCAACCGATCGTCCGATAAGCGCGTTTCCGGAGCGTCAATTCAACGTATGCGAGGAGAACAAGATGGGGATTCTGCACAAGGCGCTGGCTTCGGCCGCCCTTATCGTGGCGTCGACGGGTTTTGCGGCTGCGGCACCGGCCAACGTGGGTCAGCTGCCGGGCGGTGTGCGCTCCGACCTCGTAATTCCAGTTCATGGGTTCCATCGGTCGTGCCAGCGGGGCCCAGGTGGTTGGCATCGCCACAACCGCTATGGTGAGCGCCGCCTTTGCCGTCGCTGGGATGGCCGCGGCCGTCGTCCGAACGCCTGCGTGCGGGTTGGCCCGATCTATTATTGCGATTACTGAGCCATCGCTCTGCTGCAATAAGGAAGCCCCGGTCCGCAAGGACCGGGGCTTTTGCGTGCCTATTTTGATGTCCGCGCAGCTCAGTAGGCGGAAGCCGTCTCGCCGACGCCGTCGCGCTGATAGAGGTCACGGCGGAACTGAATCACGCCGTCCTCGGTCGCCCACGCCGTGATGTAGACCATGAACAGCGGCACCGGCTTCTTGAGGCGCACGTCGAGCCGCTCGCCGGATTTCTTCATCGCGAGCACGCGCTGCTTGTCCCAGCCCTGCTCCTCCATCAGCCACGCGGCGAGGTTCTCGACGCCCTGTACGCGGACGCAGCCGGAGCTGGCGGCGCGGAAGTTGCGGCCGAACAGACGGTCCGAGGGCGTGTCGTGCAGGTAGACCGAGTGGCTGTTGTGGAAGTTGATCTTGACGAAGCCGAGCGGATTTTCGGGGCCAGGCTGCTGGCGGTACGTGAGGCCCGCGACGCCGGGGCCATCCCATTTGATCTTCTTGCTGTCGATCTTCTTGCCGTCGGCGCCATAGGCGTCGATGCCGAACTTCGCGAGGACGTCCTGGCCCTTGGCCGCCATCGCGCGGCCGTTCGGGACCAGGTCCTTCTGGATGACGGTCGGCGGCAGGTGCCACACCGGATTGAAGTTCAGCTCGTGGATCTGTGAGCGCAGGATCGGCGTCTGCCGGTCCGGCTTGCCGACGACGCCGGCGTGCCGTGAGGCGACCTTGTCGTTTTCGACGGCCTCGATCTGAGCCGCCGGGATGTTGACGACGACGTAGCGCTTCGGCGTGCCGCGCGCGAACTCGTTGAGGCGGGATAGATTGGTGCGGAGCTGACGCAGGCGCGCCGCCGCCGGCACGTTGAGGGCCGCGATCGTCCGTTTGTCGACGATGCCGGTCGGTGTAAGTCCGTTCGATGCCTGGAAGCGGCGCACCGCGCGCTCGAGGTTGCCTTCGAAGACGCCCATGCCGAAGTCATCGGTCTCGCGCAGGTCGCCCGAAAGGCGCAGCCGCTCGCGCAGCAAGGCGACAGCGGAGCCGCTGCTGCCCGGCTGAAGCTGGCCGTCCGGTATCGGCTGCCAGCCGCCGCGCTCGACGATGTCGGCATACCGCTTGATCGCGGCGGTCATCGCGTTGATGTTCTCGCGCGACAGAGTCGGGAAACCCTTCGGCGGGTTTGCTTCCCACTCGCGCGCAAAGGACTGATCATAGGTCTGGGCCGGGCTCGAATAGGACGCCGACTGGCCGAAACCGTAAGACCAGCGATTCCCTTCGGACGCGTGAGCCGAGAAGGCAGGCACCGCCATAGCAAGCGCCGCAAGGCCGCCCATCAGATAAGAGCCGCGCAGCGAGAATTCCGCAGCGCTTCTGCAATACATTCCAGCCATCATCGCCGCATCCGCATCTTTTCTAATTGTTACAACGCAGTACCGTGGCGAGGATTGGCAAACAATTGCTTAAACTGGCCTCGTACCTACGCACACGCCTCATGTGACCGGCCCCCGCCCTGTCGAAGCGGCACCCCTGCGCCTCGACATCGCCACACTCTCTTATGAGGCGAGTTGGCCCGAAATTGGAAGCGCCGACGCTTGTGCACAGTCCGCTTCGGCGGAGTCTGGTGCAAACGCGTCACGCTGCCCCGATTCTGCCCGCCAAAGTGACGGAACTTGCACGGAAATCGGACCCTCTGTAGGAGATTCTCACCGTGTGTCGGCCTCGGCGGGGCGGCGACATTGCCATTGTGCGTACCACGCGAGCGCGCATCAACATTGACGGGGAGCCCGGAGGCCATGCAGCAGTCCATCAGGAAGGTCGCGGTCGTTGGCGGCACGCGCATCCCTTTCTGCCGCTCCAATTCGCTCTACGCCGACCTCTCAAATCTCGAGATGCTGACGACGGCTCTGCAGGGCGTCGTCGATCGCTTCGGGCTTGCCGGCGTACATGTGGACGAAGTGGTTGGCGGTGCGGTCGTCAGCCATTCGCGGGACTGGAACCTCGCCCGCGAGGCGGTGCTCGGTACCAAGCTCGCGCCGACGACGCCGGGGATCACCCTGATCCAGGCGTGCGGCACCAGCCTGCAGGCGGCGATGGGGATCGCGGCCAAGATCGCGGTCGGCGAAATCGATTCCGGCATCGCCTGCGGGTCGGATACGACATCGGATGCGCCGATCGTCGTCTCCAAGCCGCTAGCGAAGCGCCTCGTCGCCGCGCAGCAGGGCCGCTCGTTCGGACAGAAGGTCGGCGCGTTCAAGGGATTTTCGCCGCGCGAGCTGGTGCCGCTGCCGCCCTCGGTCGCCGAGCCGCGCACCGGCCTCTCCATGGGCGAGCACACCGAGCTGATGGCGCAGCATTGGGGCATCACCCGCCAGGCGCAGGACCAACTCGCCTACGAAAGCCATATGAAGGCGGCCGAGGCGTATCGCACCGGCTATTTCGACGACCTGATCGTGCCGTGCGCCGGCGTGTTCCGCGACAACAACCTCAGGCCCGACATTAGCCTCGACAAGATGGCGACGCTGAAGACCGCCTTCGACAAGACTGAGCGCGGCACGCTGACCGCCGCCAACTCGACTCCGCTGACGGATGGCGCCTCGGCGGTGCTGCTCGCGTCGGAGGAGTGGGCGCGGGCGCGTGGGCTGCCGATCCTCGCCTACCTCACGCACAGCCAGACCGCGGCCGTTGATTTCGTCGCGGGCGAAGGGCTCCTGATTGCGCCGACGATCGCGGTGTCGCGCCTCCTCGACCGCACCGGGCTGAAGCTGCAGGACTTCGATTTCTACGAGATCCACGAGGCGTTCGCCGCGCAGGTGCTGGCAACGCTGAAGGCGTGGGAAGATCCGGCGTATTGCAAGTCGCGGCTCGGCAAGGATGCGCCGCTGGGCCCCATCGATCGCGCGAAGATGAACGTCAAGGGTTCGTCGCTCGCCGTCGGCCATCCCTTCGCGGCGACCGGCGGACGGATCGCCGGACTGCTCGCGAAGCTGCTGGCCGAGAACGGCGGACGCGGACTCATTTCGATCTGCACCGCAGGCGGCATGGGCGTCGCCGCGATCATGGAGAGCGCGCGCGCTTAGACGCGATGTTGAATGGAAACGGGCGCCAGCAATCATGCCGGCGCCCGCTTTACTCCGTCGCAAAACCGCAGCGCTACTGCTTCTGCTGCACGGCTTCCTTGGCCTTCTCGTAAGCGTCCTTCGTCGCCTCCTTGGCCTTGTCGTAGGCCTCCTTGGCAGCTTCCGACGCGTTGTCGATGGTCGGCTTCGCCGTCTCCATGCTGCGGTCGGAGATCTCACGCGCCTTTTCCGTCGCGCGCTCGAGCAGCGATCTGGCCGGCGTCTTGCGCTCATAGGCCGGCAGCGCCGCGATGACTTCCTTGGTCAGCTCGGGGACGGTGACCTTACCGTCGGGGCTGAACCGCAGCGCAGAGAGACGCACGCCGATCCGCTTCTCACCCGCTCCGAGAAAACCGCCGGTCCCGATCACGACGCCCTCGACTTTGAGGTCCGAGGACAGAATCAACTCCTCGATGTCAGCGATGATCTTGCCATCGGGGGCATAGATCTTGTGGCCGATCAGGCTGTCACTCGACAGGATCTGGCCTTCCGCCTGACCGCGGAAGAAGACGCCGCGCGGAATGGCGACCTGGGTGGCGGTGGTGGTCGGTGCCGCGGGCTGGGTTTGGGCGAGCGCCGGCATGGCGGACGCGATGGCAGCAGCCGCGGCGAGGGGGATAGAGAAGCGTTTGATGCATCTCACGGCACGGTCCTTTTCAGACGATTGTCTCTGTAACTCGCGCGCCGCCGATCAGCGGCCGCGCGGATGCGGGTGGATACGCCCGGTTTGCAGCCGTAACAAGTCAACTATCCCCAGATCGGTTCCATGACCTTCAGATCAAGGGTACAGCGCCGGCCATGGTTTGGCCGTGATTCGAATAGCTAGCGCTTGGCAACGATGCGGGCGACGGAGAGGACAGCCTCCGCGTGCCCCGGCACGCTCACCTTGTGCCATGCCTCGGCGACGTCACCCCGCCGGTCGATCAGGAACGTTGAACGCTCGACACCCATGTATTTGCGGCCGAACATCGACTTCTGGGCCCACACGCCGTACTGCTCGGCGACAGCATGGTCCTCGTCGGCGGCGAGGCGCACTTGCAGGCCGTGCTTCTTTCGGAAATTTCGATGCTTGGCGAGGCTGTCGGGTGAGATGCCGACGACCGTGACGCCGAGTTGGCGAAAGTCGGCGGCAAGGCGCGTGAAGTCCTTGGCCTCGCTCGTGCAGCCAGGGGTGTTGTCCTTGGGATAGAAGAACACGACCACCGGCGCTCCCGCGTGAGCCGACAGCCGGAAGGGCTCGCCGTCGTCTGTCGGGAGCTCGAAGTCGGGCGCCTTGTCGCCGTTACCGATCTTGGGAGCCGCCTTGAGGATCATGGGGGTTGCCTTTCTTCGGCCGAAATTCATGCACCGTTCCTGGCCATATTGCCACGACTGTTTCAGTGCGTCGGCGGGAAGCATTCCGTTACCGAATCATGGTGACTATGGCGAGGGTTAGGAAGCGTGGCCGTGGCGCTGCTTTGGCCACGGCCAAGCAATTGGCGAGACGCAATAAAGTCGCATTGCTCGGGTCTCTTGCGAGGCGTTGCCCAATGGGGGGCGCGGCGGGTGCGCCGGGGCGCGCGGCTTCGACTGATATTCGGTTAGGGGATCGCTGGCGATGCTGGGCCGCATCGGCCTATCGAGCAGTGGGACCGGCGGCGACATGAGCGCGGCGCCGGACGTCACTGCTGCGCCACGCGGCGAGCCGCCAGCCGAGGTGCCACGCGGTGGCCCCAACGCGCCCCGCCTGCTTTGGCGATCGGTGTCAGTCTGCACGCGTGTGGCGATGCGCACGGCGGCGGTCGTCCTGCCGATCTGCCTGCTTGCGGTCGGCCTCTTCTATGCGCGCCTCTACCAGGGACCGATCTCGCTCACGTTCATGGTCGAGCCGATCCAGCGCGTGCTCAACGAGGAGATGCCCGGCATCCAGTTCCGCCTGGAGGATGCCGTCCTCCAGCTCACGACCGGCGGCGCGGTCGAACTGCAGCTCACGAGCGTGCGCGTCACCGAGGACACCGGCAGCGTTGTCGCGCTCGCGTCGCGCGCAACGGTCCAGTTGAGCTACGGCGCATTGCGGTCACTGCGGATCGCCCCGTCGCGGATCGATCTGTTGCAGCCGCGCGTCGTGCTGTTTTCGCCGGACCGGCCATCGTATCTGCTCGGGTACGGCCGTGATCTCCAGGGCCGAACGCTGACGATGCCGTCCGCGCCGACCGGCGGATCGCCTGCGCCCGCTCCCGCTGCGCGCGAGACCGAGGTCGCCAAGACGGTGACCATCGTGCGCGGGCGTATCGACGCCGCGCGCCGTATCGCCGAGATCGCAAGCGAGATGCGCCGGCGCAAGGGCGCCGCTTCCTTCCTCGAGACCATCGGCCTCAAGGATGCATCGCTGGTGATGTCGGACGACGGCCAGCAGAGCGTCTTTCAAGTGCCCGGCCTCGAGCTGACGATGCGCCACATGTCACGGCGCAGCATCGTATCCGGATCGGGGACGATCGCGGCGAACGGCACTGCCTTCCGCTTCCGTTTCCGTACCGAGGACTCCGAGCGCCAGGACCGCCTCAGGATGTCGGTCGAGATCGACGATCTGGTGCCGCGGGCGGTCGCCCACGGGCAGCATGGTCTCGGGCTGTTCGAAGGCATCGATCTTCCGCTCGCCGGTCGCGGCGAGATCGAGCTCTCGCGCATGGGTGACGTGATCAGCGGGATGTTCGATGTCACGCTCGGTGGCGGTCACCTTCATCTGCCGTGGCTCGGCAAGGTGCCGCTCGACGTGGCCGGAGGCGAGATCAAGGCTGCCTATGCCGGCGACACGCGACGTCTGACTATCGAGCCGGCGACGCTGCGCTGGGGAAACAGTCACGCGACGATCAAAGGCGCGATCGAGCCGACGGTCGGCCAGGACGGCGTTGCCGGCTGGAAGTTCGAAGGGCATGGCATCGACGGCAAGCTGGTTTCAGAGGAGCTCGGCGCCCCGCCGCTTCCCATCACCAACTTCGTGACGCGAGGCATCGCATTTCCCGACATCGGGCGCGCGGAGATCTCGGAATTCGCGGTGACCGCCGGGCCGGCCAGCGTCACGATGTTCGGCTCCATCGCGGCGGCTGGGCAAACGCGTCTCGCGCGTCTCGACGGTCGCATCGGGGCGATGCCAGTCGATGCCCTGAAGGCGATGTGGCCGCGAGGCTTGGCGCCCCAGACGCGGCAATGGCTCGCGGGCCATTTCGTCGCCGGCCAGCTCAAGGGCGGCACGTTTAGCATCACCAACCAGCGCCCGCGTGGCGCCCCGGCGTCAGCGGGCGAACGCGACGTCGCCCTCGACCTCGAGATCGAGCAGCTCGGCATCGAATATCTCAAGGGACTGCCGCCGCTCGAAGCGGCCCAGGCGCGTCTCAACATCAGCGGCACTACGGCCACCTTCTCCATGCCGACGGCCGCGATCCGCGTGTCTTCGAGCAGCCAGGTGACGATCCAGGACGGACGCCTTACCGTCAGCGGCGTCGACCAGCCGCGCCCGCTTGCCCGCGTCGATGGCCGCATCGCAGGGCCGATGGGGGCTGCCATAGACATTCTCGGCCGCGAGCCGTTCACCCTCGTCCGCACTCTAGGCCTCGACAGCAACAACTTCGAAGGCAAGCTCGACATCCGCTTTGCCGCGAGCTTCCCTCTCCACGAGGCGCTCTCGATCAGGGATCTGGTAATTATCGAGGCGAAGGCCAGCGTCCTCGAGGGGCAGGCCCGCAGGGTGATGGGCCGCTACACGATCTCCGGCGGATCGCTCAAGGCGGAGATCCGCGACAACCTCATAGACATCTCCGGCGAGGCTCTGCTCGAGGGCGTTCTCACGCGGCTGAGCTGGCGTCACACCCTTGGCGCCGCTCCGAAGGACCTCCAGCCGATCCGCCTGCGGGCGATGCTCGGCAACAGCGAGCGCGCCCAGCTTGGCATCGCGCTCGGAGACATGTTCAGCGGCGACGCGCAGCTTGACCTCGCGATCCGTCCGGGCGGATCGAGCGACGACGAGGAGCCGGTCGTGCGTGCGCTCGCCGATTTGACCCAGGGCGAGATCAATCTCGTAGAAGTCGGGTATGTGAAGCCCCCTGGTCAGCGCGCAGAGCTGCGGTTCGATGTCGGCAAGCGGCGCGACGGTAACGTCGTTCTCCAGAATCTCCGTCTCGACGGCGACACGATCGGCATCAACGGCTGGGTCGCATTCGGAGCCGACAATCGACCGATCGAGTACCTGTTCACCGATTTCTCGCTCAACACGATCAGCAACCTCAACGTCCGCGGCGTCCTGCGTCCGGACCGCGTGTGGGAGATCAAGGCGAGCGGCGCGCGCTTCGATGCGCGCGAGATGTTCCGCGGCTTCGTCAATGTCGGCGCCCACAAGAAGCACGATTCATCGGCGCCGCGCTCGGCCGGCATCGACATCGATGCGAGCATCGAGACCGTCTCCGGCGTTCCCGATACGTCGAGCGCGAATGCAGCCGATCCGCTGCTGCGCGGCGTGCGCCTGCGCATGAGCCGCCGTGGCCGCGACCTCCAGGAGATGCATTTCAGCGCCCGCCATGACAACAAGCGCTCGCTCAAGGCGACGCTTCCGCAGACGCCCGCTGGCGCGCCGCGCATTTTGGTTGTCGAGGCGGAGGATGCGGGCGAGGCACTTCGGCTGATCGGGATCTACCGTCACATGGAAGGCGGCGACGGACGCCTCGAGATCAATCTCGACGGCTCCGGCATGGCCGAGCGGCGCGGTACGCTGAATGTGCGCAAGTTTCGCGTCAACGGCGACCAGGTGGTGAGCGACGTCGTCTACGCCTACGACGAAGGCCAGCCGGCCATTCAGCAGGCGGCGCGGCCGCGTCAGCGCGTCGTGCGCGAGCAGATCGAGTTCGACCGCCTGCGCACCGCGTTCGCGACCGGCAACGGGCAGCTCGTCATCGAGGACATGCAGGCCGTCGGCCCTATTCTCGGCGCGACGTTGCGCGGCACGCTCGACTACCGGCGCAACGAGGTCCAGCTCGGCGGCACCTATACGCCGCTGTCGGGCCTGAACCGGGCGCTGTCCGGCGTGCCGCTGTTCGGCGAGATGCTGACCGGCCCGCGCAAGGAAGGCATCGTCGCGATGACGTTCGCCATCCAGGGGCCGATGAGCAATCCGCAGGTGATCCCGAATCCGCTGTCGCTGATGGCGCCGGGGTTCCTGCGCGAGATCTTCCAGATGGCGCCGAGCAATCCGACGATTACGCCCGATCGATCCGCGCCGCGCAAGGCGCCTCAGCCCCAGGTCACGGAGAGCCCGCCGGCGACCGGGCCGTCGCCGCCGCCCGCGGCGTCGAAGGATGCCGCGAAGGGGACGAAGCGCCCGCGCGAACGCGCCAAGGGCACCTCGCCCGAGATCACCGATGGCTGGGCCGCGACGACGGACCCGCGCGCGAAGGCACCGCAGCGGAATTAGCGGCCGTGCTCGCCTTTACACCGGCCTTATCAGCACGTGCTTCTTGCGGCCGAGGCTGAGCTTGATCACGCCGTCGCCGGTGATGTCGGAGAGGCGCAGCTTCGCTTTCTCGTCGGTCACCGCGACATCGTTGACGCGCAGGCCACCCGCCTGCACCTGCCGGCGCGCCTCGCTGTTCGACTTGGTCAGGCCCGCCGTGACGAACGCAGCGAGCACGCCGAGCTCGTTCTCGACGTCTGAGATCGGCACCTCGATCGTCGGCAAGCCTTCCGCCGTCTGGCCCTCCTCGAACGTGCGCCGCGCCGTATCGGCAGCGGCCTCGGCCTTCTCGCGCCCGTGCAGGAGCGCGGTCGCTTCCGTTGCGAGCGTCTTCTTCGCTTCGTTGATCTCGGCGCCACCGAGCGCCGCGAGCTTCGCGATCTCGGCCATGGGCAGCAGCGTGAACAGCTTGAGGAAGCGCGCGACGTCGGCGTCCTCGGTGTTCCGCCACATCTGCCAGTAGTCGTAGACCGGCAGCTGGTCCTCGTTGAGCCACACCGCACCGGCGGCTGTCTTGCCCATCTTGGCGCCCGATGCCGTCGTCAGCAGCGGGCAGGTGAGCGCGTACAACTGATGCGTGCCCATGCGGCGACCGAGGTCGATCCCCGAGACGATGTTGCCCCACTGGTCGGAGCCGCCCATCTGCAGGTTGCACTTGTAGCGCCGCGCCAGCTCGACGTAGTCGTAGGACTGCAGCAGCATGTAGTTGAACTCGATGAACGACAGCTCCTGCTCACGCTCGAGGCGCATCTTCGCCGAATCCATCGACAGCATCCGGTTGACCGAGAAGTGCCGGCCAACGTCGCGCAGAAATTCGATGTAGTTGAGCGGCGCCAGCCATTCGGCGTTGTCGGCCATGATCGCGTCGTGGCGCGCCTCGCCGAACGACAGGAACTTGGCGAAAACCTTCTTGATGCTGTCCTTGTTCGCTTCGATGGTCTCGATCGGCAGGATGCGCCGGGTCTCGTCGCGGCCGGAGGGATCGCCGACGCGCGTCGTCCCGCCCCCCATGAGCGTGATCGGCTTGCCGCCGCCGCTTTTCTGCAGCCAGTGCAGCATCATGATCGACAGCAGGTGGCCGATGTGCAGCGACGGCGCGGTGCAATCGTAGCCGACGTAGCTCACGATCTCGCCCTTGGCCGCGAGCGCGTCGAGGCCTGGGAAATCCGAGCACTGGTGAATGAAGCCGCGCTCGGCCAGTATGTTGAGGAAATCCGATTTGTGCTGGGTCATGAGGGTCGGCTTTCGGTCGTACCTGCACCGCAGACGGCCGGCAGGGTTGGTCGCAGGTCCGGGGCAAATTGCACAGGAAGGCCGCAATGGGCAAGATCAGGCGCGCTTTAGGGCTCATGAGCGGCACGTCGATGGACGGGATCGACATCGCCCTGATCGAGACCGACGGCGAGGCCAACGTGCGCCGGATTGCAGCGGGCGGGGTCAACTACGAGGCGGCGTTCAGGGACCGGCTACGGGGGGCGCTCAGCGATGCACTCACTATAAAGGAGCGCCACGAGCGCCCCGGCGACCTCGCGGCGGTCGAGGCCGAGCTGACCCGGCTCCATGCCGACGCCGTGCTCCGCTTCCTCGGCGAGCGGAAGCTGGAGACCTCGGCGATCGACGTGATCGGCTTCCATGGCCAGACGGTCTTGCACCGCTGGGAGCCGGAGCGGCTCATCGCGCCGCCACAGGTCGGAATGCCCTCGGGGATGGCGCAGTCGTCGCTCGTGTTCAGGCCGACCCAGGTCGGCGGCATGGTGACGGTGCAGCTCGGCGACGGCCCGGCGCTGGCGGCGGCCACCGGCATCGACGTGGTCCACGACCTGCGTGCGGCCGACTGCGCCGCTGGTGGGCAGGGGGCACCGCTGGTGCCGATCTACCACTTCGCCATGGCCGCCAAGATACCGGAGCGCCCGATCGCCATCGTCAATATCGGCGGCGTCGCCAACATCACGTACATATCTGCGTCGGATCGTGAGCTGGTCGCGTTCGACACCGGTCCCGGCAACGCGATGATCGACGACTGGATGCTGAAGCGAACCAACGGCGCTCTCGACGAAGGCGGTGCGCTTGCCGCGCGCGGCACCGTGCACGACGACTATGTGTCCGCCTACTTCCGCCACAACTTCTTCGCGCTGCCGGCGCCGAAATCGCTGGATCGCAACGCCTTCGACGTGTCCCTCGTCGATCCGCTCTCGACCGAGGATGGCGCGGCGACGCTCACCGCATTCACGGGAGCCGCGATCGCTCGTGCGCGCGAGCACATGCCGAAAGCGCCGAAGATGTGGATCGTTGCCGGCGGTGGTCGCCGCAATCGCACGCTCATGGGTATGCTTGCGGGCCACGTCGATGCGCCTGTCGTGCCGGTCGAGGCGCTGGGCTTTGACGGCGATGCTGTCGAGGCGGAGGCCTGGGCTTATCTCGCGGTCCGCTCGCTGGACGGCCTGCCGATCACGTATCCAGGCACCACCGGCGCGCCCGCCCCCATGACCGGCGGCGTTCTGAGCAAGGCGTGAGCTGGACCGCACGCCGCCGCTGATCGTCCCGCGGAGGATCGTGTCCGCCGTGCATCGGCACGCCCTCATCGATCGGGCTAAGCGCTGGTGCTCCACTACTTTCCGGTGAGGTGCCGTTGCGAATCGTCGCGATATCGCAACAGTTCGGACAGTTGGAATCCGCGGAGGCAGTGCACGATGTCCATTTTCGAGGCGATGGAGCGGCTGGCGGGTGCGGCGCTGCTCGCGCTGGCGCCCGCAGTGCAAGTCGCCGTGCCGCAGCAACAGCGCGGCCGTGGCGCGGAGTTCGTGCGGTTCCTGCGACAGCGCGGCGCCGGTGACATCGTCGATGGTTATGTCGGCGAGCTGACGCGCGAGATCTGGGTGGGCGCGGAGACGCGCAGCCTGCCACAGGAGGCGCTGGAGCTTCATTTCCGCAATCTGGCTACCGTCGTTGCTGCGCACCCCCCGTCCGAGGAAAGCCTTGCCGGCCTGCTGACGCCGACTGCCGGCACCGATCGGGCGCGGCGTCTCGCCGTCGATCTGTTCCTGCAGGTGCGCGAGTCTGGGGCGCTCGCCGAGCATGAACTGTCCGATGATGTCACGCTGTTCGTGCTCGAACGCAGTTTCGCGCGGCTGCTGCGCGATACACCTCGGTTTGCCGCCCTGTCGTCGCTGATGCTGGAGTTCGTCACCGGCGTGGCGGCGGAGCCGCGCGCAGCGGCAGATGTTGCTGCGCCAGCCACCAAGCCACTAACTGCGACCGCCGAGCTGCCAGCGCGTCGCGAGGAGCGCAGCGATCGCGAGACCGCCGAGCTCAAGCGTATCCGGGAGAAGTACGAGATCTCGGAGATCGCGCAGTCGCGCATCCTGGCGCTGCTCGAAAGCCAGGGCGTCGTCGGCAACGCGCGGCTCGCCCGGTTCGAGCAGCTCGCGGCGTGGCTGCTCGATGCGCGCGGCCAGCTCATGCGGCCCACCAACGACGACGGCGACCTGCGCAAGCTCAAGATCCGCGCCGCCGAGGCGCTCGCCGCCGGTGATCTGACGCAGGCCATGGAGACGCTGAAGCACGTCCGCCGCGCGCTGCGCGATGGCCGCCGCCGGATCGAGGCGCGGCTCGAGGACGAGGTTGCGGCGCTTAAGGTGCAGATGACCGAGGAGGCGCGGGCCGCAGCCCGCCTCGCCGAGCTCGCGACCGCGCGGCGTGACTATCTCACGGCGGCCGATCTCTACTTCGAGGCGGCCGACTGCCTGCCGAAGAGCGCGCGTGACGAAGCGTGGCGCTACCATCTCGCGCGCGCCGACGCACTCTATCGCAAAGCCGAGGAGGACAACGACGACGTCGCCCTCGGCGAAGCCCTTGCCGGCTTCGGCGGCGTGCTCAAACTCCTTGCCGATGGCAGCAACGCTCGCGGCGCCGCGCAGGCGAACGTAGGTCTCGGCCGCGCCCTGCACCGCCAGGCCGAAGCCGGCTCCGGCACCGGCCGCCTGGGCGACGCTATCGTCGCCTTCCGCAAGGCCGCGGCGCTGATCTCGGTCGAACAGGCACCGTCACTCTGGTCCGAGGCGCACGGTGCGCTCGCGCGCAGTCTCGCGCTCTCCGGCCAGCGCGGCCGCCAGGTGGAGATGCTGCGCGAGGCCGTCGATGCCTACCGGACCGCGATCGTGTCGGCGCCGAGCGACGTTCCCGCAGGCACCATGGTCGATCTGCGCATCGGCTCCGGCGCGACGCTGCTCGAGCTCGCCGAGTTCGACAAGTCGCCGGCGGTTCTGGAGGAGGCCGCATCGGCCTATAGCGAGGCGCTCGCGCAGCTCTCGCGCACGGACAATCCTGACGCCTGGGCCGACGCCAGTTTCAATCTCGGCAGTGCCCTGCTGTCGCTTGCCGAAGCGGGCCGCGATGCGCCGCGCCTCAAGGCGGCAGTCACTGCTCTCAGCGGCGCCCTCGAAGTCATGACGCCCGAGCGCGACACGGAGACCTGGACGACGGCCAGCATGACGCTCGCCGATGCCCTCGTCGCGCTCGCGGAAGCGGATACGCCTGGCGCCGACCGCCTGCGCGCCGCAATCGCGACCTACAAAAAGGTGCTCGAGGTCGTCGACCGCCAGGCGACGCCGATCGTGTGGGCGACGGCGAGCATGAACCTCGGATCGACGCTGATCCGTCTCGGCGAGCACGAGGACAAGCGCAACAACTGGCTGGCTGCCGCCGGAGCCATGGTGCCGGCCCTCGAAGTCTTCGAGGCCGAGGGGGCGACCGCCCACGCCGACCTCGCCCGACGCACCCTCAAGCGATTCCACGAGGAGTGGGTCGGGATGCTGGCGCCACCCTCTACTGGGCCGACGGCGCCGGCTGCGCCGTCGCACCTCTCCCAGGTCGGCTGATTGGGTATCGGCTAACCAAACTGCGAGCGAGCCGGAACCGGGGGGTGGCCAGGCAGTTCCGCAATGGCGGGCGCCGTGCCATCATTGCCGGCGCAGGGCGCGATGCCGGCCGGCTCCCGGTCGCCGCGCCTGAGCACGGACCAGGTCGCGGTCCGACCACGGGCCCAATCTCGGGATAGCAACCACCTCGTTCAAGGACATCCGAATGCCGCGAATTTCCCTGCGCCAGCTCCTCGATCATGCCGCCGAGCATTCCTACGGCGTTCCCGCTTTCAACATCAACAATATGGAGCAGGCGCTCGCGATCATGGAGGCGGCCAGCGCCACCGATGCGCCGGTGATCATCCAGGCCAGCCGCGGCGCCCGCAGCTACGCCAACGACATCATGCTCAAGCACATGATGGACGCGGTGACCGAGATCTATCCGCACATTCCCGTGTGCGTGCATCTCGACCATGGCAACGAGCCCGCCACTTGCATGACCGCGATCCAGGCCGGCTTCACCTCCGTCATGATGGACGGCTCGCTCAAGGCCGATGGCAAGACGCCGGGCGACTGGGACTACAACGTCGGCGTGACGAAAGCCGTTACCGACATGGCGCATCTCGGCGGCATCTCAGTCGAAGGTGAGCTCGGCGTGCTCGGCTCGCTCGAGACCGGCACGGGCGACAAGGAGGACGGCCACGGCGCCGAGGGCAAGCTCAGCCACGACCAGTTGCTGACGAACCCCGACGAGGCCGTGAAGTTCGTCAAGGAGACGAAGGTCGACGCGCTCGCCATCGCGATGGGCACCAGCCACGGCGCCTACAAGTTCAGCCGCAAGCCCGACGGTGACATCCTCGCCATGCATGTGATCGAGGAGATCCACCGCAAGCTGCCGAACATGCACCTCGTCATGCACGGGTCGTCGTCGGTGCCGCAGGAGCTGCAGGAGATCATCAACAAGTACGGCGGGAAGATGCCGCAGACCTGGGGCGTGCCGGTCGCGGAGATCCAGCGCGGCATCAAGAATGGCGTGCGCAAGATCAACATCGACACCGACAACCGCATGGCGATGACCGGGCAGATCCGCCGCGTTTTCCACGAGGCGCCCGGCGAGTTCGATCCGCGCAAGTATCTGAAGCCGGCAATGGAGGCGATGACCAAGCTGTGCAAGCAGCGCCTCGAGGAATTCAACACCGCCGGGCAGGCATCGAAGTTCAAGCGCGTCCTAACCCTCGCGGAGATGGCCAAGCGCTATGCCAAGGGCGAGCTTGATCCCAAGTTCGCGTAAGGCCTCTCGGCGAGGGAGCCTATGGTCGACGCCTCCGCGGCCCGTATCGAGAAAACACTCTCGAGCGGCGGCCTGGCGTCGACGACCTTGGCTACTGTGATGGAGCCTGTGCGTCCGAGCCCTTCTGTCGCCTCTTGGGCAATGGACAAAGCCGTTCTGCTTAAATTATAAGCAAGTTGGCTGGTATTCCGTCAGTCTTTGCTCGAACTTCGCGCCCTAAAATCCGGCAATGATCGGCTAATGTGCGGGTCAAGCGACACATTCTCCAGGCCATCGGCTTTGGCACATCGCCTGCTTAACCTTGAGTGGAGCCGGTGAGGCACCAGCCGGTATCGTTGGGATCGCAGGCAGACAGAACATGAAAAAGATCGAAGCCATCATCAAGCCGTTCAAGCTCGACGAGGTGAAGGAAGCGCTGCAGGAGATCGGTCTCCAGGGCATTACCGTCCTCGAGGCCAAGGGATTCGGTCGCCAGAAGGGCCATACCGAACTCTATCGAGGCGCAGAGTACGTGGTCGATTTCCTGCCGAAAGTGAAAATTGAGGTCGTGCTCGGCGACGACATGGTTGCAAAGGCAGTCGATGCCATCCAAAAAGCGGCGAAGACTGGCCGCATCGGCGATGGCAAGATTTTCGTCTCGACCATCGAGGAGGCGATCCGTATCCGGACCGGGGAAACCGGGTCTGACGCGATTTGATGTCCTAGTCCCGCCACTTGCTGCGTGGCCGTTCGCTGGCTAATGAGCTGGCGGGGCTGCGCGTCCGCCTATGCCAATTACCCACACACACCAATGACGAACCTGGGGAGAAGCCATGTCCACCATGACCGCTGCTGATGTCATCAAGATGATCAAGGACAAGGAAGTGAAATTCCTTGACCTGCGCTTCACCGATACCAAAGGCAAGATGCAGCACGTCACCGCGGATGCGTCCTGCGTCGACGACGCGATGTTTGCCGACGGCTATGCCTTCGACGGCTCCTCGATCGCCGGCTGGAAAGGAATTGAAGCCTCTGACATGACGCTGATGCTCGATCCGGCTTCGGCGCACATGGACCCGTTCTTCGCCCAGAGCACCATGGCGATCTTCTGCGATGTCATCGAGCCCTCGACCGGCGAGCTCTACGAGCGCGACCCGCGCGGCATCGCGAAGAAGGCCGAGGCCTACATGAAGTCGCTTGGCATCGGCGACGCGATCTACTTCGGCCCCGAAGCCGAGTTTTTCATCTTCGACGACGTGCGTTTCTCGTCGGACCCTTACAACACGGGCTTCGTCCTCGACGGCTCCGAGCTGCCCACGAACACGGGCACAAAGTACGAGACCGGCAACCTCGGCCATCGTCCGCGCACCAAGGGCGGCTACTTTCCCGTGCCGCCGATCGACAGCGCTCAGGACATGCGCTCCGAGATGCTCTCGGTGATGGCGGAGATGGGCGTCGTCGTCGAGAAGCATCACCATGAGGTCGCTTCCGCTCAGCACGAGCTCGGCATCAAGTTCGGCCCGATGATCACGATGGCCGATCACATGCAGATCTACAAGTACGTGATCCATCAGGTCGCCCAGGCCTACGGCAAGACCGCGACGTTCATGCCGAAGCCGGTGTTTGGCGACAATGGCTCGGGCATGCACTGCCATCAGTCGATCTGGAACAAGGGCCAGCCGACCTTCGCCGGCAACAAGTACGCCGATCTCTCCGACACCTGCCTCAGCTACATCGCCGGCATCCTGAAGCACGCGAAGGCGATCAACGCCTTTACGAATCCGTCGACCAACTCCTACAAGCGTCTGGTCCCGGGTTACGAGGCGCCGGTGCTTCTCGCCTACTCGGCCCGCAATCGCTCGGCCTCGTGCCGCATTCCGCACGTGACGAGCCCGAAGGCGAAGCGCATCGAGGTTCGCTTCCCGGATCCGGCGGCGAACCCATACCTCGCCTTCGCCGCCATGCTGATGGCTGGCCTCGACGGCATCCAGAACAAGCTCAATCCTGGCGAAGCCATGGACAAGAACCTCTACGATCTGCCGCCGGCCGAGCTCGCCAAGATCCCGACCGTCTGCGGCTCGCTGCGTGAAGCGCTGATGAGCCTCGACGCCGATCGCGGCTTCCTGAAGATGGGCGGCGTGTTCAGCGACGACATGATCGACGCCTACATCGAGCTCAAGATGGCCGACGTCGAGCGCATGGAGATGACGCCGCACCCGGTCGAGTTCGACATGTACTACTCCGTCTAAGGTCGCTCGGGGGGAAGCCCGGAAACGGGCTCCGAGGGGGGGCCGGACCGCGAGGTCCGGCCCATTTCATTCGCGATCCAGCCCGCGCCTATGGGCGTCATGGCGTCGCCTCAAGCATCATCGGACCGCGCGGATTGGCCTTCGCGGTCCGGCGGTGCGATAAAGAGGCTCCAGAAAGTGTAGACGCCTCTCATTCTATCTCGTTCGGTGGCGCGGCGATCGAATCTGATCGGATGGGGCTCGGGGGCGTACTCGACCCAGATCGGTGTTTGCCCCTCGACGAACGACCTGTTACAAGGCCCGCGGCACCCAGGGATTCCCATCCTCGGCGCCCTGCGCTCCCTTCGTCTATCGGTTAGGACGTCAGATTTTCAATCTGAAAAGACGGGTTCGACTCCCGTAGGGAGCGCCAGCTAAATCAATAGGTTAGCTCATATTTTGAGCGTTTGCGTCGACTCCGAGCGGTGCAATCGGTCGACCTCTGGTCGACATCGCCGTTGAATTTCCTCGATTATTGTCAGCGTGCGCGTCTGACACTCGACAAACTAAGAACGCGGACTGGGTGCCGTACGCTAGATAACTGTCAGCACAGAGCGCTCCCGCTCCGTCCAGGGTAGAGGGTCGCGGGGTGGTTTAGAGCGCAGTGGACTATGTCGACCCAGGTGCCTGTAGCCTCTGTGCCGCCCTAGTCACCGCTTCCCCGCGCCGCTTCAGCATACCTTCGACGTACGCACGGAACTCCCCAACGACCGCAGGCGGCGCTGTATCGGGTGAACCGGCGGCAAACGGCGGCTGCGGATTGTACTCCATATAGAGCTGGATCTTCTCAGCTGTTACGCGATCGGAAAGCGCCTCGGCGAGCAGCAGACCGAAATCGATGCCGGCCGTCACGCCACCGCCCGTAATACGGTTGCGATCGATGCACACCCGCGCATTGATCGGTGTGGCGCCGAACGCTTCGAGAAACTGCATGGAAGCCCAGTGGGTGGCGGCCTTGTATCCCTGCAGGAGCCCAGCCGCACCAAGCACGAGCGCGCCCGTGCAAACCGACGTTACATATCGAGCATTGGCACCTTGCGCCTTGACGAACGCAAGTACTTCCTCGTCCTCGAGGAGGTCGTTCATGCCGGGGCCGCCTGGAATGCAGATGACATCGAGCTTCGGACAGTCGGCGAAAGTTTTGGTTGGCAGGATTTTCAACCCCACGTCGCTGACGACCGGTTCAAGGTTCTTCCAGATGAGATGGACATCCGCGTTCGGTAGGCGCGCCAGCACCTCGAATGGTCCGGTCAGGTCGAGTTGGGTCAGGCGCGGGAAAAGAACAAGACCAATCTGATGGCGACGACTGTCACTCATTGCGTTCTACCTCTCTCTACAGATCGATCTGCTCGCTTGTCCTCTGAATCGGCAGGCTGAGCGAGCAGCGTTTCGATGTATCGTGCTGGCTCCCGTGCGGATCTATCGACCCTCACGTC
>VFQN01002682.1_pt1 | contig 26861 bp, 31 predicted proteins | sample 3512371 | NCBI WGS metagenome assembly VFQN01 (sample SAMN10412370, study PRJNA504923) | tailings metagenome | isolation source: Replicate 2 from Balatoc abandoned mine | place: Philippines: Itogon, Benguet | collected 2017-08-28
TCCAGGCCGCGGATGGCGAGGCTGACGTCGTCGAGCTCGCGGACCGGTGCGTCGAGCGCGTTGCGGCGGTAGGTCACCGCCTCGTGGCCGAGGCCGCGGATCGCCCGCGCGAGCGACTCGGCGAAGTGGGTGTCGCCCCAGTCGTCGCCCCAGACGCCGGCCGTCGAGGGCGTGCGGATGCCCCACCGTGTGTCGGCGGTACGCCGGGGCGCTGGGGCACCGTCGAGCGCGGGCTCCTGCTCGCCGTACCAGCTCACGAGCGACGACGGCACGACGCGCGCCTCGCCCGGGCTTCGGCCGGGTCGCACGAGGACCGGGGCTTCGGCCCCGACCGTGAGGGACCTGCCCGCGAGCGGAGCGGCGTCCTCCTTCGGGTGGCCGCGCAGCGGGCCGGCGTAGCCGATCAGGTCGTCGGCGTCGAGGACCAGCGGATGGGCCGCCGCGACGGCTGGGTCTGTCAGCGCGTCGCGCAGGGGGCCGAGCCAGCCGCGCCGCACCCGGGTCGCCGGCGGCAGCAGGAGGATCCGGTCGCCGGTCGACGCGGCGACGCCGATCTCGGTGGCGGTCGCGGCCAACCGCTCCGCCAGGTGCGAGGTGCGCACGCCCGACAGGCCGGCGAACGCCGCCGTCATCGCGTGCCGCACGGGCGGTCCCTGCCCGACGGTCAGCACCAGCACCTCGAGATCGGCGCCGGGCGTGTTGTCGAGCAGCGACCGGACCGCTCGCTCCGTGGTGCGCCAGTCGCCGCCGGGGTCGACCACGACCACGGACGTGCGGCCCGCGACCCGGGTCGAGACGCCCGGCAGGAACTGCTCGGGCGGCGCCGCCGCCGCCCGCACGAGCAGGTGGCGGGCCTCGCCCCAGGTGAGCGGCCGCTGGACCCGGCCCGGCGGCAGGGGCAGCGGCGTACGGTCCTCGGCTCCCGCGAGGAAGGCGAGCAGCGGCACGGCGCCCGGGTCGGCGGCGACCTGGCGCGGGTCGAAGAGCACGCCGCACGGCGACTCCCGGCCCGCGTCGCTGCGCAGGTGCTCGAGCACCACGCCGATCCGGCCGGCGCGCCAGGCGCGGCGAGCCGGCGCGGGCATGCAGACGAGGTCGAGCAGCGGGTGCGGTGAGAGGCGCTGCGGCATCCCGACCTCGACGCAGTGCTCGGCGCACTCCTCCGGGGACCCGAAGGCGAGGCCGGCCTGGGCCTCGTAGTAGCCGACGTCGAGGAGGCCGGAGTCGAGCAGGAGCGTCAACCGACCCATGCGCGCCATCGTAGGGCGACGCGTGACCGGGCCTGCCACAATCCCCCCGTGCAGCTCGACGTCCAGCTCGACGCCCGTCCCGACCGCGCCGCCGAACGAGCCCGCGAGCTCACCGCGACCGGCGTCGCCGGGCTGTTCACCTTCGAGGGACCGCACGACGTGTTCCTGCCGCTGGCGGCCACGGCGGCGGCCGGCGTCGAGACCGACCTGATGACCAACGTCGCGATCGCGATCCCGCGCAGCCCGATGCACCTCGCCAACGCGGCGTACGACCTCCAGCTGATGTCCCGCGGCCGCTTCCGGCTCGGCTTGGGATCGCAGATCAAGCCCCACATCGAGGCGAGGTACGGCGCGACGTGGGACCGGCCCGCCGCGCGGATGCGCGAAGCCGTGCTCGCCGTCAAGGCGATCCTCACGGCGTGGCAGGAGGGCACCCGGCTCGACTTCCGCGGCGAGTTCACGCGGCACACGCTGATGCCGCCGACCTTCGTGCCCGGGCCGAACCCGTACGGCGTCCCGCCCGTGCTGCTCGGCGCGCTCGGCCCGGTGATGACCCGCACGGCCGCGGAGGTCGCCGACGGGCTGCTCGTGATGCCGTTCCACAGCCACCGGCACTTCCGGTCGCGCACGCTGCCGGCCGTCGACGAGGGCCTCGCGCGGGGCGGGCGCACCCGCGCCGACCTCGCGATCCTGCCGCAGGCGATCGTCGCGACCGGCCGCACGGAGGAGGAGATCGTGGCCGCGTCGGCAGGCGTGCGCGGGCTGCTGGCGTTCTACGCCTCGACCCCGGCCTACCGTCCGGTGCTCGACGCCGAGGGCTGGGGCGAGGTGCAGCCGGAGCTCAACCGGCTGTCGAAGACCGGCGACCTCGCCACGATGCTCGGGCTGATCACCGACGAGATGCTCGAGACGCTCGCCGTACGCGGGACCCCGGAGGAGTGTGCCGCCGAGATCGGGCGCCGGTTCGGCGACGTGGCCGCCCGGGTCTGCTGCTACTTCCCCGGGTACGACGTGCCGCTCGACCACGTGGCCGCGCTGGCCGACGCGCTGCGGGCCGTTTGAGACCGACTACCAGGGCGCCATCCGCCAGCGGCCCGCGGGCGAGGTCGCCGTGATCGCGACGCCGGCCATGCCGCCGACGAAGAGCAGGATCGCCGCCTTGCCGACGACGTCCGGCAGGACGGAGGTGATCGGCACGGAGACGGCGTGCGCGATGAGCAGCAGGGGCACCCAGCGGGCCACGGTGCCGGCCCGCAGCAGGGCGATGCCGAGCAGCAGCTCGCCCAGGACGAAGCCGAGGATCCAGGCGTAGAGGAAGATCATCAGGCCGGCGTCGTGCGCGACGTCGTCGAGCCCCCGGTCGATGATCGTGTCGGTCTCCACGAGCGCCCGGAAGAACACCATGAGCATCGCGTAGCCCGCGGTCCCGATGAAGCCGAACTCGAGCACCGCCGCGCTGATCAGCCCGAGGACTCGGCCTCGCTGCTCGAAGAGCGCGAGCACCGAGGGCAGACCGAGGGTCAGGAAGACCGACGCGACGAAGTAGATCGCGGCCGCCGCCATCCACACCCCGCTCTGCTCCTGCACGACCCGCAGCGTCTCGGCCGTGCCGTCGCTCGACGGCAGCAGGATGCTTCCGAGCGCGAGCGCGAGCGACCCGGTCAGCAGCAGGGCCGCCGAGATCGGGAGCCACTCGGTCTTCACGCGCACACCGTAGGCCCACGCCCGGGCATGGCGACGCGAAACCCGCGGACTGCTGGGGGTCCCTGTCAGGGCAGGGCGTCGGCGAGCCGGTGCACCTGCTCGACCGAGGAGTCCGTGGGGATCAGCTGCACCTCGTCGCAGCCGAGGTCCTCGATCCGCTTCAGCTGGTCACGGAGCCCGGCCGGCGACCCGGCGAAGCCGGCCGTGGCGGCGAGCGCGTCGACGTACTGCTGCGGGATCCAGTTCATGTAGTGACGCAGGTGGCGCAGCAGCTGCTCCCGCGCCACGTCGGGCTCACCGAGGGCGAACCAGAACGACGTCGTCACGCGCGGCGGCGGCCGCCCAGCGTCGGCCCAGGCCTCGCGGGTGAGGGTGAAGACGCGCGCCATCTTGGCGAGGTCAACGTCGAGTGACATGCCCGCCAGGCCGTCGGCCCAGGCCGCGGCGCTGCGGATCGTGCGCGGACCGAGCGTGCCGACCAACAGCTCGGGGCCTTCCGGCCGCAGCGGCGCCGGCCCGACCGGGCGGACGGACTCCACGACGTGCTCACCGGCCCACACCCGCCGCATCACGGCCACCCGCTCGGCCAGCTGGCGGATCGTCTTGGTGGCCGGGTCGGCGCCCGCGGCCCGGTAGTCCTCGTCGCGACCGCCCACCCCGAGCCCGACGCTCAGCCGCCCCTTGCTCAGCCGGTCGCCGGTCGCGATAGCCTTGGCCAACGCGACCGGATCGTGCAGCTGGGGCACGATCACCGTCGTCGTCAGCCGCACGCGAGTCGTCCACGCGGCCACGGCGCCCAGCAGCGTCAGCGAGTCCGGGTTGTCGAAGGCCATCCGCTCGCCCCAGCACAGCGACGACCACGGTCCGCCGTCGACGGCGCGCGACCAGACCTCGAGCGTGTCGTCCGTGGCCCAGAGGTCCGGCTCCATCACCGGCAGTGTCATCCCCACCTGCATGGCGCTCACCCTCCCACGAACCAACGCGCGAGCAAGGTCCCTTCCTGTTCCAGGAGCGTGTGCAGCCGCAGCGGTACGTCGACCGGCGGGCCGGTCACGATGCGCGGACCGTCACCGCCCACCGCGCGAGGCACCGTGGTGGTGCAGAGTTCGTCGACCACGCCGGCGGCGAGCAGGTCGCGCAGCAGCGACGGGCCGCCCTCGCAGAGGATGGTGCTCCAGCCGCGCTCGACGAGCGACTGCTTGAACGCCACCGCGTCCCCGAGGGGCCGCACCTCGACCAGGCCCGGCGCGGCGTCCCGGAGCCCGGACGGCAGCTCGCCCGACCGGCTCACGACGACGATCGGGCGCTCGGCGGGTCGGTAGCCCTCGATCCGCGCGGTGCCCGCCCCGACCACGATCACGTCGCAGGTGGCCCGGAGGTGGTCGAAGACCGTCTTGTCGGCGGCGTTGTTGATCGAACCGCTCGTGCCCGACTCACCCGTCGCAGCGCCGTCGACCGTGGCGACCATGTTGACCCGCAGCCACGGCCGCGCGGGCACGGCGTACACCTCCGCGAGGTCGCCCGAGGGGCCGACGAGCACCCTCACCACGTCCACCTCATCACCCAGTACTGCACCCCGAACGGGTCGTCGTCGTAGGTCACCTCGGCAGGACCGAGGACGCCCAGCTCGGCCAGCCTGGCGATCCCGCCGACGCTGGCCCACATCTGCTCGGCGAGGCCGGCGTCGACGACAGGACGGCCCGCGCGCAGCGACGCACCGAGCGCCTCGTCGAACGCGTGCGCCCGCTCGTCGAGGTGACCGGGCGCCTTCTCGGTCCGCTTGGCGGAGCCGTTGCCGACGACGAGGTAGCACGGCTCGTCGCCCGACCGCGTCGTGACCGCGAGCAGGTGGGCGGCCACGCGCTCACCCGGGCCGTCGGCCAGCACCGTGACATCCGAGCCGAGGGACGCGACCGCGTCGAGGCACACGGCCCGCAGCTCCGCCACCGGGTCCTCCAGCGAGGCGTACTCGGGCAGCAGCGCGAGCACGCCCGGCACGAGCACGACCCGCGTCACTGGAGTCCCCGGATCGCGCGGCGCGGCGGACGCCGTCCGGCGATGGACGACACCATGTCGACGGTCTGCCGCGTCTCGACGACCTCGTGCACGCGGTAGATCCGCGCGCCGGCGAGCGCGCAGACGGCGGTCGCGGCCAGCGTGCCGGTGAGCCGCGAGCCGACGGGCAGGTCGAGGGTCTCCCCGACGAAGTCCTTGTTGGACAGGGAGACCAGGACCGGCCAGCCGGTCGCCACCATCTCGCCGAGCCGCCGGGTGACCTCGAGGGAGTGGAAGGTGTTCTTGCCGAAGTCGTGGGCCGGGTCGATCACGACCGACTCCCGCGGCACCCCCGCGGCGAGCGCGCGCTCGGCGTACGCCGTCGTGTCGGCGATCGCGGCCGCGACGACGTCGTCGTACTCGATCCGGAAGGGCCTGGTCCGGGGCGTGACGCCGCCGGTGTGCGTGCAGACGATCGCCGCGCCGCCCTCGGCCGCCGCGTCGACGAGCTCGGGATCCGCGCCGCCCCACGCGTCGTTGAGCACGTCGGCGCCGGCCGCGCAGACCGCGGCTCCGACCGAGGCGCGCCAGGTGTCGACCGAGATCACGAGGGAGGGGTACGCCGCGCGCACCCGTGCCACGAAGTCGACGACGCGCGCCCTCTCCTCGGCCTCGGAGATCTCGGCGCCGGGCGCCGCCTTGATGCCGCCGATGTCGACGATCTCGGCGCCCTGCTCGACGACCAGCGCGACCCGCTCGAACGCCTTGTCCTCCGCCCAGGTGGCGCCCCGGTCGTAGAAGGAGTCGGGGGTGCGGTTGACGATCGCCATCATCAGGGTGGCGCCGTCGTCGAAGGAGTGGCGCCCGAGCCGGAGGGTCATCGCACCGACCCCGCCGGGGGACGCTCGTCGACGTCCGGGCCGGCGCCGGTGCGGGCGAGCGCGGCCGCGAGGATCTGGGTCGCCATGCCGGTGAGGTCGCGCAGCGACTGGTGCCGGTGGGCGCGGACGCCGAGGTCGACCTGCGCGATCGCGTCGAGGTCCCGCGACCGCACGGTGTCGACGAGCGCGGCGAGCTCCACGGCGTACTCGTGCGGGACCGGCAGGCACTCGAAGAGGGTGCGCCGCACCGCCCACTCGCCGGCCAGCGGCTGGCGCAACCCGCCGAGCTCGGGGAAGAGCAGGCGGATCAGCGGCCGAGCCACCAGCTCGGTCACCCGCCCGCCCTCGAACGGCACGACCTCCTCGCCCGACACCAGCGGCCGCTCGTAGAAGCCCTTGACGAGCTCGACGACCGGATCGGTGAGGAGCGGGCCGAGCAGCCCCGGCACGAAGTGGGTGTCCCAGTCGACGAGGTCGGCGTCCATGAAGACGATCAGGTCACCCGTGGTGACGAAGAGCGACTTCCACATCGCCTCGCCCTTGCCCGGTCGGCTCCCGAGGTCCGGTCGAATCTCGGCGGAGCGGTGCACGGTCGCGCCCGCATCGGACGCGACGGCGTAGGTGTCGTCGGTGGAGTCGGAGTCGATCACCACCACCTCGTCGAGCAGCGCCACGGTCTCGACCAGCGCGGAGCGCACCTGGGCGACGACGTCGCCGACGGTGGCGGCCTCGTTGCGCGCGGGCACGACGAGGCTGACACGCCGGCCGGCCTTGGCGCCGATCAGCTCGTCGAGCGACCAGTCCGCCCAGTGGTGCGTGTGCCGCCGAGACCACGCCGCGACACGGCGTTCGAGCTGGTCGTCGGGCACGTCATCGAGCCTAGGGCACGGCCGAACCCCGGCCAGATTTGACCAAACAGGTCATATCAGACGGCGGTTGTCGGTGTTTCAATGCACCCATGGGCACAGGGGAGGGTGCCCGGGGACGTGGCCGACCACGGACACCCGGAGCCGAGGACAAGATCCTGGCGGCTGCGCTGGCCGAGTACGGCGAGCGCGGCTGGGCCGGCTTCACGATGGACGCGGTCGCTCGCCGGGCCGGCGTCGGCAAGTCCACCGTCTACCTGCGCTGGCACGACAAGGACGCACTGCTGACCGAGGCGGTGACCAGCCAGGGGCTGGAGCTGACGGGCGTCGACACCGGCACCTTCCGCGGCGACCTGCTCCAACTGGTCCACAACCTCCTGCGCCACGCCCACAGCCCGGGGGGCTGGGCGGCCTGGCGCGTCGCCTTCGACGTCGCCAGCGTCCATCAACGCCTCGGCGGCTTCTCCGAGGCGGTCAACCAGGTGCACGGCCTCCAGGTCGAGCAGATCTGCCAGCGCGCCGTCGATCGTGGCGAGTTGGCCGCGACCGTCTCGCCCGGGATCCTGACCTCGCTGATCTACGGCGCCACGCTCGTCGACGCGCTCATGGCGCGGCTCAACGACCGCACCGCCGACGATGCGACGCTCGACCGGCGGGCGCTCGAGATCGTCGACCTGGTGCTGCTCGACATCGGACCGGAGGGTGCGGATCACTCGTAGCCGAGGATCTCCTGGCGCTTCTCGCCCCAGGCCAGCGCCGAGGCGATGGCCTCCTCCACCGACAGCTCGGTCCGCCAGTCGAGGAGCTCGCGGGACCGGTCGACGTTCGCGAAGGCACCGACGGCGTCGCCGGGCCGCGGCGGGGCCTCGCGCAGCGGGACTTCGTGGCCGAAGACCGATTGGAAGGTCGTGACCAACTCGCGCACGGTGACGCCCGCGCCGGAGCCGACGTTGATCACGACGCTCGGGGCATCGACGGCCGCGATCACCTCGTCGAAGCGCTCGACGGCACGCACGTGCGCCTTGGCGAGGTCCCAGACGTGGATGTAGTCGCGGATGCCGGTGCCGTCACGGGTGGGCAGGTCGGTGCCGGTGATCGTGAAGGCGTCCTTCTGCCCGCGCGCGGCCATCACGAGTTGACCGAGCACGTGCGAGGGCTCCCGGGCGTAGATGCCCGACTCGAGGTCGGGGTCGGAGCCGATGGGGTTGAAGTAGCGCAGGATGATCGCGCGCAGGCCCGTCGCGGCCGCCATGTCCTGGAGGACGTCCTCCATCATTCGCTTGGTCCGGGCGTACGGCGAGCTCGGCGCCAGCGGGTCGCCCTCGCGCACCTCGAAGTCGTCCTTGAGGGCGTAGAGCGAGGCCGAGGAGGAGAAGAGCACCCGCGTCTTGCCGAGGGCGTCGAGCTCGTCGAAGAGCTCCAACGACTTGGCGACGTTGTCCTTGTAGTACTCGTAGGGCTTCTCGACCGACTCCGGCACCACGATCCGCGCCGCCAGGTGGATGGTGGCGTCGAGGTCGGGGTGCTCGTCCACGACCCGGCGGAGCAGCGCGCGATCGCCGATATCGCCCTCGTAGAAGGTCCGGTCGCGCACGAAGGCCTTCGGGCCGGTCAGCAGCGAGTCCAGGATGACCGGGGTGTGCCCGGCGTCCTCGAGCGCCTTGGCGGTGACCGAGCCGATGTAGCCGGCGCCGCCGGTCACGAGAACCTTCATGCGCCCGAGCCTACGACGCCCGCCATCCGGGGTCGCGACCGATGAAGGCGATCATGCGGGTCTGCACGTCGGCGTCGGCCGGCACCTCCACCCGCGGGCCGTACTGCCCACTGGCCCGCAGGAGGTCCTCCATCGGCTCCATCCCGGCGAGCAGCTCGGCGCACCTCGCCGGGTCGAGCGTCTCGTCCTGACCGGTGGCCCGGGCGAGGTCCCAGGTGTGCATGAAGACGTCGGCGGTGTAGAAGCGGTCGACGGCGTCCGGCAGGGGGACCTCGCCGATGTGCGGGTTGCTGAGGAGCCGTGCGGCCGTCGCCGGATCGTCGAGCAGCTCCTGGACGGCCGCCGCCTGGCTGCGCCAGGCGCCGACCGGGTCGTCGTCGACCGACGGCCCGTCGGGCAGCCGGACCCCGCTGCCCGCCTCGAGGAAGCCCGGGAACCAGGCGATGAGGTGTCCCACGACGTCGCGCGCCGTCCAGCCGTCGACCGGGGCCGGCGCGTCCCAGTCCTCGGCGCCCTCCACCCGGCGGGTGAAGTCGGCGGCCACCTGCCGGTGGTGCTCCGCGGGTGTCATGCCTCGGCCGCGAGCAGCGCGTCGAGCTTCTCGTAGCCCTCGATCACGCCGACCTCCATGCCGCTGCGCAGGATCGCGTCGCGGAGCTCGAAGGACTCCACCACCGAGACGGCCACGGTCCGGCAGCGTCCGCCGGGCAGCTCCTCGAAGGTCATCGTCTCCAGGCTCACGGCGTCCGGCTCGCCCTCGAAGGAGAAGGTCTGCACCAGTCGCTCCGGCTCGCGGACCTGGTGGAAGCAGCCCCAGAAGGCCATCCGGAAGTCCTCAGCCTCTCGACTGGCGGTGTAGCGCCACTCGCCGCCCGTGCGGGCGTCCCACACGTCGACGGAGGTGTCGATGCTGCGCGGACCGATCCAGCGGACGAAGAGCTCGGGGTCCACCCAGGCGCGGAACACCCGTTCCCGCGGAGCGTCGAACTCGCGGACCAGCCGGATCACCGGCACGTCCTCCGGCGCCTCGATCGTCGTCGCGTTCTGTGTCGTGGTCATGATGCTTCCTCTCCGGCGGCCGAGCCGCCTGCTGCGTCGTGCTCACCCATCCCATCCAGCTCGGCGAGCACGGCATCGAGACGGGCGAACCGCTCCTCGGCCACCCGCCGGTAGCGCTCGATCCATCCCGTCATCAGGTCCAGCACCTCCGCTTCGAGGTGCACCGGACGGCGCTGTGCGTCCCGGCTGCGGCTGACCAGGCCGGCCTCCTCGAGCACCTTGAGGTGCTTGGAGACCGCCTGCAGGCTCACGTCGTACGGCGCCGCGAGCTCGCCGACCGTGGCGTCCCCCGAGGCCGCGAGCCGGGCGACGAGGTCGCGCCGGGTCGGGTCCGCGAGCGCCTGAAAGGCACGAGACAGCTGGTCGGTCACCTCGACCTCCGGGATCGATCCACTTATTCAACCAATTGGTTTAGAGCGTACGCAGGGCGCGGGCGCGCGTCAAGGGGCAGGCGTCGCCGCGGCTCCCTCGCCGGGGGCGGCCGCGCGCTCCGCAAGGCCTACCGCGTGATGCAGTCCGTCGCGGCCGAGTTGGCCGCCGCGTACGTCGCGCTCGACCTTCTGGCTGCTGCGTGGCGCCTCATCAAGTGATAGCGAACTCGCTAACGCGCGGGCTACCCTTGCAACATGGGTAGCCGCCGTGAGGAACACCGAGACACGCTCGTCGCTCTAGCCGGCCCGACGACAGCCGGCTACATCGACCTGTACGCCGCTGCGCTACTCCGCGACGCCCGCCTGCAGACGGGACTCTCACAGCGCCACTCGCCCGCCGCGCCAAGGTGCCGGCGTCGACGGTCAACCGGATCGAACTCGGCAAGGAGCAGCCGACGATCCCGTTCCTGAGTCAGCTGATCCTTGCCACCGGCCTCGAGCTGCGCATCGGACTGCAGCCCTTCGACGACCACGACCGGGTGCTCGACCGCCGCGCCGCGGCGGACCCCGAGCGCCAGGCGGAGGCCGAGCACACGCGCGACGCGTTCCTCGACGAGCTGCGAGCGGGCTAACCCGTGGCCGACCACTTCGACCCGGCGGCGATCGTCGAGGTCCTGAACCGGCACGGCGTCCGCTACGTCGTGATCGGCGGCTACGCCGCAAACGTCCACGGCCGTCCGACCGACACTCGACATTGACGTCACTCCCCAGCAGACTCACGACAACCTCGAGCGCCTGGTCGGCGCCATCACCGAGCTCGAGGCGGGCCAGCGAGGTCGCCTGCGAGCTCGGCTGCGGTGCGGTGTGAGACCCAGGTGGTCACGGCCGGAGGGTGCCCGCGCGGGGGGTAGTGAAACGACGAAACCGGCCCGCGCCCGGCCTATGGGGAGACTAGCCGCCGGGGCGATTGCGTGAAGCAAACCGCTGGAGTCTCGGGTCACCACTCCGGCACGCCGACTGCCGCCCTAGCGCTGCGGGCCGGTGCAGGTCGACGGCCAGGCCGCCGACGCCGTGCGCGTCAGGCGTCGGTGTCGTCCACGTAGGAGCGGAGGGCAACGGGGTCGTAGTCCACTCTCACTTCTAGACCCCAGCCGCTCAGCTGAGCCGCGGTGGGCAGTACGTCGTCGAACATGCCGGCGACTCTGCCGTCTGGGTAGTAGAGCCCCTCGACCTTGTCCTCTCGCACCAAACCTTCGGCCGTGGTCCGGTCGAGGCCGCTCGCCTGACAGAAGTCGTCGATCAGCAATATCCCGCGACCCACCAGGAGCCGCCTGCGCGCACCTTCGGCTTCCATATCCTGAGTCTGCACCATGCGACGAGGACGGACGGGCTGCTCGATGAGCTCGCAGACGATAGCTCCCGAAGGTGTCCTCGTTCATCGGGTGCCGCCTGAGGCGCTGGTGGGGGAGGCGTCCTGCGTTGCGCTCGACATCGAAGACCGCGTCGGGCGAGGGATAGTCGGGTAGGGGGAGGTCGGAGCCGGGCAGCGGCGCGTGGGCCTCGGCGTGCTTGACGAGCTGCTCCTCGGGGCTGTCGTAGTCGTGGAAGTCGATGCCGTTGATCCGGGGGGTCGTCTCGGGGTAGAGGAACTCGACGCCCACGCGTGGGTAGCGGCGTGCGGCCTCAGACCGGGCGGCCTCGTGCAGGGCGGCCAGGTAGTCGTCGCAGTCCTGCTTCTCCAAGGCTTCGAGCGCATCGTGCTGGGCCTGGATGGGCGCCGCGGCGGCGTCGGCCTGGCGCTCGAGGTCGACGATCGCGGCGCGGTCCGCGTCGGTCTTGGAGATCCACACCGCCGCGGTGATCTCGTAGGGCATGTTCTCGACGAAGTGATGTGGTGCACCGAGGACTCGACGTGCGCGCACTCGCGCAGGTCAGGCCTCGACGGACCGGAGCGAGCGACCGACGGCGATCGCCAGCGGAAGCGGCAACAGGCACCAGGCGACCACCGCGACGGTCACGACCACCCAGGCATCCATGAGTCGAGTCTCGCCCGTCACGAGCGTTCGAAACTCCGTCCTGGAAGGATGCCGCCATGCCTACCGCGCTCATCACCGGGATCACCGGTCAGGACGGGCTCTACCTCGCCGAGCTGCTGCTCGCGAAGGGGTACGACGTCCACGGCCTCATCCGCGGGCAGAACAACCCGAAGCTCGACCTGGTGACGCGCCTCCTGCCCGATGTCCGGCTGCACACCGGAGACCTGACCGACATGGCCAGCCTCATCCGCGCCCTCCGCGACAGCAACCCGGACGAGGTCTACAACCTCGGCGCGGTCTCCTTCGTCGCCTACTCGTGGGAGAACGCGGCCCTGACCACCGACGTGACCGCCAAGGGCGTGCTCAACATGCTCGAGGCCGTCCGCCTGCACGCCGGCGACGACCCGGGCAGCGTGCGGTTCTACCAGGCCTCCAGCTCCGAGATGTTCGGCAAGGTGCAGGAGGTGCCCCAGCGCGAGACGACGCTGCTGTGGCCGCGTTCGCCGTACGGCGTCGCGAAGGTCTTCGGCCACTACATGACGATCAACTACCGCGAGTCCTACGGCATGCATGCGTCGTCGGGGATCCTCTTCAACCACGAGTCGCCGCGGCGCGGGCCCGAGTTCGTGACCCGCAAGATCAGCGAGGCGGTCGCCCGCATCAAGCTCGGCCTGCAGGACCACGTCGTGCTCGGCAACCTCGACGCGGAGCGCGACTGGGGCTTCGCCGGCGATTACGTCGAGGCGATGTGGCTGATGCTCCAGCAGGAGAAGGCCGACGACTATGTCGTCGCCACCGGGGAGACCCACTCCATCCGCGACTTCCTGGACGCGGCCTTCGCGCACGTCGGGATCGACGACTGGGCGCCCTACGTGCGCCAGGACGAGCGCTTCATGCGGCCGGCGGAGGTCGACCAGCTCATCGGCGATGCCGGCAAGGCGCACGACGCGCTCGGCTGGAAGCCGAAGGTCAGTTTCGAGGAGCTGGTCGCGATGATGGTCGATGCGGACCTCCAGGCCGGCCGACAGGGTTGGTGAGGCTGCGTTGTCTGGAGGCCGGGCCTTCGTCACGGGCATCAGCGGGCAGGACGGGAGCTACCTCGCCGAGCGGCTGCTCGCCGACGGCGTCGAGGTGCACGCGCTCGTCAACCCGCACGAGCCTGCGACCACGATCGCGGACGTCGCGCTCCACACCGGCGACCTGGTCGACGTCGACGCCGTCCGCCGTACCGTCCTGGACGTCGCGCCGGACGAGATCTACAACCTCGCCGCCCTGAGCTCCGTCGCCCAGTCGTGGCAGCAGCCCGACCTGACCGCGCAGCTCAACGGCGCCGCTGCGGTGGCCCTGATGGAGTCGGCACGGCAGGTGCAGGAGCGCAGCGGACGCACCGTGCGCTTCGTGCAAGCGTCGAGTGCCGAGATCTTCGGCGAGCCCGACCGGACGCCGCAGGACGAGGCGACGGCCGTGCGGCCGCTCAACCCGTACGGCGCCGCCAAGGCGTTCGCCCACCTCAACGCCCACGTCTACCGCCAGCGCGGACTGCACGCGACGAGCGTGATCCTCTACAACCACGAGTCGCCGCGCCGGCCGCGGCAGTTCGTGACCCGCAAGATCACCGCCGCCGCGGCGGAGATCGCCACCGGCCGGGCGGAGACGCTGAGGCTCGGCAACCTGGCCGCGCGGCGTGACTGGGGTTGGGCCCCCGACTACGTCGACGCGATGGTGCGGGCCGCCCGTGCCGACGAGCCCGCAGACTTCGTGATCGCAACCGGCGTCAGCCACTCGGTGCGCGACTTCGTCGCCGCGGCGTTCGCCCGAGCCGGAGTGTCCGACTGGGAGCAGCGGGTCGAGGTCGACGAGAGCCTGGTCCGCCCGGCGGACGCCACGGAGCTCGTCGGCGACGCCTCCCGCGCCCGCGCCGTGCTCGGCTGGGAGCCGACGGTGACCTTCGAGGAGCTCGTCGGCCGCATGGTCGACGCCGACCTGGCCGTCCTCGACGCCTGACGGCGGTCAGCTCACGAGCGGTCGTCCAGCAGACCCAGGAGGTAGCGGCCGTAGCCGCTCTTGACCAGCGGCTCGGCGCGAGCCGCGAGCTCGTCGTCGCCCAGGAACCCCATCCGCCAGGCGGCCTCCTCGGGAGCGCCGATCTTGGTGTCCTGGCGGTGCTCGATCGCGCGCACGTAGTTACCCGCGTCGTTGAGGTCGTCGAAGGTCCCGGTGTCGAGCCAGGCGACGCCGCGCGGGAGCACCTCGACCTGGAGGGTGCCCTCGTCCAGGTAGGTGCGGTTGAGGTCGGTGATCTCGAGCTCGCCGCGAGCGGACGGCTGCAGCGCCTTGGCCCGCTCGGCCACGGTCGCGTCGTAGAAGTAGAGACCGGGCACGGCGTAGCTGCTCTTCGGCTTCGCCGGCTTCTCCTCCAGCGAGATCGCCCGCATCTGGTCGTCGAACTCGACCACGCCGTACGCCGTCGGGTCGGCGACGCGGTAGCCGAAGACGGCCGCGCCCTGGAGGTCGTTGAAGCGGCTGAGCTGGGTGCCGAGCCCGGGGCCGTAGAAGAGGTTGTCGCCGAGCACGAGCCCCGAGACGCCACCACGCACGTGCTCCTCGCCGATGATGAAGGCCTGCGCCAGCCCGTCGGGGCTCGGCTGCACGGCGTACGTGATCGAGATGCCGAACTGGCTGCCGTCGCCGAGCAGCCGCACGAACTGCTCCGCCTCGTGGGGCGTCGTGATGACCAGGACGTCCCGGATGCCGGCGAGCATGAGCGTCGACAACGGGTAGTAGATCATCGGCTTGTCGTAGACCGGCATGAGCTGCTTGCTCACCGCGAAGGTGATCGGGTGCAGTCGCGAACCGGTGCCGCCTGCCAAGATGATGCCACGCATGGCGCCCGATCCTACGGTGCCGATGGGTGTCCGGCGGCGGAGCCTCATAGGATCGCCCGCATGGATCGCATCCTCGTGACCGGCGGGGCCGGCTTCATCGGCTCCAACTTCGTGCACCACGTCGTCGCCCAGACCGACGCCCACGTGACCGTGCTCGACAAGCTCACCTACGCCGCGACCGAGGAGTCGCTGACGGGCCTGCCGGCGGACCGGGTGCGGCTGGTGGTCGGCGACATCGCCGAGCCGGAGGTCGTCGAGCCGCTGGTGGCCGAGGTCGACGCGGTCGTCCACTACGCCGCCGAGTCGCACAACGACAACAGCCTGTCGGACCCCGGGCCGTTCATCCGCACCAACGTGGTCGGCACGTTCACCCTGCTGGAGGCGGCCCGCAAGCTCGACAAGCGTTTCCACCACGTCTCCACCGACGAGGTGTACGGCGACCTCGAGCTCGACGACCCGAAGCGGTTCACCGAGGACACGCCGTACAACCCCTCCTCGCCGTACTCCGCCTCGAAGGCGGGCTCCGACCACCTGGTGCGCGCGTGGGTCCGGTCCTTCGGCGTGCGGGCCACGATCTCGAACTGCTCCAACAACTACGGGCCCTGGCAGCACATCGAGAAGTTCATCCCGCGCCAGATCACCGAGGTCATCGACGGCCGCCGGCCGCGGGTGTACGGCGACGGCCTCAACGTCCGCGACTGGATCCACACCGAGGACCACTCCTCGGCGGTGCTCGCGATCCTCGAGCGTGGCCGGATCGGCGAGACCTACCTCATCGGCGCGGACGGCGAGAAGAACAACCTCGAGGTCGTGCAGGCGATCCTGCGCCACTTCGGCCGCAGCGAGGACGACATCGAGTTCGTCACCGACCGGGCCGGCCACGACCGCCGCTACGCGATCGAGTCGGGCAAGCTCCGCAACGAGCTCGATTGGCGGCCGCAGTACCAGGACTTCGACGCCGGCCTCCAGGCCACCATCGACTGGTACGTCGCCAACGAGGCGTGGTGGCGCCCGCACAAGGACGCCGTCGAGGCCGCCTACGCGGCGAAGGGCCAGTGACCGTGGCCGAGCTGGGCCTCGAGACCACGGCGATCCCGGGGCTACTCGTCCTCCGCCTGCCCGTCCACGAGGACGCCCGCGGCTGGTTCAAGGAGAACTGGCAGCGCGAGAAGATGGTCGCTCTCGGCCTGCCCGACTTCGGCCCGGTGCAGAACAACATGTCGTTCAACGCCCATCGCGGCGCGACCCGCGGCATCCACACCGAGCCGTGGGACAAGTTCGTCTCGGTCGCCACGGGTCGTGTCTTCGCCGCGTGGGTGGACATGCGCGAGGGCGAGTCCTTCGGCGCGACGTACCACGTCGAGATCGACCCCTCGGTCGCGGTGTTCGTGCCGCGTGGGGTCGGCAACTCCTACCAGGCACTGGAGGACGGCACCGTCTACTCCTACCTGGTCAACGACCACTGGCGGCCGGGCCAGTCCTACCCCGCGCTCAACCTCGCCGACGCCACCGCCGCGATCCCGTGGCCGATCCCGCTCGCTCAGGCCGAGATCTCCGAGAAGGACCTCGGCAACCCGCTGCTGGACGCCGTCACCCCGATGGCACCGAAGAAGACGCTGATCATCGGCTGCCGCGGCCAGCTCGGCCGCGCGCTCCAGGCCGACTTCCCGGCCTCGGACCTGGTCGATCTCGACGAGTTGGACGTGACCGACGCGGACGCCGTCGCCGCGTGGCCGTGGCACGCGTACGCGCTCGTGCTCAACGCCGCCGCCTACACAGCCGTCGACGCGGCCGAGACGCCCGCGGGCCGGCGTACGGCGTGGGCGGCGAACGCCGGCGCCCCCGCGACCCTGGCCCGGCTCTCGCGCGAGCACGGCTTCACGCTCGTCCACTACTCCTCGGAGTACGTCTTCGACGGCACCGTCGAGCCGCACACCGAGGACGAGCCACTCTCCCCGCTCGGCGTCTACGCGCAGACCAAGGCCGCGGGCGACATCGCGGTCGGCACCGCACCTCGCCACTACCTGCTGCGGACGTCGTGGGTGATCGGCGACGGCCACAACTTCGTGCGCACCATGCAGGCGTTGGCCGCCAAGGGCGTTTCCCCCTCCGTCGTCGACGACCAGCGCGGCCGGCTCACGTTCACCACCGAGCTCTCGCGGGCGACCCGGCACCTGATCGACAGCGGTGCCGAGCACGGCACCTACAACCTGAGCAACGGCGGACCGGTGATGTCGTGGGCCGAGATCGCGAAGGCCGTCTACCGCCTGGCCGGGCGGGACGAGGCCGACGTGACGCCGACGACGACCGAGGCGTACTTCGACGGCAAGACCGACTACTCGCCGCGGCCGCTCCAGAGCGCGATGGACCTGGCGAAGATCGAGGCGACCGGCTTCGTCCCGGAGGACGCGATGGTCGCGCTGGAAAGGTACGTCGCGCTCAGCGGCGACGAGTGAGGCCGGCCAGCGCGGGGCGCACGTCGGCCAGATAGACGAACGCCGCGATCGTGAAGACCAGGTTGAGCAGGTTGATGAGGCCCGGCAGCAGTGCCTGCACCAGGACTCCGAGACCGAGGATGATCGTCCAGGCAGGCTTGGTGAGCTTGCCCGCTGCCGTGTAGTGCTCGGCCGACCAGAGCATGGAGTTCACGAAGGCGAACACCTTGACCCCGAGCAGCACCAGGTAGACGACGAACATCACGTTCATCTGCAGGTTCAAGACGGTCGACACGTCGCACAGCCTACGCGTCGAAGTCCGCAGGTCAGGCGGGATCACGCCGATACGTTCTGACAGACGGTGCGGATAGTCTTCTTCCGCGGCGCGCCATCGGCAGCCGGCACCAGACAGGAGACAGGGTGGAGTTCAAGGACTACTGGCGCACGGTGCGCAAGCGCTGGCGCGTGATCGTGCTCTGCCTCGCGCTCACGGTGGGCCTCGCGGGCGCGCTCACCTGGCAGACGACGCCCCAGTACGCCTCCACCGCCAGCCTGTTCGTCTCCACCAGCCCCTCGGACGCCGCCGACGCCTACCAGGGCAACCTGTTCGCCACGCAGCGGGTGAACTCCTACGCCAACCTCGCGCGCAAGCGCAACCTCGCCGAGAAGGTCGCCGACAACCTCGGCGGCGACCTGTCGCCGGCGCAACTCCAGTCGCAGGTCACGACCCAGGTCGACCCGGACACCGTCATCCTCTCGCTGACCGCGACCGACCCCGATCCGGTGCAGGCCCGCGACATCGCGCAGGCGTACGCCGAGGCGCTCAGCGAGGAGGTCACCCGGCTCGAGACCCCGGACGGTCGGGACGACGCGCTGATCAACGCCTCGATCGTCGACAACGCTCGCGTCTCCGAGAGCGCGGTGAGCCCGCAACCGGTCCGCAACCTCGGCCTGGCGGTCGTGCTCGGACTTCTCCTCGGCCTCGGCCTCGCGGTGGTGCGGGAGCTGCTGGACACCTCGATCGGCTCCGCGGAGGACGTCGCCGAGGTCACCACCACGCCCATCCTGGGCCGGATCAACGCGGACTCGGCGGCCGCGAAGCAGGACCCCGCAGAAGCACTGTCCGGACCCACGGCGTGGTCGGAGTCGTTCCGGGTGCTGCGCACCAACATGCAGTACGTCGAGGTCGACCACGAGCAGAAGGTCTTCGTGGTCAGCAGCTCGCTGCCCGGCGAGGGCAAGACCACGACGGCCGCCAACCTCGCCATCACCCTGGCTCTCACCAACCCGCGAGTGGTGCTCGTCGAGTGCGATCTGCGCAGGCCGATGATCGCGGCGCGTCTCGGACTCGACGACAGCGTCGGCACCACCAACGTGCTCGTCGGCAAGGTCTCCTCGACCGACGCCCTCCAGCAGTACGCCGACACCGGCCTCCGAGTGCTCGCCAGCGGCCCCATCCCGCCCAACCCCTCCGAGCTGCTGCAGTCCCAGGCGATGGAGAAGCTGCTCGGCGAGCTCCGTTCCGACTTCGACATCGTCATCCTCGACGCTCCCCCGCTGCTGCCGGTCACCGACGCGGCGCTGCTCGCCGCCCAGGCCGACGGCGCCCTGATCGTCGTCCGGCACAGCAAGACCACCCGCGACCAGCTGGCCCACGCCGTCGAGCGACTCGAGGCCGTCGACGCGAAGGCGATCGGCGTCGTCATCAACCTCGCGCCGCCGGGCAAGGCCGGCCGGCAGACCGGTTACGGCTACGGGTACGGCTACGGGCACTACACCCAGTCGACCTGACTCCCTGGCGGGTCGGTGGTTTCGAGGCTCGGGCCTAGCGGCCCTCACACCTCAACCACCGTGCTGTGGTCGAGGTGCCAGCGAAGCGAAGCATCCGGTGGTTGAGGTGCGAGCGAAGCGAAGCATCCGGTGGTTGAGGTGCGAGCGAAGCGAGCCTCGAAACCACCTAGCGAGCGGCCACGGCCACCGGCTCGTACGCCGCGAGGATCACCGCCTCGGTCGCCGTGTCCATCCCCATCCACTCCGCGACCTCGGGGTCGAGCGGCACAACTCGCATGGATTCACTCCTCAGGACGGCCGTGCTCTCGTCACGGGATATCGACACCGTCCGCATCGGCCGGGCCGCAGCCGACCTGAGCAGTCGGGACATAGCACAGGGCGGCGACCCGGAGGTCACCGCCCTGTGGGCGCTGCTGATGCAGCGTCAGTCGCCGACCTTGGCGGCGGCGTCGGTCGTGGCCTGCGCGGCGTTGGCGGCCGTCTTCTTGGCGGCGGTGCCGGTGGCCTTGGCGCTGCTCTTCGGCGCCGACGACGACTTCTTGGCGGTCTTCTTCGCCGCGGTCGTGGTCTTCTTCGTGGCCTTGGTCGCCTGGGTCTTCGTGGTCTTCGCCTTGGCGGTGGTGGTCGAGGCGGAGGCCTTGGTGGCCTGCGTCGACTGCTGGCGGCTGATCCGGCCGACCAGCACCTCGCCGCGCTTGGCGAGGTCGGCGTACGCCGTGGTCACCGTGGCCGGGAGGCCGGCTGCGTCGGCCTGGAGCTCGACGACGCGCTTCTCGATCGCCTCACGGCGGGCCTTGGCCTCCTTGGACAGCGCGTCGATCTGGGTCGATACGACGACGACCGCCTGGTCGCGAAGCGTCTTCGGCTCGATGTCGATGCCGGCGACGCGGGTCTGGACGTCCTTCTGGACGTCGGTGAACCGCTTCTGGATGTCCGCGACGGCCTCGCGCACATAGCCGACGACGAGGTCGGTCGCGCCGACACCGGCGTAGAGCGGGCGAGCCACCTCGGAGGGGATCTCGAACGTGGGAATCTCAAACTTGGCCATGGGGGTCACTCCTTCGATGGGGTCGTTCCGTGGAGAGCGAGGAACGACGCGTAGACGTCCAACAGGGACTGCTTCTGCCGCTCGGTCAACACGGGGTCGCCGAGGATCGCGAGCTCCACCGAGCCAGCTACGCCCTCTGCGGGGCTGACGATCCCCGCCCGGACGTAGAGCTGCTCCGCGGAGATCCGCAGCGCCTTGGCCAGTTGCTGGAGCACCTGGGCCGAGGGCCGCCGCAGTCCGCGCTCGATCTGGCTCAGGTAGGGGTTCGACACATCGGCGAGCTCGGCGAGCTGACGCAACGACAGCTGGGCGCCCTCGCGCTGCTGCCGGAGGTAGTCCCCGAGCGTCTCGACGGTCTTGCCGACCTTGCCCTTCGCCATGCCTCCACTGTGCTAGCAACAGCAAGCACTTTGCAAGCGGGAGCGGTGTGAGACCGTCCACAACTGCCGACCTACGCGCGAGCAACAGCAAGCACACAGGACGCCACGATCGATCAACAACTCGGCAACATCGACGGTCTCCCGAGCCCGCCCCGGCCTACGATCGAGACGATGCACCTGCTCACCTGCGCCATCCGCGACTACGCCTGGGGATCGACGTCGCTCATCCCCCGGTTCCTCGGCATGCCCGCGGACGGCGGGCCGCAAGCCGAGCTGTGGGTGGGTGCGCACCCCGGCGATCCGGCCCGGCTGCCCGACGGCACGCCCCTGGACGAACACATCCGCGGCCACGCCGACTCGGCTCTCGGCGCGCGCACGGTCGACACCTTCGGGCCGCGGCTGCCCTACCTGCTCAAGGCTCTCGCCGCCGCCGAGCCGCTCTCGCTCCAGGTGCATCCGACCAGCCAGCGGGCGCGGATCGGCTTCGAGCTGGAGGACCAGGCGGGCGTTCCGGTCGGGTCCCCCGAGCGCAGCTACCAGGACCGGCACCACAAGCCGGAGATGATCGTCGCGATCACCCGGTTCGAGGGGATGGCCGGCTTCCGCGACCTCGAGAAGACCGTCCGGATCCTGCGGCTGCTCGAGCACCCGTGGGCCGACCGGGTCGCCAAGGACCTCGAGGCGGCGCCGCCGTTCCAGGCGCTGCACGGTGTCGTCGGCGAGATCCTGGCACAGGACGGTGACGCGCTCCGACAGCTGGTCTGCGAGGTTGCCGCAGCGGCGACGGATGCCGAGGCCCGAGCCCACCGCAGCAATCGCACGGTCGGGCGGATCTACCTCGACCGCGCGAGCGTCGAGCGCGAGAGCACCCGGGTGTTCGCACAGACCACGCAGCTCGCCGAGCGCTACCCCGACGACCCCGGAGTGCTGGTCACGCTGCTGCTCAACCACGTGGTGCTCTCGCCGGGCGAGGCGATGTTCCTCGACGCCGGCGTGGTGCATGCCTACACCTCGGGCTTCGGCGTCGAGATCATGGCGTCCTCCGACAACGTCGTGCGCGCCGGCCTCACGCCCAAGCACGTCGACGTCCCCGAGCTGCTGGAGATCGCCAACTTCACGCCGATGCCCGCACCCCTGTGGGAGCCGACCACGATCACGGCCAACACCCTCAGCTACCGACCGCCGGTGGCCGAGTTCGCGCTGACGATCGCCCGGGAGCCCGGTGACCGGCTGCCCGCCGAGGGGCCGCGTACGATCCTGTGCCTCGACGGCGCCGTCGCCGTCACCAGCGCCAGCGGACGCCAGGAGCTGGGCCGCGGGCAGGCGCTCTTCGTCGCGCACGCCGAGGGCCCCATCGTCCTGGAGGGCGCGGGCACCATCGCCGTCGCCAGCGTGCCGGCCTGAATCACTCCGGATCACTCCGGGGCCAGGCAGCCGGACGGTCCACCCACGGCCGCCCCTCGTGCTCGAGCGCGGCCACATCGGCGTCCACCATGATCCGGACGAGCTCGTCGGTGTGCACCTGCGCGGCCCAGCCGAGCTCGCGATCGGCCCGGCCGGCGTCGCCGATGAGGGCGCCGGGCTCGGTGGGCCGCAGATACCGCTCGTCGAGCCGGACGTGCTTCTCCCAGTCGAGACCGGCGTGCTCGAACGCCGCGACGACGAAGTCGCGGACCGTGAAGGTGCGTCCGGTCGCGAGCACGTAGTCGCGCGGCTCGTCGGCCTGGAGCATCCGCCACATGCCCTCGACGTACTCCGGGGCGTAGCCCCAGTCGCGAACCCCGTCGAGGTTGCCCAGGTAGACGTAGTCGGCCAGCCCCGCCTGGATGCGCGCGACGGCCCGGCTGATCTTGCGCGTCACGAAGGTCTCCCCCCGCCGGGGTGACTCGTGGTTGAAGAGGATCCCGCTCACCGCGAACATGCCGTACCCCTCGCGATAGGTCGCGGTGGTCCAGTGCGCGTAGAGCTTCGCGGCGCCGTACGGCGAGAGCGGGCGGCAGACCGTGTCCTCGTGCTGCGGCCCGGGGGCGGCGCCGTACATCGCGGAACTGGAGGCCTGGTAGAAGCGGCAGTCAAGCTCCGAGGTGCGGATCGCCTCCAGCAGCCGGACGGCGCCGAGCCCGACGGTGTCGCCGGTGTACTCCGGCTCGTCGAAGCTCACGCCGACGTGTGACTGCCCCGCGAGGTTGTAGACCTCGTGCGGCTCGATGCGGCGCAGCAGCCGGATGAGTCGCGACTCGTCGGTGAGGTCGGCGTAGTGAAGGAAGAGCCGCGTGTCGGGATCGTGCGGGTCCTGATAGAGGTGCTCGATGCGCCCGCTGTTGAAGGTCGACGAGCGCCGGCGCAGGCCATGCACCTCGTAGCCCTTCGCGAGCAGCAGCTCGGCCAGGTAGGAGCCGTCCTGGCCAGTGATGCCGGCGATCAAGGCGCGTCTGGTCACGGCATAGAGCGTGGCACATCCGGTCGTCTTCACGGATCGGCGGACCGTACGACCGAGGCGGGGTATGGTTTCGCGGCGTTGGGAATCGACCCCGCGACTCAGGTCGCTGCGGCTGCAGCTGGGGGTGGCGCCGCACTTCTACGGAAATCCCGATCTCAAAGCCCCGCCCACCCTGCTCATTGCGCCGTAAGGACCCGTCACGTGACGTTGAAGCTGGTCATCATCGGAGCCGGAGGCTTCGGCCGCGAGGTACTCGACGTGGTCGAGGCGATCAACTCCGGCCACGCCGCGGCCGGTACGCAGCCGTACGAGGTGCTCGGATTCCTCGACGACGGCCAGCCTGACCTCGCAACACTGGCGCCCTACGGCGTCGCCCACCTGGGCCCGGCTGCCGCGCTCGACAGAATGGACCCCGATGTCGGGTACATCATCGGCATCGGGTCACCGCAGGTGAGACGCAAGCTCGACGAGCAGTTCGGCAGGCAGCGCGAGTGCCCAGTTCTCGTCCACCCCACTGTGACCTACGGCCGAGCCGTGACTTTCGGACCGGGCACGGTGGTGTGCGCTGGGGTGCGTCTGACCAACAACATCGCGGTCGGACGCCACGTGCACCTGAACCTGAACACCACGGTCGGACACGACGCCCATCTGGGGAGTTACGTCACCGTCAGCCCTCTCGTAGCGATCTCCGGGTACGTCGAACTCGAGGACGAGGTGATGATCGGGACTGGCGTGACCCTCAATCCGGGGGTTCGCATCGGCGCCGGAGCTGTCATCGGCTCGGGAGCCGCCGCACTGCGGGACGTCCAGCCGGGAGTCACCGCCGTTGGCGTGCCAGCAAAGCCGCGATGACACAGCACGCCGACGAGAATCACGGACTCTAGCTAGCTAGGAGCCTGTCGGCGACGAGGGCCGACAGGGCGTCCGATGCCCCTGCAGTCGAGGTCGTCTGCTCAGACGGCGCGGATCTCCCCGACCTCGCGGCCGCCGCCCAGGAGCGGCGCCAGGCCGGTACGGCGCACCGCCTCGCCGTCGACGCCCGGCTCGCCGTCCACGCGTGCTCGGGCGAGCGCGGCAGCCATGACCACGGGCCGGGCCCGGGCAGCGCCGTCGTCGATCTTGAGCGCGAACGCGCGGCCGTCGGCCAGCGCGACGGCGTAGCAGGACTCCGCGCCGGCCTTGGCGATCGCACCGGGGATCGCCTCGAGCAGGGCACGCTCGTCGCGCCGGCTGCCCGAGACCCACGCCGGGTGCGACCGGATCGCGTCGGCCACCCGGCGTTCCGGCCCGTCGGTCGCCATGGCCAGCCGGCGGAAGGCCCGGGCGAGCCCGACGAGCGACGCGGACAGCAGCGGGGCGCCGCAGCCGTCGACCGCGGTGGCGGCGACCGGCTCCCCGACGAGGTCCGCGAACGTCGCCGCCACCGCCTGCTGGAGCGGGTGGCCGGGGTCGAGGTAGGAGCCGGTGTCCCACCCGTTGACCACGCAGGTAAGCAGCATCGCGGCGTGCTTGCCGGAGCAGTTGGCGTGCAGCGGGCTGCGGTCGCCGCCGGCCCGAATCAGGGCGTCGCGCTCGGCGTCGTCGAGCGGAAAGTCGGGCGGCGTCTGGAGAGCGTCGACCGTCAGCCCGCCGGCCGCGAGGATGCGGCGTACGCCGTCCAGGTGGAACCCCTCGCCCGAGTGGGAGGCGCAGGCCAGGGCGAGCAGGTCGGGCGGCAGGTCGAGTCCGAGGCGGACCATCGCGAGCGCCTGCACGGGCTTGTTGCACGAGCGGGGCAGGATCGGGTCCTCGATGCTGCCGACCGCCCAGTCGACGTCCCCCGCCGGGTCGAGGGCGACCACCGAGCCGTGGTGGTGGCCCTCCACGAATCCGGAACGCACGAGCTCGGCCACGACGACGGGGTTTGACATGGATGCACATTAACTTCAGCGGGAATGGCAGGATTGCGGCCGTGTCGACGCCCCCTCCGCAGCACTGCCCCACGCCGCGCGAGCTCGACGACCTCGAGCTGCTCGCGAGCGGGGCCCTCGCCCCGACGGTGGCCTTCGACGAGCCCGGCAGCCCGGTCACGCTGACGCTGCCGCCGCCCGTCGCTGCCGCGGCGGCCGAGGCCGGCGCCGTCGAGATCGTCGACCCGGAGGGCCTCCCCCTCGCCCGGGTCACCGTCCCCGGCGGGACCGTCGAGCCGCTGACGCACGCGCAGTACGGCCCCTTCCGGCGCCTCTACCTCACCCCGGCGCAGGTGCGGGAGCAGTACGCCGGCCGCTCGGTCGTCCCCGTCGTCGACGCGCTGACCGAAGACGAGCTCCGGGTGCTCGGCTCCGCCGGCCCGCTGCTCCTGCTGGCCTTGGTCGGGCACGGCACGCCCGAACTCTCGCCGATCGCCCTCATCCGCGCGACTTTGGCCGCGGCCGACCTGCTGCCCGACGCAGCCGTCGTGGCCGTCCCGCTCGCCTCCCACGGCGACGCCGAGGCCGACCACGCGCTCGGCGCGCGTGTCGTGGCGGCGTACGCCGGTTCCGACCGGGTCATCGGCGTGCCGGACTCCGACGCACCGTGCCCGCCGTCGATCCAGGCGATCGTCGACCAGGACCGTCCTGCCCCGGCAGACCAGGGACTGGTGCTCTTCTTCACCGGCCTCTCCGGCAGCGGCAAGTCCACCCTTGCCCGGGCGCTGATGGACCGCATCCTGGAGCAGGGCGCGCGCAGCGTGACGAGCCTCGACGGCGACGTCGTCCGCCGCCATCTCTCGGCCGGGCTGACCTTCTCCAAGGAGGACCGGGAGACCAACATCCGGAGGATCGGCTGGGTGGCCGCGGAGATCTCGCGCCATGGCGGTCTCGCGGTGTGCAGCCCGATCGCGCCCTTCGACGAGACCCGCCAGCAGGTGCGCGCGATGGTCGAGGACGCCGGCGGCGCCTTCTTCCTCGTGCACGTCGCCACCCCGCTGGAGGAGTGCGAGCGCCGCGACCGCAAGGGCCTCTACGCCAAGGCCCGACGGGGCGAGATCCCCGAGTTCACCGGCATCTCCTCGCCGTACGAGGAGCCGGAGGACGCCGACGTCCGCGTCGACACCACCGGCCGCACCATCGACGACGCCCTCGGTGACGTCGTCGCCGCGCTGGCCGAGGCGGGCTATCTCGACCTGGATGGTGGTTTCGAGGCTCAGGCGCCAGAGCGCCTTCGCACCTCAACCACCGAGCCGGTGGCCGAGCCGGTGGCCGAGCCGGTGGTTGAGGTGCGAGGAGCGCCAGCGACGAGCCCTCCGGTGGTTGAGGTGCGAGGAGCGCCAGCGACGAGCCTCGAAACCACCCCAGCGCCGACAGCCGACCCGCTTCGGGTCCTCTTCGTCTGCACCGCCAACATCTGCCGCTCGCCGTACCTCGAGCTGGCGGCCCGGCGCCTGGCGGGCCCGGACGCGACGGTGACCTTCACGAGCGCCGGCACCCGCGGCTTCCGGGACAGCGCGATGGACACCGAGATGGCGGGGCTGCTCGACGCCGCCGACCGGGACGCCTTCCGCAGCCGGCCGCTGACGCCCACCCTGGTCCGGGAGGCCGACCTGGTGCTGACAGCGGAGCAGGCGCACCGGCAGTTCATCCTCGACGACCAGCCCGAGGAGTTCCGCAAGGTCTTCACGATCGGGCAGTTCGCGCAGGTCGTCCGCGACGCCGACCCAACGCTGAACGGACGGGCGCTCCTCAAGCACGCGGCCGAGCGCCGGGGGACCGCCGACGTCGCCCTCGACGTCGCCGACCCCTATCGCCGTGGTCCCGAGCTCGCCCGCGCCTGCGCCACGCAGCTCGACGACCTGCTCGCCGTGATCGTGCCCGCCCTGACCGGGAGGACCACCCCGTGAACGACCTCATCACGACCGCCTTCTTCGGCATCCTGCTCGCGGGCTTCGTGGTCGGCATCGTCGTCGGCCTCACCGGCATGGGCGGCGGAGCGCTGATGACGCCGGCGCTGATCTTCCTCGGCGTCGGCGACGCGGCCACCGTGGTGA
>VFQN01002683.1_pt1 | contig 26858 bp, 30 predicted proteins | sample 3512371 | NCBI WGS metagenome assembly VFQN01 (sample SAMN10412370, study PRJNA504923) | tailings metagenome | isolation source: Replicate 2 from Balatoc abandoned mine | place: Philippines: Itogon, Benguet | collected 2017-08-28
CGTGGCGCCTTATGCCTAACGACGCCTCGTCGCTTGGGGCCTCCCCTGCTTGCCCCCCAACCTCCGCACTGTAAAATACTGGTCCTCCCATGCACGTACGGCACAGCCACGTGGCTGCCTCCCCCTCCCCCTGCTTCTCGGGCTAATGTGCGTCGCATGAATTCATGTTCATGTACCTGGCTAAGCTCACGTGGGCTTAGCCATTTCCCACAGCACGCACGGCGGTCGCGTCGTGAGCACCACCACTGAGCGGCTCCGCCAGGCCTCGAGGCGCACCACGTTCGGTGCTGCAGCCGGCGGAGGGCCCAGGTCAGCAAAGCGCTGTGGGCGGGAGGGGACCTGTTGGGCGAGAGGATCAAGGCTGGAGCGATGGCAGCAGTGTGCTGCAATGGGGATGGAGCAGCTTGCCACGTCAGGGCACGGCTAGAAACAAACAAGACACGCGAAAAGCCAACGCGTTTATACTTCGCAAGGCTTGTAGCACGGTACACACGCCATACCCGCCTTATCACTCCACATTGAATTGCATGCTGCCCTGCCCTGCACATGCCCGCAAGCGTCCTACGGTGCCACGCCCTCCGCGAAATGCCTCGCATCGGAGAGTAAATCAAAACTTGTTATAGTGTTCCGTGGTGCACATGCCTGGTGCTCGTGCAGCTATGCGGTGTCCAGTTGCTGTGTGCCTTACGTCGCATAGAGGCTCGACCACCGGCTCATGCAGCGCCCCCCCACCTGCAGCCCCGTGCTAGGGCCCATACCACCGCCCGAGACACGCCGCCGCCAAAAGCGGTCGCATGTGCAGGCTGTTTGAAGCCTACAGCGCAACAGGTGTGCCTCCTAGAGCCCCCACTTTTGAGGTCGGAGCGCCGCCCACTGTCACTGGCGCCTAGAGCGCATGCATACGGCTAATACCTGTAACGAGCCACTCCTCAGTCTTGACCACGCACATTGCACACGCACCACAGAGCCCACCTCGCCATGCCGCTTGCAGAGCGCCACGCGTGGCCGGTAGCGCAGCCCAGCACCACGTGATGCCAGAGCGAAGACCAGGAGCTGCTGCACGTGTGGCTGAAGTGACGTCAACGATGCATGACGGCCCTCAGGTGTCACAAAGTCCGGTTCCGAAAGACACGGCTGGGGTTGCAGCTCCCTGCGCACGGTGCATGGCGGCAGCAGCAGCGTAGCCAGCTGCCCGTCCACCTCCTCAACATGCCCTCCCGCGCGCCCCGCAGCCCCCTTCTGGCCCCGCCCCTGCGCGGCCTGCTTTACAAGGCAGCCGTCCCCAGCACTCCGCTGCCAGCGCGTCCCCGCCGCTCCGCCGCCCCCTGTGCCAGGCGCGCCAGCCGCACCGCACGGTACCCCGCCGGGCTCATGTCCTCCAGGGGCAGCGCCACCCAAGCCAGCGGCAGCCAGCGCACCAGGAACAGCGACAGGAGGCGCAGCGCCGTGCCCTGCTGCTGTGTTCCGCCGCCCACACTTTCCAGTGGGTAGCTGCCACTGCCGCTACCGCCGCCGCCGTCCCCGCTGCTTCCATCGCCGCTACGCTGCTGCCTCCTCCGCGCCGCTGCGCGGCCACTGCCGCCATTGTCACCGCCGCTGCTTCTATTGCCGCCGCCTACGCTGCTGCCTCCTTCGCTGCTGCTGCCGCCGCCACCTCTGCCCAACCCCAGGCCCACCTCGGCGACGCGCATCGAGCTACTGGGCAGCTGGGCCAAGGATTTCATAGCACTTCTGCCGTACATCTCCCTGCCGGAAGGCAAGTGAGCGCCTTGAGCACGGTGACCAGCAGTGCAGCCGCCTGCTGCTCCTCGCGGCTGCTGCCGCTGCCGGGACGCTAGCCTGTCCAGGTGATCAAGGGCCAACTCCTGCCAACGTTACTTCCGCTGCCAGGGTCGCCGCTTCCCAAATTGCCAGCGTCTCCACTGCATTGCTGCCGCCTCCGCTGTCACCGTTACAAGCGTCTAGACGGCCTCACTGCTGGCGCTGCCGCTGCCGGGGCCGCCTCGCCGCCGTTGCTGAGGTCTTCAAGGCTTCCGCTGCGGCTGCAGCTGGGGACACCAACGCCGCGCATTGGGTCATCACCACCGCCGTCCCTGCTGCTGTCTGGGCCACTGTCGCCCCCGCCGGTAGACCCCGTATGCCGCTGAAGTGCTCTACGGCCTGCCGTACAACCAGCTGAGTGGGTGCTAAGCGTCACAGGCTTTTGCTACTCGATGGGATTTTGGCAAGCGATCTTGCGGCCCCCTCTGGTCGGCCGCAAGCTCGCTTGCCAAATACACATCCCAGGAGTAGCAAAAGCCCTCGATGCTAAGCACCCGCAGGCCGCCCAACTCAGGTGCCGCAGCGTCGGCGTCTGGCACAGTGAGCATAAGCTGGTTGTATGGCAGGCCGTACGTCGTACCGCCGTCCACCACGTGCAGCTGGGACATCATGTGCAAGTACGTCAGCGTCTGTGGATGGCAAGTACCAAGGGGCAGGGATCGGGAGGGAAATGTAACACGTATGCAGTCACAGCAAACGGGAATCAACTCATACGACAGATACCACGCTGATCCTGTATCAGGTTACATCCCTACCAGCGAGCTGACGCGGTAGCAAATACCAGCCAGGCCAGAAACTGACGAACAATCCAGCAAGTAGGTTACCTCAGTCGACACCTACTGGCCGATAACACACCTGGTAGCAGGGCGACGACAGCAGTGACATGGCCTCCGCAAGCCCCCCATCAATATGGGTCAGCCTCGAAACGGCAGCCTCGAAACAGCAGCATGAAGACCGTGCGCCAGTGCCGCCCCAGCTCTTGCGGTGTCAGCCCCAGGGCCTACAGGCGCGCTGGGTCCCCGGGGTGCCGCACCGCGGCCTTGCACACGTGCTACACCAATTCGCTGCCCTCCAGCGCACGCAGCAAGTCTAGGCGGAGCGCCTTGTTCGGATACCGCGCAACCGCCAAATGGCAGGGCTCGCCGTCCAGGACTCAGTGCATGGCGATGAGCGCGATGAGCTGCACGGCGTGCAGCAGTGTGCCAGTGTCCAGCAGCGCACCGCTGCCCCGGTGCTCCTCCGCCGCCAGCAGCCGGCTCAGTGCGGGCTGCGCGCCACAGCGCAGCATGGCACGGATGAGCGCCGCGCGCTGCAGCAGGACATCCCACGAATGGGAGTCGTTCCTAATGCCCGCCAAGTCCCAAGCTTTATCCAGCGAGAGGACGACGGAAAGGGCTGCTGGTACCCCGTTGCTGCCCAGGTACACCTCGAGTAGCTGCGAGCTCCACCGCAGGGCTGCAACCCACCCCGCTGCGAAGCTTGCTCTGGACGGAGCGGACGCGGCGTCTGAGCTGAGTGATGACGGCTGCTGCAAACTTCGGTTGACTGCTGCGGCGCGCGCGGCGCCTCCGTCCTCGGCCAGTGCCCGAGTCGCCAAGGCCCAGACCCGCACCACAGCCGCCAGGGCCTTGGCATCAGTCCTGAGCCAGGAGTCCAAGGCTGCACGCCCTTCTTCGGTCGCAGTCAGGGTAGAGAGCGCTTGGAGGGCGTTGGAGACTGCCGCGACCCTGTTGCGCGGCGCCGAGCTGCCCTGTGGCCCCTCAGCAGCGACCGCTTGAATTAGCTGCTCAAATTAGGAGCACGGTCGCTTAGCGCCGCTGCCTGAGGCTGTCTTACGTCGCTGTTTTCGCGTTTCCAGCGCTGGGACCCGTCCTGTGCATGGGCGCCCACGAGCGTAGCTGCCCCATGGCAGTTGCGCTTACATAGCGAAGAAAAGGCCTGACAGCTAGCTCAGTCCTAGTCCAGCCGCGCCCCCTGCGCAGCGGAGACAGCTAAGGAAGGCACAATATGCAAACGTTGGGTTAAGTACTACGTGCTGACTGGAATATACAATCTGCTGCTGCATATCTACATGCACAAAGGAAAGGAATGGGGCAACCAGGCGGGAACGAACCATGGGTCTGCCGTTGACCGGCATTGGCACAAGGCTCCGAAAACACCAAGCCGTGCCTGCAATCCAGTAACACGCGTCCAGAACTTCCTCGCAAACACGCAGCCTTCACTGTACCTAGGATTTGCGTATCTGCGACAAACTGCCGCCTGCTGTCGCAGCGGCAGTGTGCAAGGCAGAACAAGCGCCACAAACCACAGTGCACTGCGTCTAGGCGGTACCGCTATGCAACGCATACAAACACATTGCAGTGACAAGTATGCGTTCGAAAAGGGAATTTGTGCGCGCATCACCTGCAACAAGATGTTAACTCTCGTCTAGGCTGCCTCTCGTTGACAACTGACAGAACAGCGCCGGCGCAAGAACTTCATCAAGCTAAGTTAGCGAGTTCGGCTGCGTTCTACCGGAACTCCGGGACTACGCTCTGCTTGTCCCGAAGCAACCTACAGTTCGCAGAGCAGAAGTTCTAAACGGCTACCAATGTCTGTGACTATTAGTCATATAAAGGTGTTGAACAATTGGAAAGCGACATATCCTGTTTGGCAGCCTACTTGGCATGTCCCTGTCCAGGTCTTGACCTCGCTCTCGTGTGTTATCGCAATATGGCGCTCTAGATTCTGCTTAGCCCATACGACAGGCCTAGGGCGTCGTGACACGTTGCGGCAGCGGGCCATCACGAGCCACGTGCGTCTGGAGCAGGGGAGCTCCCATGGAACTAGGTGGGTACGCATCAGGGTTGATGCGCACGCGTTCGCGCCTATACCCTTTTATGAAGCCGTGGAGATAGGGACTGCGGCCAAACCCCATGTCCTGAAGGGGTACCTCACCCGTACATCGCTAGCTGACTGCAGCATGTGACAGCCAAACGCACGCAGCGCTATGCATACACGCGTGCAACAGACACACAGCAGGTCATGTTTAGCTTGTACTATCGTCAAGGTGGTCGCCGTCGGCATGCATGGTGGGCACACGCATCTCAGGCGTGGTAGCCACTCAGCTGCATTGAAACGCATCATCCCAGCGGAGGTTAGTTGGGTGGTACTTGGGTGGGTACGTGGACGTCACGGATCAGCGAGCGCTATGTTGCCTGTTTGTCTTCCAACGTAGCACTGCAAGGACCTCGAGCTGGCGACGCATCACTGGCCTGGGCGGGGGTGCCCTGGCGCGCTGCCCTTCCTGAACCCAACACGGCTTGTGCGGACAAGCAGACGACGGGCCGGGCGCCCCATTGTGCGTCACCCGTTCCCACCACCTACACCTCACCGTGCACCACCCTAACACTGCAACCAGACCCTCTCCTGCTGCAGATCACACCCCCTGGACCACGTGAAAGCCTTTGCTTTATTCGGACCCACATGTCGCTTACCCTGCTGAGGACGATCCGCCACTCGCCGCCCACAGCGCAAATGGTGGGTTGGTCTTTGGTGGGGCCAGGGTGCTTGTTGCCGGCAGCGAGAGGGTTTCGACCGGGTACCTCATGAGCACCGGTGCCGAACAGCACGACCCTTGCCGCTCTTTTGCCTGAGCTGGATGCGGCACGCATTGCACGTCGCCGACAAGGCCAGGACTCATAAAGGTAGCGCACTCGCAGCGACACGCAGTTCACTCTTAGTCATGCACGTCAGCACCCTTGTCGGAAGCCCTTGAAACGACTGCGAGTGCGTGTAGGCCCTGGCGGCCCACATGTATGTTGTCCTGTCCCAGAAGCGGTACACGCGCCGCCCTGCCTCGGCTTCTCTCCGCCCCATCCTCCTACCATCTGCAGGCCGCTGCTCTGTTACGTGAGGCGCCACCCCAGCTTCTGCGCCCACATTCACCAAAAGAGCCAAGCCCTACCTGTTTCAGAAGGCACCACGGCACACCCCTTGAAGTTCATAACACCCTTGTGCCCGGTTCCTCACAGGTAATGGCTGCGGTCAGCGTGGGCTATGGCTCGTGCGGGCCCGGGAGGCGTGAGGCCCAGGCTATGCGTGTGGAGGACTTTATCATGATCTGCCGGCAACGCAATGGGTGCACAGGTTCGTTGTAGTCGTTGAGCAGCAAAATAATAATGACGGATACAGGGGGGAGGCCTTCAGAGCAGGGGCAAGATGCACGGTGGGGCAGCGGTCGGCGAGAAGCACCGAGGGGACGCTCCGGCTCTCAGGGGAGGCTCTCTGGTTCTGCTGCAATCTGGCAGGCCGAGTGAGGGGCAGTGCATTCGGTAACCTGCGTGCGCCAGGCTGGCGCCAGGCGTGACGCAACGCATGGCAGTTCGTAAGGCACATACCGGTATGGCGGTTGAGTAGTAGCTAGGCTTTACGTTCACCGGTAGGTCACCGTGTGCTGTGGCATGGGCAGTCGCGAGCTTGACGTATGGCCATTGGCGCGAGTGGTGGGACGGCGTCTGCTTTTCGCTGGTGTGTGGGGAAGCAAGTAATACTGCGCATGCCTGCATGCGCGGTACAGGTCAGGGGAACTTTCTTGATGCGCGTACGCAAGATGCTGCTTGTGAGACGCCGTATCAGAGTAAGCACAATTAGGTACGATCGGAACTTGTAGGCTGCTGAAGCACGTATGTAATGTCTGGTGTATGGCACGGTGCGGTCAGTGGGGAGCTGCGGTGGAGGAAACTCTGAAGCAGGTGGTGGGGAGCAGGTGGAGCAGCCAGCACGAGCCACCAGTCATTGCTCAGCCGCGCCGTTGCTCGAGGTCGACTTGTGCTGGCCTCCATTGCCCGCCGCACCAAGCTGTGCACCAAGTCTGCTGTCGCATGCCTGCTGTTGTATTGGCCCTCGGCCCAGCTCGGCCTGTGCCCCCGGCCCCCAGGTAAAAGCCATGACCATTGGTGTTGCCGTGTTGCATTGGTGCCGGAACCCCCGGACCCCCTCCATACACAATTTTGCCGTGCGTGGTCCATACAATACATGTCATTATTAGCTCGTGCCCTTTTGTTTGGCCCCGTGCGAAGCGAACGTTCCTGCTGACGTTGGGCCCACGGCAGAGTCCCCAGGCTGGGTCGCCGCGATCCCCGGAATGGGGTCCCCGACTTTGCGATGTTAGCGTGAAGCCGTGCAGCCATAATGAAGCTTGTCCGCCCGGCCACCTCTTTAACATGTCATCAAGTGCCTGGGGCCGGCAGGAAATCCTTCATTATGGCTGCACGCGCACAAGCGAGGACAGAATGTCCATGGGGGTCTTTCGTCCCGACAGGCACCTTAGCGCCCCATAAGGTGGCCGCCCTTTCGTCACACTACTGAATAACGTTATGATAGGCACCAAGGCAAACTTTCAGGGCTGGAGAGTGTCATTCCACTGAGCAGGCAGGAGCACTCGCGCCATTCCGCCCGAAACCGGCGACCTGGAAGGCCCCTTGAGAGAAGCGCAACACATTTGGCTCCTATGCGATGTATGTGATACCCCTGTTTACTTTTAGCTGTTACTGCTGCTGTCAAAAAAGCTCTGGAACACCGGCATGCCCCTCCATGCGGCAACGTTATGGCCCTACGTGGGGACATGTAGCCAAGAGTCGACTCCCAACCACGCGCCCCAAAGAGTGCCACTTCATAGCTTCCAATTGCGCCTGGAATCTCACAAAATGATGCAGTCTACGCAATGCAATAGCATGTTTACTGCATGGGGGTCGGTCCCGGCCTGGTGCGGACCCCAGCCTGGGGACTCTGGGCCCACGGCGCTTCAACTATGTGCCGGCACGTTCCCCGCCACATCATAGTTAGTGTACTACAACTACTTCCTCATAATGATTTCGTGCTGAACGGGCGACTTGTGTGTCAGGATGCGGCCCAGTCTTTCAGCGATCCCGAGCATCGCACCGTGCGGCTCAGCGAGCCGCTGTCGGAGCATGCTGACCAGCAAATGTGCATATTGGGCTGGCGCAACAACCTATGCCACCTAACGTTTCTACATAAGCTTCGGCTTCCAGCCATCGCAGCAGCCAGCGGCAGCGAGGCCAACCTGGCCATAGCCTGGGCGCTGCTGCAGCCGAGCTTGTTCGACGAATTGTGCCCAGGCATTCAGAATTCAGAACAAGGCATCCCGATTTCACCGTACTTCCAGTACGGCGCGGGGAATCACATGGACTGGTACCCCGAGTCCCCGTGCGACTTGGACCCGGGAGCGGCTGCGCTTGAGGCCGGTCACCAGCACCTGCTGTCATGGCTCCTGCGCCACCGTGTCCCGCTGGACCCCGGACGCACGCTGGCGGCGGCAGCGCGCCACTGCAGCCTGGCGGGGCTGCAGGCGGTGTCCGAGCTGCTGCTAGGCAGGCCGCCGGGCGAGGCAGTCTTCCCAGTGCGGGCACTGGACCACCCCGCGGCCGCCCGGGCTGCCGTCCAGTCGCGCAGCCCGGACGCGGCGGCCAAGGCGGCGTGGCTCTGCGGGCAGGCGCCCAACTCGGAGGAGGCGCACCTGGCCGCCGCCATGGGCGCGGCGGAGGCTGGGGATGTCGAGCTGTTGCGCTGCTGGCCCTTTGCCCTGGACCTGCCGCACGTGCTGCAGTTGGACAAGGGGTGTAAAGTGCTTGGAGCAGCACTGGGGCGATCGAGCCCTGCAACGGCGGATTTCCTTGTGGATGAGGCGGGGTGCCGCCTCCCAGCGGAGGAGGACTACAGCGGGCGGGCGGATGTGTGGATAGGCGCTGCTGGCGGCGGCAGCGTGGAGGCAATGCGGTGGCTTCGGGAGCGCGGGGTGGCACTGCCTGACGAATCATGCCGGCTTATGCTGAGGGTAGCTGAGACTGGACAGTTGGACGCTGTGCGGTTCCTGCACGAGGGTTGCGGCGTGCAACTGGATCAGGGGATCCCTGGTGCTGCACGCTCTGGCAGCATCCCACTGGTGACCTTCATGCTTGGGGCTGGGGCCCGCAAAGAGAAGGCCGCTTACCACTGTGCAGCCCTAGGCGGCCACGCCGACATGCTGCGCTGGCTTGCACAGGAAGCGCGGGTCCCATTCAGCGACGTAACAGCCAGGGACGTAATCAATCGCTGGCCCAGGTACCGGGACAGCAGCAGCAGCAGCAGCAGCAGCAGCAGCAGTGCGGAGCTGTTGGGTGCCGTGCAAGGTCTGCTGGACGCGGGATGCCCCCTGGGACGGGCGCCGTGCTCCCTGCTCGACCAGGCGTCCCGCCGTGGCGACCTGCCCCTGGTGCGGTACCTGCACCAGCAGCGGGGGGTGGGCTTTGGGGAGGAGACGCTGGCGGGTGCAGCCGGGGGCGGCTGCGAGGCGGTGCTGGAATGGCTGTGGGAGGCGGGGTGCCGTGCGCCGCTGGTCGAGGATACGGAAACGGCCGACGAGTATGACCCGTATGCCGCAGCTGGGCAGCACGGCGACCTGGGCACTCTGCGGTACTTGTCCGAGCTGGAAGTACCGTACGAGATTGACACGGCCCTGGAGTGGGCGCTCGGCAAGGAGCTCATGCCGCTGCCCCTGAGGCGGTGTTTTGTGGAGCACCAGGCGCCGGAGCTGGAGGAGGAGCAGGCGGACAGCGTTGCTTTCTACGTTGCAGACGCGGTACTGGATAAGCAGTTTAAAGACAGCGTTGATCGGCTCATGGCACACCCCGGCGTTGGGCGGGACCTGGTGCGGAAGCACATGGAAGGCGAGTACTTCGACGCTGACCTGGAGGAGGAGTACAACAGCTACCCGTGCTAGCATGCGAAGTGGCGGCCGTAGAGTAGCAGCCTTTGCTTGGCTGTGAAGAGGGGGGTTGGGGTTCGGGTATGAGCTGGGTTTACCGGTAAGCGTGCAGTGGTAGCGGTGGTGGTAGTGCGTACGGTTCTTTACGGCCATGCCAGCAGGATGCTGCCGGCAACATGTTGGGGTCTTGCTTCATGCTGAAACATTGCTAGAACATTGAATCGGATATGCTGCTTGACACGGCCACGGCAGGTGGGACGGAACGGGGTATGAACTAGAGGCCATACGATTCGGTTAGGCGTGCGGGCGGAGCTGGTTGTGGGGAAGGACTTCAGTTGGTTATGGCACCGCATTTCCTTCATCCGGAAATTGGATGACGCATGTCATCTGGACGACAACGCACTAGCAAAGGGTAGCGTACGGTTTGTTGACATCATGCGTGCCCTGTGTGGTGCGCATAGTGGGGTAGCCGTTGCTAAGTGTGTTACCCGTTTCCAGCACGGTATGCGTGGGCACTTGACTTCAACTGCTCAAACATCTGTATCCAGGCTATGCGGTGCTGTGGGGTAGGTCAGAGGGTCGTTTGGGTGCCGTTTTCTTATGGCATGTGCTTGGGCGGGGCACGCTCCGTGTCGCACTGTGTACGCATGACGTTTCCGTAAGGTGCCTTGTCAGACGGTAGGGAACCGGTCAGCAACCGACGTGTTGTAGGACATGTGGTACCATAGCTATGTCAGCGGCTGGCAGCGATCTTATTGCGCTGTTTGCGTCCTACATGTGGCGCAGCGGGGGAAGAAGCAGCAGCGATTGATGCTTGGGTTGGGCATGGCTGGCTGTGTACGCGTGCCCGTGGCGATGCATGAGGGGTGTTGGCGACGCAGGCAGGCAATGAGCTGAGTTTCTTTGGCAGTGTACCAGGAATCGGCACTGTCCTGCTGTTCATCGTGCTGTCAGCTTCCCGCGCCTCGTAACCCTTCGTAACCGTTCGCTACTCACTGCTGCTGCACGGGCTGCCCAGGGGGTACGGCTGGAGCCGCACCTAGGTTGGCCGTACAGGTGGGTACTGGTTGTGAGGGGTTTGTAGGATGGCGCGACGTGCGGGATGGAGCGAGCGGTGCGGCATAGGTTCCTTGCATTGTCCAAACAGGTTATCCAACGCTCCTCTGCCTCCAGGTGCATGACCTTACCCTTCTCCTGCGCATCACAGGGTAGCAGCCGCTGCCGCTCCCAGCCAGCAAGGCATGCCGTTCCCCTCACCACATGATCGCATGCCGTGCTGACGCTGTTTACGGCACCCGCCGGTAGTTTTCTGACCTGAACCATCCACCTCCCCACCCGCTTTCAGGTCCCCAGCGTTGACAGTGGCCGGCTGACGCACGTGGTGTCAGGTGAGTCCGGCGCGTGCTTCAACGGCGGACAGCGCCGCGTGCGAGCCGCTGTTGTGGATAGAGGTGGGCGAGGGTGTGGGACAGGCAGGGGAATTCCCGCGAAATCTCACATAGGATATAGCACAGCTGCAACAAGTGATGTCATGCACCGTGCGCGCACTGGCCCTCAACAGCCTCTGCCTAGATAACCTGCCTGACTCACCACCAACACCTCCAGAGCATTGCCACTAGAGCGCAGCCAGCCACGTTGCCATGTCTGCCCCTTTCCAACATACAGGGTACCAGTAAGGGCGCCTACCTGCAGCTTCTCTTGTTACCCGCAACCTCTCTTTGTTTATGCTAGACCCCACGCCTTGACCCTCACACTCTGTTGTGCCCGGCTACCTCTCCTCGCACACCCAGGCCTCCTGCTGCGGCACGCGTCTGAAGTGTCCGACACGTCCTTGAGGCCGCTGACAGCACCGCCGTGGATGTTGCTGCTGTGGTGGAGGTGCGTGGCTTAGGGGCAGGGAGGGTAAGCGGACGGACCCGCATGTCCCTTGCTTGTTACATCCCTTGGCCCGCACCTTCCACACCTTCCACCTCACACACTATATACTGCCTACAACGGCCCCGAATGTTGACCCCTCCCATAACAAACGGTGCATCGCACATTGGTACTGGTAGCTGTTGCCCCGTCCACTCCTCCCTTTCCCCCATCCAAGTGCGCTTTACACGCGGCCACACGGCACCCCAGGTACACGTTCCTGCACGGCCACCGCCGCGCGGGCCACTACCGCATGCGGGCCTTCAAGACCCAGGTGGCGCCCGAGCCGGGGGCGGCCAGGTACAGCGACCTGGCCACAAGGTGGGGACGGGGGGCCTCAGGGGGGACGGGGAGAAGGGCGTGGGGGGTAGGGTCGAGGCGCATGGGCACGACTCTCCACAGGAGCACGGGAGGCAGCCGTACACCCAGTATGGCTCCCAAGCAGCAGAAACCTGGGATGCGTTACTGTGATCGCTGCATGCCTTTTTACTTTATGCTGTATGCATGCTGCCTCCCATGATCTGCCCTATAAGGGGTGCAACCGCTCTTATGTACCGGTAGTACAACAGGTGCCCTCACAGGTTCCCCCTGTCCAACCTTCTGCGCATCCCCCTCCGTCAACACCCAGCGGCTCCGTCCGTTCCTTCCCCCCAGCTTCACGGCGTGGCACGTGTGGACCTCCTGCGGCAGGGCGTGGCGGGCGGCTTTGCCGTACAGCCCGCCTGGGTGCTGCAGGCCGGGGTGGAGAGCAGCGCGGCGGGGGGCAGGGCGGGGGCGGGGGCATGGCGGCAAGGGTCAGGGGGCACGGGCGGGGCTTGGGGGAGGTGAAGGGGTACATCATTTTGGTAGAGCGCTGAGGGGATGCAAATGAGGGCAGTGTGTTTATTCGCTACAGTCACTTTCGGCCTTGGGCCGCTGCTGCAGAGCTACGCGCGGTGAGCCGGCGACTGAGAGGCAGCGTGCAAGTGCAGCGCTACTGTGTGTCGGAAGGCGGTGCTCAGTGGTTTGACAGCGCAATGTCTTGACGCTGATGGCCGTACTGCTCACGTAAATTCGGGCGGGTTGGAGAGTGCTGGAGACCATTAGCCGCATGTGACGGCTCCCGTGTCCTACAAGAAACGTACTGCGACACTCCTGGGCGGTTTGAAGCTGATCTCAGCCATGCTGGCAATGCTGAATGCCATATTGCCATGGCAGCCGGTGGGTGCAAAGTCGCACCTTGTGACAAGGAGCGCGCGGACCTGGGCTACCAATGCTTGGGTGTACTGCATTCAGGCTCAAGCGCGGTGCGACCTCCGACCTGTGAAGTGCAACCAGGTGCAACCGTGGGGCCCTCCGGGCGTGTTTTGAGGCCCTAACGGTGTAACTGACCAGCATACCGGTACGGTGGTACTCGTACTGCCACCAGGATGCGCGCATCGGGGTGCGCGCAACGTACCGCACGTATCAGCGCAGCTGCAAACACGGTTACCGCTCTGGCCGTTGGTCCGCACACGTCGGCCAAGTCTACTGCTGCCCTGCACTCTGCGTGAACTGGGTTGTGTGGGGCTGCTACTGTTGCAAACATGGCTCGTAAGCTGGCCCAGGCAGCAGATGTGCACACCGAGATGCATGCTGCAGAGTCAAGTTGTGGGTGCTGTGACCAGGGGAGACTCACGCCTGGCTGTCTGCTGGGTCTAGCACCAGGTCCCGTGCTGCTTACCCCATACTGACTTGACCAAACGGATGACAACGTGCACTTGTAGCTGCATGCTTGAACTGAATAAGTAGGGCACCTGAACCTCATATACCGTAAGTGACATCGGCAAATATAAATTGATTTCCATATGTGCACGTTCAGTGCGGAGCCTTGTCGTCAGCGGTTGCACACTGGTCCTGCCTGGTACCACACTACCGACAGCTGCAACGAAGGCAGTCACTATGACTACCTCCCAGGCTTTCGTCCTCACAGTCGCAAATGCCACGGTCGCTTACCCCCCGCCATTAGCACAACCCCTACCTACACAAATTTACCCAGCATCATCCCCCACGACATCCTTACACGGCCCCGCATGAGGCCCGTGTGCGACCCGCGCCTCATACCGTGCCGGTAACCTTCCCCAGCGCATGAACACGCTTAGCACGAACGACAGCCGCCTCAGGGCCAATTGCACATGGCGCCCATGTCACTGGTCCTTACACCAGTCATGGCGCCCATACGATTCACCTAGCCGGGCAGGCATACTCAGCGACGCCATACCGGTAACAGAACACGGTCACTGGTTGTGCCCCACCTGTCACCCATCCGCTGTTCCCACACCCTTTTCCCGCCCCGTTTCACGCCTCAGCGGCCTTGGCCCCAGCCAGGCCCCGCAGCCACGCCACCACCCCCTCGCTGATCGGCCGCTGTCCCAGTGCTGCCCGCAGCGCCTCCTCCATTACGTCCACGCCGCCCACCGGCGCGCCCTGCTCCACCAGCCAGCGCAGCGCCGGCACCGACACCCCCTCCCGCACCGCCTGCACCAGCACGTCCTCACTGCCCCACGGCACGGGCAGCCGCCGCAGGGCCGTCAGGGTGGCCAGGTCCCCGTTGACGGCGGCGGGGATGTATGGAGAGCCGACCTTTTTCGAGGCCGAACGCATGAAGTCACCCATGCCTTCCGGGTATATGAATGTCTCCCAGAACGACCAGCCCTGGCCTGGCAGTGCCGGGGTGGGCTTGCCGTGCGCCCAGTCCAACACAGCCTCGCAGCCGCCCTTGGCCGCAGCCGCCATCATCACCCGCCGCGATGCGAAATCGTCCTGGTCGTCCTTCACCGCTCTCACCAACTCCAGGTTGCCCAGCTCCAGGGCGAGTCGAAGCGCCTCGCTGTCCCCAAAGGAGAAGAAACCAACCTCCTTCAGCAGGCGCACCGCTTGCGGCAGGCCGCGGCTTTCAGCGGCTGGCCACAGCTGGACGGCCATGGCCAGGAGCCCACAGGGGGCGGACACCTTTGCCTCCTCCGCCAGCCACTGGACTGTGGCCAGGTCCCCCCTGCGAAGGGCCGCCCAGTATGCATGGTTGCCGTAGCTGTGCGGCACGCCAATCTCTGCTAACAACCTTCCCACCCCCGGGCTGCCTGGCACTGCTGCGGATAGTGCCTCCGGGTCGAAGATGCTGCAGGCTGCATCACGGTTATGCAAGCCCCAAATGTAGCGGACAGCTTCGGCCTGCCCCGCAAGCACAGCTTCGTACACGACCGAGCGCAGCATGCGCAGGATGGGCCCGTTGCCGTCGCAGCACGGCAGCGGCGCCCCCTTCTCCGCCAGCCACTGGATCTTGGCGAGGCTCTGCCCGCTCGTTGCAGCCGCACACAGCAGTTCACCCCAATCATCGGTGCTGCAAGGCAGGTCGTGCCCAGCCTCCTCCACTAGCCACCGCAGCACGTCCAGGCTCGCGCACTCCAGTGCAAAGCCTAACACGTCCACACTGCTGCCGCCCATGGTGCAGCCGCGGGCGTGGATCCACCGCAGCACGCTCAGGTTGCCGCCCCTGGCTGCGACCTCTGCGATGCTGTGGTCCAGGCTGCAAGGCCCCACGCCTGCCTCGGGATCCAGGAGCCACTGCACCTTGGCAACGGCGTCGGGCGTTGTGGACCCAGCCGCCGCAGCCAGCACGGCCTGGCCCGAGAACGGGCTGCCGCTTCCGTTGTGGCTGGTGCTGGAGCCACTTGCGCCGCTGGTGCCCGCCTGCTCGCTGTTGTTGCTGCTGGTCCCGATAATGCCACCTGGCTGAGTCATTAGAGCCTCGTGCGCTCGCTGCACCCCCGCCAGGTCGCTGTACTCAGCTGCCGCCTCCAGCACTCCGCTGGCGTCCACCAGCGCCGGGCAGTGGCGCAGCAGCCAGGGCAGCAACTCCACGTGGCCAGCGCGCACCGCCGCACGGCCGGGGTCCATACCGCGCTGGTCCGAAGTGCTGGTCCGGAACGCGTTGGAACGCGACAGCAGCAGTTGTGGAAACACGGTTGCTTGCACCAGCTGCAACGCCACCTCAAGGTTGACCAGGCAGCCGCTGGCAGCTGCCGTGCTCAGCAGCTCAACTTTGCGCCTGAATGTGAGCTGGGGCAGCTGCTCTTGAAATGCCTCCACTGCTTGGGCCCTAATGTAGTCTGGTAGCAGCTCGCTCAGGTGGACGGTGCAGTGCTGCGGGTCAAGCGGCTGCTCCGGTTCGTTGGAGGCGTCCCGCGCGGCACGGCACGCACCACGGCTGAGGGCCCTCTCGTTGGGCGGTAGGAGAGTAAAAATGTGCCCCTGGAGCTCTACTGGTAAACTTGGCAAGTCCAGTTTCATGCAGCTGCCGGTTGAGCTGCCGTCCATGATGCCTGCTACTGCACGACGTGACAGGCGGTAGGGCAAGGGGACAAACGGACATGTCATGACATACGGGTGCCTGCGTTTTGCACATGTCCTGAATTGAACTCTATCGTGGTTCTTGGTCGATGCGCACGGCTGCCGCATGCGCACGGCTGCCGCATGCTTCAAAAGCCAGGGACCAGTAAGCACCGTATCTTGCAAGCTGACATTTAGGCTGGCTACATGTAGACGCTCACCTAAATGAAGGTCCCCGCAAAACGGCAAAGCGAGGAAGGAGTGCAATGCCCAAACAGCTCAGCCTCGCGCTCCAACAGTATGGTGAAGCTACAGAGGGCCTTGTAAGACGCGCTTAAACTATAGATGTGACATAGTTCCTACACAAGGCACCCTCACAAGTTGGCCCAGGCTGTAGCAGTTAATCGCCAGCAGCAACGTAGCGCTAAAATGTACTTTCAGTTGACTGTAGGTGCAGAGATTACTATGAGCGAGTTGACTCTACTTCCATGTTACGATGTCCGGATTACGATGTCCATGCAGGACAGGGGAGCTCCCCTGCTTACGAGTCTGCGGGCAAGATCATGGGGTGTGGGCACAGGGCCAGCAACTGACCCAGCTGAACAACCAGTACGGAGACATCACTCCTAAATGCTAGTGCGCTTGCCATTGTCACAAGCGCGTTTGTGAACGTTACGCAGTGCCCTTGTGTGGGGTAAGTTGCAGCAGGTTGCAGCTTGCAAGCAGGCAAGTGCGTACCGTAGTTGGCAGGCAAGTGCAGGGCTAGGGAGGATCCCAGGTGCAAACACAGCTCCATCCAACCACTATTGACCCAATGTGTGTGGCACAAGGTGTGACAAGGCCTGAGACGGCGCGAGCTTCGCACCCCCGTGCTTTTGCACTCCCAGCCCCTAGGTACCGGTAACAGCCCCAGCTGCTTGGGCCTGGGCAACGCCGACGGGCAAGAAAGGCTTGAGCGTCGTGCATTGTGAGGATACTGGAGGGTATATGTCGTGACCATCATTGTTGCTTTGGGGAGCAACCTGCTGGAAAGGGATTGGGCCAGGAAAGTGAAGCAGGGGAGCTGCCCTGGAGCAGGATGTGACAATCAGTGGGACAGTTTTGCCTTGTGGCCCCAGGCCCTGGAAGGGGGTTACCCGTTCCAGGTACAACTTGACTGCCGAAAGTAGTACGGTAGAACGGCACCCGAGTCGGAGACCATGTTTCCCTAAACGAAGCCTTATGGGACCAGAAGGACCTCCTCTCTTAACGCAGATGGTGTGGGTGGCCGTGGTGCTCTGGCGGCAGGCCACGGCCGCCAGTGCAACTCCAGCCCCGCGTGAGGTCCGGTAGCAGCAGCCAGCGGCTCAGCTTGCTTACCGCCAGAACATCAGGACAGTTGAAATGGGAAAGGGTTGGGACTTGGGGACATTAGGCCAACGGCATCACCTGCCCCGACCCCCGTAGGCACAGGGGCCAGGGGAGTCCCCCTGGTGAAGACTCCCCTAGTGGAGAAGCGGTAGCTGAAGCTGCACAACTCCTTGAGCATTCAATGATGTCTGATCTCATGATAACGGAGCTCCTCATCAGTGCCCTGATGTTGCTGCAGCTGCTTCAGTTTGCCATTCGCTCGGACGCTCTAGCAGCATTGCGCGAGGCTAGCTTCCTAAACTTCAGAAAAGTTTTAGCCGAAAGGCGTTGGCAAGGAACACTCTTGGCCCCACGCGCGTTTGGAGGCAATTTTATACAAGGATGGAGGGGTCGCAGTTGCGAAACGATTCCGGAGAAGCCGCTATGGACTGCAGCTTCGAAGGGCACCTTTGCTTGTGTGATATGGGAGTGTGTCACAGAGGTGGGGGAGCAGAGGGCGCAGTTGCGTGGAAGGGCAGTGAAGGGGAACCGGATACGTGCAGCCAGGGGAGCTGTGCGGGTAGGGAACTGCAAGCAGCGTGTGTTGCCAGCTCTTCGGAGCCATGTTACACAGCTTTGTCTTGGAGCGCTCAGCAGGGGGCAACGTTCCGCACGGTGCGGCGCCCCGCTCGGGTAGGCCAGCACGGTGGGCCGGGGGCAGGTCGCCAGCAGTGGACAGCCGCGTTGGGTTTTGGCTCAGGCAGCTCACCTGCGAACTTGTGGCCGCTCAGAGTCTGCTCACCCCCTCACCATACTTACATCTTTGTCGCTGCCGGCATGGCCAAATCTTGTAGGCCCTCGGTCACTCACACGCCCGCCTCCCCCCATCCCCTCCTGCCCCTCGCCCGCTCACCCGCCAGTGCCCCATTGGTTGCCCAGTGGACTTGAAGCGGCGGGACAATGCGGTTACGTGTCGACAAGAAACGCGGCAGCACCAAGCAAGGTTGGCGCTTGGGGCAGGGAGGCAACGGGCAGGTGTGGTGCTCAGCTGTCCATCAGACGCCAGGCGCGCCATGCCGTACGACACCCTGAACCACACTGTCAGTGCAGTTACATACCGGTCATTACCTCTAGCCCACCGCTATTGCATACTAGTGGCCTACGTTGACTCCTAAAGCATGAACTACGGGAAGAAGACCAACCGTACCGCACACGCCTGCCGCTCTTGCGCAGGTGTCGCACCCGGCGCGCCATCTTGCACGCATGCACGTCCTACCTAATGGCCATGTGGACCGCTAATGCTACGTTGTGAAGGTGGGGAGCCGGATGTATGGTGCGCCTCGGTTCAAATTCCCGTGGTGGGAGCAGGGCCTGGAGATCAACACACCCCACTGCTGCTGGCGCCGTTAACTGTACTGAGACTTTGTTCCAGCGGTACTGCATTGCCTGGGCATATCAGGTGCGCTTAAGGGCGGGGGAGTTGGTGGGGCCAGCAAAGGTGTCCGCTGCTAGTCACATCGTCCCCAGCGGAGGAACATCAAGCGTGCGACGGCTAGCCGCGTCCTCAATGCACGTCGATATTACTCGTACGTTTGCACCTTTGTACCGCTGTGGACCGTACGGCCTGACTCAACCTCCTGCCCCTCCCGGCCGGCCCTCTGCCGCTATCCTGTACCGCGCCAGCACCCAGGGCAACGCCCCATGGCGGCCCCTACTGCTCCTGGGCGCAGCCATCGCCATGCCCTCGGGACGGCGGTAATGGAGCACAACAACACCTGGGGTACCGCGGACGTCTGGGAGGTCCAACGCCACCTCGAGGGCGACGACCGGCCGTGCCTCCGCCATGCTCACCGCTGCGGCCTCACCTGGGCCGTGCCCCCGCCAAACGCCCCGGCCCACACACCTGCTGCGGGCGCCATGCCCCTGCCTTCCGCTGCACTGAGGGTAGGTGCTATGTAGCTGTATTGCGGGCAGTTTTGCAACACAAGGGCCACAACCAGCCTCTGGCGTGTCGCACTGGCGGTGTCGGCACACAGCCATCAAAAGCACGCCACCCTGCCGCTCTGTCTTGCCCGTGCCTGTGCAAAGAAGCGCGGCATCCAATGCACGCCCCCGGCATGGCCAGCACTACTTGACGAGGGAGATAAGACACAGCGGCAATGGCACTTCATCCATGTTGTCCTGCATGATGGGGGTATGTCGTCGTACTGTGCACGACACTCGGCTGTGCTGGCCAAGTGCAGTATGCTGCTGCACAGCTAGAACTGCAACTGCACTGCTCTCCCACCCTGCCGCTGAAACGAAGTGCTACCTACACATCGCCATACCCCTTGAACACTGCTGCCAAATTCTCCCCGCCGTGACCTCACCCGCCCCAATGCTTCAGGCCGCCGGATATGCCTCACGCGGGCGGCTTAACCACCTGTACCAACCCCACCAGGTACGCATGGAACTGTGCATCCAAAGCATGGTCCGAGCCATTGCGTGGCTTGGGTTTCCTCGCTTTCAGTAGCACCCGGATACAGCATTACCGACTTGCTGGCTGTGTTTAGCCCAACAAGTGTGCTGTGGTTTACACCGTCATTGTACGGGACTGTGTACCCACAAGCACGCTCACTCCCCGCTCAACCCACTCTCTGCCCCGCCCTGCCCCCAGCTGCTCCAGCCTTGACCACATTGGGCCTGGGAGTGCCAGCCGCCCGGTCTTGCAAGTGTCCACCGTCCGCTGGCGCCAGTGGTGCGGGCCGCAGCGCAAGGGAGGCTGTGGGGCTCCTCAGCGTCAGCGCCCACCGCCCACTGAGCCGCTGCCACAGCAGCGTGCCGCGGTCGCGCTCGGCCCCTGCCCGTCGTGCGCCGCAGCAAGGGCCAGCGCGTGACGCACCATAACGCACAGCGGCAGCGGCGGGCCGCCACTGTGCAGCCAGCCGGGCGTCTCCCTGGCACCCCACGCCACGTGTAACCACCTGGATGGTGGCGTGCATCACACCTCGTCCCGCTGCGGGGACAGCAGTTGCCGTGCTGCCGGCGCACCTTGTGGGCGCCGTGGGAGCTGGGCGATCGGTCGCCGTCCTCGCGCCCGATCAGTGAAGCGCGTTAGTAGAGCAGAGGCACCATCCCCGCATCTCCCTGCCGTATCCAGCAGGGAGATGCGGGAATGGGCATCTGCTCTACTAATGCGGTTCACTGATCGGGCGCGAGGACGGCGACTGATCGCCCAGCTCCCACGGCGCAATCTTGCTCCTGGAGAACCCCCTGCCGGGCACCTTGCAGGCCTCCTCTGCGCACGGAGAAAGGTGGGTTGAAGAAGAAGAGCGCGACAGCCGTATAGGAGCCGCCCCCGCCCCCGCCTCCGGCCCCGACGGCCTGCAGTCCCTGGCGACGGCGCTAGTGGACCACAGCACCCCCGCCCCTGAGTCCCTAGCCCACGTCATCAAGACGGGCGCCGTGCTTGCGACACGACCCAAGGTGTGACGGTCAGCAGTGCGTCAAAGGGCCACAACCTGCGGGTCTTGGGTGGCCGGCGGGGCCGGGGAACTGCAAGTTGCGCCTTTGCTGCTGCGACACCATGTACCGTGCCCGTTTGGCTCGCCCCTCATGCTGAACGTGCTCTGCCTGGCACAGCACTACGTATTTCTGCAGTGTGGGTCCGTATTTCCGTGCGGCGCCCTCCGCTGCGTGAACCCTGGCCTGCTCCGTGTCCCTGCCCGCCCGCCCTTCGCACGCCATGCTGGCACAGGTGTTGTGTTACGCGCACGCGAAAGACCTCGGGCAGGAGGTGGTGGGGCAGGCCGTGTCTGCGGCGGCATGCCAGCTGGAGGCGGACCTGGGCCACGCGGCCTCCGCCGGCTGGGAGCTGACGGACCTGGCGGAGGACATCCGGGGCCCGCAGCAACAGCAGCAGCAGCAGGACGAGAAGAGGGAGGAAAAGAACGACGACAGCGCCTCAGCCTCCGGCCCCTCCCCTTCCTCATCCGCCGCCGCCGCCGTTGCCGCCCCGCACGCCGGCGCGGACTCCAACACCGAGCCGCTCACACTACCCGGACGTCATCTTGCGGCAGAGCTTGCGCAACGCGCTGGCGGGGATCCAGCACCTTCGGCGCGCAAGAGGCGTTTGATATCGCCATGGAGGTGGTGTTCGGGCTAGGCTGTAGGACGACGGCTTACTGGATGACCTGAACGCGCTGCTTGCATGCGTTGCCTCCTCTGCGTGGCGTAAGGCGCAGCAGGAGTGTGCTGCCTACGCCCGGGGCCCCTCGCGGCAGAGGAACGGCGCTGCCGATGCCGCCGCTGTGGAGGCGCTGGCGCTGCAGCTGGTGTGGGTGGTGGGGCTGGAGTGGCGGTACCGCACGTGCCTCTGGCTGGGCCCGCGTGCAGCTCCTCCGTCGGAAGGGTGGGCAAAACGATCGCGTCTCTGATGACCGGCGGCGCCAAGCCCAGCTCGCCCGCCGCCGTCCTGCTGCGCTCCACCAGCAGCCCGGCAGCGCCCTGTCGAAGGAGGCCGCAGGTGGGGAGGGTGGGGCACGTCGCGCAAGACGGCATTGCGAACATAACTGGAAGGGCATGTTTACCAGTACGGTATGGCTGTGAGGGGCAGGAAACGCCATGCTTTCTGCGCGCCAACCCGACTTGTTTCAGGCCTTTGGGTTTCAACCTTTGGTCCATTGCGGACAAAAACTCAAAGCAAAAGCTACAAGCTGGTGTCTCCTGGCTTCTGCTGCCGCCCTCATTTTCTGCCTGTGCTGTTGGCCAGGCCTCGTATCGGACGAGGTGGATGCGCTGTGGGGCCTTATGAAGGCCGTCAAAGGCGGCGCCAAGCTGTTCCTGCCGTGGGCGTACTACGCAAGCAGGGCGCTGGAGGCGGCGGCCAAGTACCTTCGGTCCAAGCGTGAGCAGTGGGTGCGCTGGACATGGCATGAGCATGTAAGTCTAGCCTGTACATGTCTAACACGCCAACCTGGCTGCACGCAGTAAGTATGGCTCCCAGCTTGCCGTTCGCTCCCCTGCAAAGAGCAAGCAGGCGATGCGCTGCATACAGTAATTATGCGCCCCCCTGCTTTTTTCTGTCGGCCCCAGGCGAGTCGGCGGCGCATGGTTTCGGAGCTCCTGGGCGCGGCGGACGAGAAGATTGACATGGGCGTCGCCGCGCTGGAAGGTCAGCAGCCTGGCGGCCAAGTAAGTGATCTACCAGGCCGTTGGCAGGGCTGACGCGGGGCTGGCCCACCCGCACGCAGCCGCCTCCGCCGCGCCGGCCCCTCTCCCAGCGGCCCGCAGCCCGTGGCGCACTGCCTGCACCCAGCGGAGGTGTCCGCAGCAGGGCGTAAGTAAGCGCCGGCGGCACTGAAGCAGCACCCGATCGCGCCAGCGCCAGGCCTCGCTGCGCCCTCCCCATAGTCAGCCCTGCTGAGTGCGGCGGCCTGGCCCCGGCCGTGTCGCAGCGCCGGCTTGCCCCCAGCGACAACGACACGGGCAGCGACGGCCGGGGCGTCCACAGGCGCCTGCCGACGGCGTGGGGGCCCCGAGCCGCCGCCATAGCAGCCCGGGCGCACGAGCTGCGCCAGTGCAACGCACAGGCCGCACAGGAGGCGGAGATGCAACAGGAGCAGCGAGATGCTGCACCGCCGCCGGTCTTGAAGCAGCTGGTGCCCTCCCACGTTGTGTCGGGCACGAAGGCGATGGCGGAGGCAGCGGCGGTGATGGTGCCCACGGGCCCCGGGCGGCGGGCACGCGGGCGCGGGAAGTCTCACCGTCGCCACGCCGCCGCCAGCGTTGCGCAGGAGAAGGGCTCACTGCCAGCGCCAGCGCGCAGCCGGCGCCGCACGAGGGCGCCCAGGAGGACGTGTCCAGCGGCAGGGTGAGGCGGCGCTGCAAGAGGCCCGCGGGGACAGATGGTAAGATGGGCGGGTAGCCAGGGGGAGTTGCACGTCAGCCTGTTGGCCGCCGCGCTTGCGATTGTGCTGTTCGAGCCGCCAATTCAGCTTGGCGTCCCTTCCCGTAGCCCTGATGCGACATTGGCACGGTAACTGCCGGTATTGCAGCCAACGCACATGTGGTTTTCACAATTCTCGTGATTCCCCGGAACAGGACTGCGGCAGCGACGGAGCTGCTTGCGGCCCGACGCCCCCTCGCCCTGCCGCCGGCTGCGGCGCTGCCGAGTCCAAGGCAGCCGCCAGCTGCACCTCTGGCCGCGCCAACGCAACACCACGTGCCAGCAGGGTCGCCGCTGTGGGAAGGGTGAGCAGGAGAGGGTGGTGAGGAGAGGGTCGGCGTGTAGCTGTATACCGGTTGACGGTTGCAGGACACCAAACCAATGTTTAGCGCTGTGTTTCGGTTGGTGGTTAGGGGGCGTCAGTTGGGATTACCGGTATAGTAGCTGGTAGCGGTTGCTGCAGTGATGCGGGGGCGTGTGGACCAGGTGTCGCACCAGCAGGCCCCGCCTGAGCCGTCACCGTTGATGTCAAGGCATGCATGGTGGGTTGGTGGCCGACCTCTAGGCCTTGTACTGCATTGCCGTGCCTCGCGGTCAACTCATGGAATAGGCAAAAGCAAGACCCCTTCTGCTGGCGGCAGCAAGTGCGGCGTTCCCTGTTGCGTGAGGCAACCTGTGTTTCCCGCACCACACGCAGGTGGCGGCCACACCGCCTGCAGCCCGCCAGCCGCTCGCCACGGGAGCCAAGGGCGCAGGCGGCGGCAGGCCCGCCACCGTGGCCCCGGGGCCCTCACTTGCAAGCACGGCAGCACCTTGAGACACAACGAAGGTCAGCCCTCACGTGTAGCAATGTAGGAGTTAGGATAGGGGAGGGGAGATGACCTGTAGAACCCGGACCACGGTACCGTGAATGGAGATGGGACAGCGCAGGCGGAAACCTCTTAGAAATCAATCCACACGCGTGGTGCTACGGCATGCCGCCCTATTCCCAAACGCCCCTCCCCACTGTCGCCCCCTGTCTGCAGCCCCGCACTCCCGTCTCTCCCGCGTCGGACACCCTGGCGGCGACTCCAGGGACCGGACGCAGACCCGGGTGGGGGCTTGGCCACCATCGTCAAGACTGTCAACCTCAAGGCCTACGGCCATGCCGGTTGGGGCGGTTTTGGGAGGACGGAGCAGCAAGCACCTCGGTAGTTGGCTGTGCTGCTACTTTATCCACCCTGTTGAGGGGCCTTTGTGTTTTGGGCTTAGAGTGGTGCGGACGGCTAGGGACACGTGTGTTGTTGTAGGTAACCCATCAGAGGGGCTGACGCAGATGATCTGGGCAGTCGTAGCAAGACATGCATACAGCTGTTTTTGTACCGGTGGCCCCTGGTAGCTTTAGCGCCTGCCCTTGCATGAGGGGGCTTCGGGGCATGAGGACTGTGCTGCCCCTGTTGGAATGACGACTGCTGGGCAGGCATGGTAGCTGCTGCCAGCGTGCCAGGTGCGTAGGTAATTGCTCACTACGCCTAGCACTGGCCCTACGGTTCGTACCGGCTTTTCGTACGCCTGCCACGTGTGGCGATATCATGGGTCGTATGGTTCATACTAACTGTAATGGCGCGTCGTCGGCTCATAGCGCCCCCGTAGCCGTTATCACGCGTCTTGTTGTTTCAAACGGTCAACAGAAGGCTTGTCGGGCACGTAGAGGGGCCGTGTTACCGTACGGCAGTACGCATGCGCTGTTGCTGTCTGGGGCTGTATGGCGGCTGCAGTGGCTATCGCTCCCGGTGCATTAGCAATGCTCTCACAGCAGCTGAAGGATTTCCCTTTCAGTATTGCGGTACGGTAACGGTATGCTGCAAGGATCTGTCTACCGTATCCCGAACGGAGAGAGTTCGCCGTTTTCAGCCCCAGTAATGGTCCAACATGGTGAGGGGCAAAAGTCCGCAGTTTGGACTACAGCACACACGTGAAGCCGGGTGCTATCACTGCAAACGACATGTTTGTAAGCACCCGTATGCTGATCGTACCGTGCACCATTTCGTGTCATACGTGCGCGCACCCTTAATCCGGCGAGCCAAGTGAGCACAGCATGCAAACTGTCACTGGTTTCACATGTCCACCGTCTCGCTTAGCCGCTGTACAGCCTGCCACTCAACCACCATCAAGGTCCGCAGTACGACGCCACAGTAGCTGGGGACACACGCCACCCCCTCTCATACTTTCTAGCCACTGTATCGCTCAACACCGCTGCGCCTCCCTCCCCCTTCTCCTTGGCGTCCTTTACCTACGGTGGGGATTGTGGGCCCCTTTACCCACAGTCCCCGCCATGCCCCCCCTATGAGTTCTCCTCGGCACCCTCACAAGTGCGTCACACACAGCTCACCTCCGCCCACTCATCCATCGCCCTACTCAGAGCTCTCCTGCCCGACGCCGCGCCCTCCTCCTCTCCCTCCTCCTCCTCAGACCTCCGAACCCCTGCTGCCTCCTCCTCCTCCTCTTCCTCCCACGAGCTTCCCTCCCCAGAGCTGTCCTCTCCCTCCTCCCCCTCGACCTAGCTCCCCTCCCTCCCCGGATCCAGCGCCAGCCGCGCCTCCGGCCACACTACCGAGTCCACGTACTTGCCAAGCTCCTTTGCCTCCTGTACAGCATATTGCACGGCCCTACGATTCCAAGAGGCCCCGTTCTCCACCATCCACCTTATCATGGGCAGCGGCACGTAGCCAACCTCCGTCGCCCCATCCAGCTGATCATGCTCGAACGAGATGTTGAGGCGGCGCAGGCAGGCCAGCATGGCCATGTCACCGCTGCCTGCTGCCATACAGCACGCGTCCTCGATAGGAGGCACCCCGTCCTCGTGCAACCCCGCCTCCACCACCCACCCCACCAGCGCCTCGCAGCCGCTATCGCCAACAGCGATGTCGCACTCTCCACTCCCAGGTCGTGCCAGTAGCGCTCGTAGCCGTGCTTTTCGCAGCGGTGCGTGCAGACACCTTTGATGCCGCGGGCCCTGACACAGGCAGCGCAGCAACGACTATCTATCGGAACCTGCCGCAGGGGTGCAAGGTCAGCGGCGGTGGTGGCACGTGTCGTGCCAGGCGCTGGGCAGCGACTTGCTCTACCCCTCCTGCCAACCTTGGCTGTTTGTTACCACGACGTGGCGCCGGCCCTGCGAGGGCCAACAGAGCAGACACTGAGTAGCGCCGTGTACCGGGGCACTGGCGCCCATGTAACGGTTTGGCACTGTGTGGCGTAAGGGACCCAGGTGGGGCCTGGTGAGCATGTTACCGGTACAGGTTGGGTGGATGATTGGATGGCGGTGCGGACGGTTGCGGAGGGGCAGGGTAGGGGTTTAGGGTAGGGAGGGCGTTTTTTTGGCGTTATTGGAAGTCGGCATCTGCTAGCTACCACCCCAGTCCATGCCTCACCCTAGCCACTAATCAGGCACCTGGCTTGCAGATAGGCGTTGACCAGGCGTCCAACTTTGAGCATGACTGGTGCCTAGATTGGGGTACCACCGCGCACGCAGGTGCTGGGTTGCGGCAGTTGCTTGGTGGCATTGTAATGAACTTCCATCTTTCCACCTGTACATAAGGCACACACTGTCAATGCAAATTTGGAGGCACATGTCCGCTGCGCCACCAGAGCTGTACTGACCAGGTGTGTCCCCCCTGCCATTGTGGCACACATGGCAGCACCCACACACCCACACACCACACACCCGCAGGCGACTCCTACAAGACTCACGGGCGGCGGCTCTTCTCCTCGATGCAGGTATGCATCGCATTTCAC
>VFQN01002684.1_pt1 | contig 26856 bp, 23 predicted proteins | sample 3512371 | NCBI WGS metagenome assembly VFQN01 (sample SAMN10412370, study PRJNA504923) | tailings metagenome | isolation source: Replicate 2 from Balatoc abandoned mine | place: Philippines: Itogon, Benguet | collected 2017-08-28
AAAGAAAATGCCACAGCAACAACTGGACATGCTAGAACCGGCGCTCCAGGCAAACCGGAAAGCGCGGGAAAGGAGACAAGCCGAGCTGTGTGCGATGTCACGTCTACTAACACAGCAGCAAGATTGGAGAAAATGTAACAAGGTCTGAAGTCAACACTACACGAGAGGCCACCAACAGCAACATGCAACATGGCTGCCGTACACAGCTTTTGGCCGGCCCCAAACTCCATTTTTGGCGAAAGCCCAAAATGCACTCTACCCGCCAGCTCTTTGTGGACGCCATGTCAAGCAGCCGCGCTGTGGAGCACGCTGCCCGTGCTGCGGCTGCCCTGGCACTCCTGAAGGCCGCCAACTGTGAGCAACAGCAGCGGCAGCACAGCGCAGCCCACGCTGGCGGCGGCGCTGCAGGGGGAGTTGGCAGCAGCTGGGCGATCGAGACCTGTGCCGCGTTTCTGCAGCACCTGGGCTGTCCAAGCTACTGCATCCCTCCTCCTCAACCCTTTGGAGGCAGCAGCAGCAGCAGCGCCCCCGCCTCTCCCCCCCCCGGGTCTCCAAAACCTCCCCCCTACGGCCCCTGGTCCCGCTACGTGCTCACGTGCCTGGGCCTGCGCTGCCTGCACGACCTGGACAACGGCAGCTGCTACGGCATGCCGGGGGAGCTGGTGCGCGGCCTGCCGGCCATGGTGGCGCCTGACAGGGGCAACCGCACGAACCCCAACATCGACGAGTTCGAGCGGGGGGCCCTGGATTTAGTGAGAGCAGCCTGCTACCGCATCGAAACACTGGCGTGCATGGTGGGTCTGTTAAAGCTAGCGTTAGCGCCCCGCAGGTGTGGGAAGGGTTTCCAGAGGGTTCCAAGCGGCGAGGGTGTGTGGGCATCCAGGGTGCATGGCAACGGCGGCCGCAGCAGCAGCTCAAGGCCGGATCAGGAAAGGGCGGGTGTGGGGGCCGTGGAGGAGGGGGCCTGGCCAGTTGCTGGGCCGGGTGCGGCGCGTGACATTGCGAGGCGGGCGGTGGGCTGGGCGGTGGGCGTTGCGCGTGGGTGGGCGGTGGAGGAGGAGAGGAGGGCTCAGGTGGTGGCGACAGGTGGTGTACGGCGAGGGTCAGCAGGTGTGCAGCTGCACTATGCTGCGCTAGCCGGCGACGAGGAGCAGAACCTGCTGGGCATTGGCCACCAGACGGTGGCTGTGCTGGCTGTGCAGGCTGTGCAGCTGCATTACATCGCGCTGGGGTGTAGCAGGGGGGACGGGGGTGCGCTGCGGCAGCTGGGGCTGAGGCTGAGGCGGAGGTGGAGTCGGCTGAGGCAGGCGCCAAGCAGCAGCAGCAGCAGCAGCGGGAGGCAGGGGAGGAGCAGGAGGAGAAGGCGGAGGAGGGGGCAGAGCAGGAGGGGGAGCAGCAGCAGGTGCTGCTGGCGGCGGAGTGGTACGGCCTGGCGTGTGGTGCAGCGTCGTACGCGATGCGGTGGACGGTTAGGGAGAACGTGAGCGGGATCCTCGCTAAGCTCATGGCGCTGGAGCTGCCTCACCTGAGCGAAGAAGGTATGCTGAGCGTGCGATGCTGCCGTGATACGCTGCTTGGCCAGTTACGTACCATCTGTATTGACGCACGCTGCGGACGCTAGCTGAGCTATCCTATCAGACGCGGGTATGCCAAACTTTGTATGATGCATCCTAAGCCAACGTGCGACGTGCAAAAGTGCGCACATTTGCGACGTTTTGGAGTGCGAACCGCACGCTTGCGTGTACCTGATGTGTGTACAGTGTGTATGATGCAATTCCAACGTGTGCGGCTAGCACAGGTGCCCATGGTACCCTCCCGCTCGCATGTTCCCAACACCCCAGATGTCCTCCCACCGCACCTTTTCGCAGAGTTGAAATGGAACCTGTCGGCCCTCCTGCTCATCCCCCCGCAGACCGCCTCCCTCCGCTGCCTCCCCCCCGCCTGGCCGCCGCCCTGTCCGGCGGCTACCTGCCCTGCCTGGAAACACTGCTGCGGCGATGCGGCCGCTATGCCGCCAACGGCGATGTGTCGATGCTGTACAGGTTGCTGCTAAAAGACCATGAGGAAAGCGGCGGCGGCGGCGATGACAGCAGCAGCAGCAGCAGCGGCGGCGGCCGCCCAACATGCTCCCACGACCTGCCGTGGCTGCTAGCGTACGGCAGCCCACGGCAGTCGGTGTCCTTGCTAACCACCATGGCCAAGATGCTGCGCCGAGCCGTGGAAGGTGGATATGGTGTAATGGGGAACAGCGGCGGCGGCGCTGCACCAAGCATTGCCGCCAACAGCCGCCGTGCAGCAGAAGGGGTTGCCCTCCTGGTCGACGATCTGGCGTGCACGCTGTGCAGCAGCTTAGGAGCCACGATCGCCTGGATGCAGGACGCACCTCAGGTGCGCTCGTGCGACCGGGCTGCAGGTAATAACCCGGGTGCCGGCGGCGGTGGCGGCAGCGGTGCTGTGGTCGGGGCATCAACACCAGGCCCTGCGGCACGGTTTCCCCCGGGGCCTGCCAGGCTGCAGCTGCTGCTGTCGTTCGCGCTTGCCAGGCTGGTGCCCCCGTTGAGCGTCCTGACCACGCGAAGGTGCAGGCAGCTGCTGATGCTGGGGAGCGGTGGGGCGGAGGGGCGGAGGGGTCGGGCCGGGGGGTCCACGGGGAGGGAGGAGGAGGCCGAGGCGGCGCGCCTGAGCTGGACCCTGACGACTAGCCTTGCCCCACTGCTAGTGGTGATGGTGATTGTAATGGAGACCATTTCGAAGTGCAAGGAGACCGCGAGGCGGGCGCAAGGAGCGGCAGCAGGCCGCAGCAGCAGCAGCAGCAGCAGCGCCGGAGGCACAGGCAGCGCGCCCGCTGATGCAGCAGGGGCGACTGCAGCTGCGGCGGAGGCAAGTGGGGTGGTGGGCACGGGGGTCACAGCAGCAGCGCCGGCAGGGGCAGGGCTGTCGGCGGTAGCAATGGAGCTGCAGGGTCTGCTGGATGGGGAGGCGGACATGGTGTGGCTGGTGGGGGCCGCCCTGGACTGCCTGCAGCTGCTGCCAGCTGCCGACGGCGGATGGGTGGCTGCCACGGCCCTAGAGCTGGTCATGTGCTGCCTGCGCAGCTGCGTGCACGACATGGTGGTGGAGACACCCCTGGGACACGCCGTCAACTGGTTCGCCGCCAGCCCGACCGTACGGCAGGTGCTTACGGCAAGGGAGCCGGAGAAGCTGCGGGCAGCTGCCGCCGCGGCTCGCGCCGCAGGCTATGCGGCGTCAGCCAGGGCAGGGGACACACTGGTTGAGATTGCGGAGGGGTACGTGACAGGGCGTCCGCTCCCAGAGGAGTTGCTCCAGGAGCAGCCTGCATCCGGGTCTCCGCCGTGGCTGCTGGGTCCCGGGGAGGTGGTCAGGGAGCTGGGCGGCAGCTGCTGCTGCAACGCGCGGTGCACGCGGCTGGAGGGGGACAGCGAGGCGGGGGAGGGGCAGGGGCAGGGGCTGCTGGTGTGCGGGAGGTGCCGGGGCGCGTGGTACTGCTGCCGGGAGTGCCAGGCGGCGGACTGGGGGGCGGGGCACAAGAAGGCGTGCAAGGGCAAGTAAGATGGGATCTTACGGGCGAGAATGGACGTATATGGAAGGGAAGCACTGGATGCATGGACCATGAACGTATAGATGGTGACCTGCGTGGTAGGCACAGCGGACCTGACTACACGTGTCGCACATAGCATGCCCGTAGTGTAGCGGCGGTTGCCCCGAGAGTCACGTGGCGGCTGTTGGCACGTGTCAAAGTGTACCTTTACCGGCTAAACGGATGTGTCTCAACGGTACGACGTGTTATCGTAAAAGGTCAGGCCTGTTGCCCACACGTGGCACGGACGGTGACTCCCAGGGCGGTGCCTCCGCTGGTGTCTTACCCTGTGCCTCCAGCGGCGCAAGCTGCATGGTGACGCTCCCGAGAGGAGCAGTTGGGGTGGGGGCACCGGCGAGGTCGGGCCGGGTTGCCGGTCAGGCGGGTGCGGGCGAGGGGCCGGCGTTGGCCAGTGGTAGGGCCTCAGGCGGCTCGTGAGCGGGGCTGCGGGGGTGGTGGGCTGGGCCAGGCTGGGCGGTGAGGGTACGTTGGCCGAGAGGAAGCAAAACAGAGTGGAGGCGGCGCGCTGGCAGCAGCGGGGACGGCAGGGGCGTAGGGCACAATCCTTGGGCCTTGGATTCCGCGGGGTTCCCGCCGGATAGCAAGGAGTCAGCCCTGCCGATCCCCTCCGGGTTGGTGCAAAGCACGTGCTGGCGCTGGGCGAGAGCATGGTGGGACCGCTCATGTCACGTTGCAGGCCCTCAGGGTGTACAGCAGTACATGGCAGTACGGTGGACGGCTGGAGGAGGCGGGGGGAGGGCAGCGGCGGCTGGTGGAGACAAGGGCGGCGGCGGCAGGCCGGGCAGGGACAGGGAGAAATGCGGGAGCAGGACCAGCAGGCGCTGCTGGTGAGTGCTACGGCCTGGCGTACGACGTGTGGGGTACCACGCCGAGGTCTGCGAAGTGGTGGGTAGCGCACGGACCGTACCTCATAATGGCAGCAGTTCAGCTGGCATCGCCAATACCGTACGTAGATTGGCGCCGGACGCTGGGTTGTGTGTGGGTGCTACCGAAGGATTGATCGCCGGTCGCTTGTTAGCCCCCGACACGTTGTTCTTGCCCCTTCGGGGCAAACACGGGGCGTAAGACACTGCACGCACTACCTGTCACGTGTACGGTCGTGGTGCAGCCCATGCAGTTACAGTCACTCAGTCAGAGGTCGGTGCTTTGCGGCAAGGGACCAGCTACACCGTAGGGGCAGCTTGTAAGGCAGATGGTGCACGGGCGTAAGGGGAGAAAGCTGCAAAGGTGCGCGGCAACACGCGCAAGTGGCACGTGTCAGGCGCCAACATGCATACACTTGGTACGATAGTATGGTGCTGCTTGCAAGCACTGTACAAGTGCTGCTTCGCAAGGCAAATGCACCATTTGCGGGCGGGACTACTTACCATGAGCGCTCCGAGACGGACCGTCATGCGCATTGGACAACGGAACTGTAATTTGCAACTACATCAGCTGGCTTACTGTGTCCAACTAGCGTGCTTGCCGATAACAAATTTAGCTACCAATAACAACGCGGGGCTACCGTTATCGGCGAATGCAATACCCTTGGAAATACTGTTTGTCCGCGCGGCACTCAGAAGCCCATTGTTACGCATAGTGCAAGCCGAATGGTTCGCGTCGAAAGAAGAGGGCCGGGTGATCGTTACGTGGCCCAGGCCAGCGCGACTCCGGCCCTCCTCAGCGGCGCATGCGCTGCGTCGAAAGCCCTTCTGAAGTCCGTGGACTCTGGCCGCCATGAACTCGCAAACGCAGACCACATAACCAAAGTTGCAAACACGCTGTCTGTGCTGGACGTCGAGTCGGGGCCAATCAGCGTGCCTGGCGTCCAAAGGTCGGCCCTCCTCCTAGCGCTGCTGCACTCCATCAACGCTGCTCTCCGGTGGCCCGATGGCCAAACGCTTGATGAGTTACAAGCTGAGAGTGCTGCCAAGAGGCTTTACGAGGTTGCCAGTCAGCGCGCGAGGGAGATGTTCGGATTCGACGTGGCCGGCGACTTTCTGAACGACCCGCGGCAGCGGAACGAGGCCGTTGCCTTTGCGTGTGCGCTGCTGGGAAGCAACGCACTGCAGAGCTTGGTGCAGCGGCTGGCGGAGACAAGCACCTCGGCGCTGGACGACCTGCGTAACCAACAGCAGCAGCAGCAGCCATGGGACCGACCCATGGGTCTGGCGGGGGCAGCATACGCAGCGGGCAGCAGCGGCGGCGGCGCCAGCAGCTCCTCCAACACCGGCACGACATCCAGCAGCAGCAACATTAGCAGCAGCAGCGGCAGCAGCAGCAACATTAGCAGCAGCAGCGGCAGCTGCGGGCCTGGTGGAGTGGGCAGTGGCGGCAGCGCGGCAGCAGGGAAGCCGAGTCTGAAGGCAGCCCTGGAGCAACACCGCCTGAGGCTCGAGCTGTGGCTGCCCGTCTTCATGGAGCTTGGAGAGACCCTGTTTGTTATCTCAATGCGCGACCCAGGGGCCAGGTCGGCGGGGCACGTGTCCAGAGGAAGCAGCCGAGCAGCTGCACGGCGCGGCGCCGACAGCCGCACGCCTCACAGACCCCCGCCTGCACGCCAGCTCTTTGCGGACGCCATGTCAAGCAGCCGCGCTGTGGAGCACGCTGCCCGTGCTACGGCTGCCCTCGCCCTCCTGAAGACAGCTACTCGTGCGGAGCAGCAGCAGCAGCAGCAGCAGCAGCAGCAGGAGGAGCAGCAGCAACAGGACAGCCCAAGACACGCTGGCGGCGGCGTTGCACGGCAATTCGGCAGCAGCTTGGCGATCGAGTCCTGTGCCCTGTTCCTGCAGTACCTGGGGGGTGTAAGCGATGGCATTGCTCTGCGGCCGGCCGGTAGCAGCAGCAGCAGTAGCAGCCCCGCCGCTTCTCCCAGCCCCGGGTGTCTAAAGCCATCGCCCTACGGCCCCTGGTCCCGCTACGTGCTCACGTGCCTGGGCCTGCGCTGCCTGCACGACCTGGACGGCGGCAGCTGCTACGGCATGCCGCCGGAGCTGGTGCGCGGGCTGCCGACCATGGTGTCACCTGGCGCCAGGGCCAGCCGCACGGAAGCAGATGTTGACGAGTTCGAGCGGAAGCCCCTTGGGCCGGTGCAGGCAGCGTCCTGCCGCATGCAGACGTTGCAATGCATGGTGGGACTGGTGCGGACGGCGTTGACACCCCGTGGGTGTGGGCGGGGGTTTCCGGGGGATGCAAGTGGCAAGGTGGGGCAGCAGCGGGCAGGGGCAGGGGCTCAGAGGGGCGGGGGGGGGGCAGCTGGGGAGGAGGGCAACTGGCCAGTTGTTGGGCCACGTGCGGCACGTGACATCGCCCGACGGTTGGTGGGTTGGGCGGTTGGGGTTACGCGTGGGTGGGTGGCGGATGAGGAGAGCAGGAGGCGGGAGGGTGGCGGCGGGGCATGGGGGGCGGCGGTGGGCGGTGTACGGCGGGGGCAATGGGGAGTGCGGCTGGATGGCGAGGGACGGGAGCTGATGGGCGTTGGACACGAGACGGTGGGTGTGCTGGCTGTGCAGGCTGTGCAGCTGCACCATGCCACGCTGGGGTGTGTCAGCGGGGGTGGGGGTGCGGAAATCGGGACGGAGCTGAAGGAGAAGGAGAAAGCAAAGGAGGGGGAGCAGGAGGGGACCGAGGAGGAGGGGGAGCAGCAGCAGCAGGTGGTGCTGCTGGCGGAGTGGTACGGCCTGGCGTGTGGTGCGGCGTCACACACGCTGCGGTGGACGGTTGAGGAGGACGTGGGCGGGGACCTCGCCGGACTTATGGCGCTGGGGCTGCCTCATCTCGGCGACCAAGGTATGCGGGCCGTGCGCTGCTTTCCCGGTGCCCATGTGCAATGGCGCGCATTGCTGACACTGAGCGTTTGCTAGCCGCGAATACAATTAGTCAAGTGCACCGGAAGCACACAAGTGACTTGGAGAGCGAACAGTTGCGCGTGTTGCCAGGATCACATGTGACTGCGGCATGCCATCCCCAATCTTGCGTGTGCCTGGTCGAAAGCAATTCTGCCGTGTGCAGCAACTGTGCGGTTTTCACAGGTGCCGCTGACCTGATTGCTCGCATGTCCCCCGACCTGCATCCCGCAGATCGCCTCCCGGCCCTGCCTCCTCCCCGCCTGGCCGCCGCCCTGTCCGGCGGCTACCTGCCCTGCCTGGACACACTGCTGCGCCGATGCGGCCGCTGCCCCGCCAACGGTGACCTGTCCATGCTGCACCGACTGCTGCTGTCAGGTCACCAGGACAGCAGCGGCGGCGGCAGCAGCAGCAGCAACGGCAGTGCCAACGAGTTCTCCCACGACCTGCCGTGGCTGCTGTCGTACGGCAACCCAAGGCAGTCGGCGTCCCTCCTGGCCTCCATGGCCAAGGTGCTGCGCCGAGCAGTGGAGGAAGGCGGCGGCGGCGGTGCGTCCGGCATTCCCGCGGCAAACAGCAGCTGCGAAGCAGAGGGTACGGCCCTCCTGGTGGATGCCCTGGCTTGCATGCTGTGCGACAGCCTGGGCCCCGCCTTCTCCTTTATGCACAAAGCACCTCGAGTGCAGTCCTACCACCTGGCTGCGAGCAGTAACGCCGGTAACGGCGGCGGCGGCGGCGCAGGGCCAGATACCGCTGCGGCAAGGTTTCCCCCGGGGCCTGCCAGGCTGCAGCTGCTGCTGTCGTTCGCGCTGGCCAGGCTGGTGCCCCTGTTGAGCGTCCTGACCACACGGAGGTGCAGGCAGCTGCTGCAGCGGAGGGGCTGTGGGGCGGAGAGGCGGAGGGGCGCGGCCGGGAGCTCCATGCAGGAGGAGGCGGAGGCCGAGGCGGCGCGCCACTGCGACGCCCTGACGACCAGTCTTGTCCCACTGGTAGCGATGATGCTAATCGCAATGAGGGCTGCCTGGCGGTGCAAGGAGCTTGCCAGGGAGGTGCAGGGGGCGGCAGCGAGACCCACCATCACTTTCAGCACCGGCAGCGGTCGCGGCGGCGGCGCAGGCACCACCTTCGCTGTTGCAGGGCCAGCTGTGGCGGCGGCGGCGTCGACGAGCGGAGCGGCGAACGCGGAGGGCGCAGCAGCGGCAACGCCGGCGGGGGCAGGGACGGCGGCAGGGCTGCTGGCAGCTGCGGAGGGCTTGCAGGGTCTACTGGATGGGGAGGCTGACATGGCGGGGCTGGTGGGGGCCGCCCTGGACTGCCTGCAGCTGCTGCCAGCTTCCGAGCGGGGCCGGCTGGCGGCCACGCTTCTGATGCTGGTCATGTGCTGCCTGCGCGGCTGGGGGCTCGACACGTTGGTTGTGACTCCCCAGGGCGTGGCGGTGAGCTGGACCGCCGCGAGCCCAACCGTGCAGCAGCTGATCAGTTCCAGGCGGCCGGAGAAGCTGCGGGCAGCTACTGCCGCGGCCCGTGCTGCCGGCTTTGAAGCGGCAGCAAAGGATGGGGACGCACTGGTTTCGATAGCGGAGGGGTACGTGGCAGGGCGTCCATTTCCAGAGGAGTTGCTCCAGGAGAACACTGGGCCCGGGTCAATGCTGTGGTTGCTGGGCCCCGGGGAGGTGGGCAGGGAGCTGGGCGGCAGCTGCTGCTGCAACGCGCGGTGCACGCGGCTGGAGGGGGACAGCGAGGCGGGGGAGGGGCAGGGGCAGGGGCTGCTGGTGTGCGGGAGGTGCCGGGGCGCGTGGTACTGCTGCCGGGAGTGTCAGGCGGCGGACTGGGGGGCGGGGCACAAGAAGGCGTGCAGAGGAAAGTAGCTTGGCATGACGGGGTAACCGCAGAGCGGCAAGGAACGGAAACGGTAACGGTACTGGGCATGACTGGGTGCGGACTGGTGGCGTTGGCCTTCGAAGGAACATTGCTCGGGTGATGGCAGTTGGGGCTGCCGCGCATGCATTATGTCATGGGCTACATAAATTGATGGCATGCATGGCACCGCATGTCCGTGCGGCGTTGATGGGCAACGGCAATGGCATGCATGGTGTTACGTATTACGGTTCGTGGCCTGTGCTGCCGCTCAGGTACGCACAGCCTAGCGCTTGCCCCAACGTGCAGAATGTGCAAACATCTAACCTACTATCTCCATGGTGGGTATCTGCCATTACTGTCACACGGCACCAGTCGGCATGAGGTGCCGTGCTGGTGGGTTGGGGCGCATGCACGTGTGGTAAGGCCGTTGGGCATTAGGGGCAGGACCCGGGGGCCGTGTGGGCAAGACAGCAGCCTCGACAAGACAGCCTCGATGTAATACTACTGGAGTATACAATGACCGGATATCCGTGGATTGGCAACTGCCAGAGCTCGAGCGAGCGCATTGTTCGCGGACGTGGCAGTGCAGTCTTGCCGGGCTGTTCCGCCAAGGCTGCAGCTTGGGTTACAGAGCGTAGCTCCGGAGGTGCGAAGTGTAGTCCTGATGACGTGGACTTACAATCGATGTATGTCAGGATGTATCAGCTATTCCGTACAATGCAAGGCTATGCGCGAGCAAGGAGTGCGGGGGCAGTGCGGCAGGGGTCCTGGAGCCCCACCTGCACCGGGTGTCAACGGGGATACCGACCCGTGGGTCAGCGCTGCGTGGTCTACAGATTTGAGTCCAGCGTTAGCCTACCGGTACCTGCGTTGACTAGAGCTGGTTAAGAGGTTTTCGGGTCCTGCTGCCTGCTGAGCGTCATTGTCCTGACTGTTGTCATGTGCACATGTTGGCAGCCCTGGCACGTGTCAAGGCATAGGGTTGGGCACAGTGCAGTGGAAACGAGGAAATGAAAATCAAGGTAAATGCATTTCTTTTGTCACCACGTCTACTGTGCGCGGGGTAAGAGTTACCGAAGGCCTTGGGGCCCCGAATGCCGCAGTCCATTTGGACGCACGACGCTTTTACCGTGACGCCGGTCAACTCCCATTGCACAGGTTCTATAGTAACGGACTTAACTTCCTGTACCTTCACAATCCTCTATGATTCGAACTTCCTGTACCTTCACAATCCTCTATGATTCGCGCTTACAGCAATGGGCAAACGTTACGTTGCTCTGTTGGCCGAGGAGCATGCAACGACCCCTGCCAGCGCGACCTCTAAGTGATTCAGCACACAATACATTCGTTGCAGTATAAGACAGCAACATGGACCCTCGAGGCCAACGTGTGCTTCATCCCGGCCCGCTTCCGCGCCTGCTCGGCCGGATTTGCGCTGCGTCGGAAGCCCTCCTGGGCGCCATCGAGTCCAGCGACCGAAAGGCGCTCCTCAGCGCAGAGCAAATCGAGAGCCTTAATATCATGCTCCTAGAAGTGGACAGAGCGTCAGACCCAATCATTGAGCCCGGGGTCGCCAGATCGGCCCTAATGGTCGCCCTCCTCAACTCCATCAATGCTGCTTTCCGGTGGCCCGCCGCCCGCACCAGCGCCGGAATGCAAGCCGAGAAGGCTGCAGCGGCGCTCTGCGAGACAGCTCTTGCATTCGCACGAGACCTCTTCGAGTTTGACATCAATGGCAAGTTCTTGCGTAACACGGAGTTACGCGATGACGCCGTTGCCTTCGCACGTGCGCTACTGGAGAGCCATGTGCTGCAGAGCTGCGCTCAGAGGTTTGCGGAGGCATCGGCCGCGGCCATGGACGAGCTGCGTCATCAACAGCAACAGCAGCAGCCTGGGGACCAACGACCCATGGGTCTGGAGGGGCTAGCAGCAGTAGGCAGCAGCGGCCGCGGCGCCAGCAGCAGCGCCAACACCGGCACAGCGTCAAGCAAGCAGCAGCACCAATGGAAGCCACAACTTGGGCAGCGGCGGCAGCGACAGCCAGGGAGCAAGCAGCGGAGAGCGTGCCAACGATAGCCGTGGAAGCAGCAGCATTTCAAGCAGCCGTCGCAGCGACGGCGAGCACTCCAGCGTGCCGGGCCTTGCGCTCGTGCGCAAACAGCTCGACCTCTGGTTCCCCAGGCTGGAGAACCTGGGCGTGCTGCTGCTCGTGGTGGCACAGCACGACCCACACGCACGTGCGTCAGGGCAACAGAACCCCAGCAGCAGCAGCAGCAGCACCACCACCACCACCACCACCGTCACCACCAGTACGAGGCTGGGCACAGCTGCCTCGAGGGCAGGGGACACGCACAGGCCCCCACCGGTGCACGTTCTATTTGCTCGAGCCATGGCAAGCAGCAAGGTGGTGGAGCACGCCAGCCGGGCAATGGGGGCCATGGCCCTTCTGGACGGGGTCACCATTGGGACGGGGGAACGGCAGCTGGGCGGGCAGCAAGCTGCCGGTGGTGCCAGCGCAGCGGCACACCACCGCCCAGCGGTAATGGTGTTCGCAACCTTCCTACAGCTTCTTGAATTCTCTGACCACCCACCGCGCGTGCCGCCTCTGAGCAGCAGCGGTGGCAGCTGCGGCAGCAGCGGCGGCGGCGATGGCATCGGTGTCAGCCGCCTCATCCACGCAAGCCAGCCGCCTGACCCCAGTCCGCTCCCGCAGCCCATAATCGGGCCCTGCTCCCGCTACGTGCTCACGTGCCTGGGCCTGCGCTGCCTGCACGACCTGGACGGCGGCAGCTGCTACGGCACGCATGCCGCCGGAGCTGGTGCGCGGGCTGCCGCCCTTTGTGGTCCAGAGCCCCGGCGGAAGGAGTGAACTCCACGGTTGTGAGCTGCAGCAAGCTGCATCTTGCGGGCCTGGGAGCGCTGCCGTGGCACGCATTCAAACTATGGGGTGCATGATCCGTCTGCTGCAGCAGCAGATCGTGCACCACGTTGGCGGTAAAGGCGGGCGTATGGTGGGAGGGTACGGTGCAGCGGCGGCGGGGGTTTATGAGAGTGGCGGGGGAGGAGCGGCGGCAGTGGGGGCGCTGGCGGAGGCGGGGGAAGCTGGGCCGCGGCGCGCGGGTGGGGCAAGAGGACGGGGCAGCGGTTGGCCGGTGGCTGGGCCTGAGGCGGCTCGCGACATTGGCCGGCGGGTGTTGGGCTGGGCGGTGGGCACGGCGCGTGGGTGGATGGTGGAGGAGGAGCAGGGCAGGTGTGGTGGAGGAGGAGCAGGGCAGGTGTGGTGGAGGAGGAGCAGGGCAGGTGTGGCGGGGGCGGCGGCGCGGGAGGGGCGGGTGGCGGGTACCTGGGGGCGTCAGCGGCTGGTGGCTTGGAAGTGGGGTCTCAGTTGGTTAACGACGAGCAGTATCTTGACTTGGCGCACGGGACGCTGGCGCAGCTGTCTCTGGAGGCTCTGCAATTGCACCACAGCTTCGTGGGACAGTGCGCGGGGCATGCGGCGGGGGCGGCGGCCGTGGCTACAGGAGGGCCCCACGAGTCTGGCGGAGACCAACGCCGCAGCGGCCAGGGCCGCCCGGAAGCTGCAGGCGGGCAGCAGCGGCAGCAGCAGCAGCAGCATCCGGAGGAAGGGGCGGACAAGGAGCAGGAGCAGCAGCAGGCGCTGCTGGTGGAGTGGTACGGCCTGGCGTGCGACGTGGCGTCGCATGCGATGCGGTGGACAACCGGGCAGGAGTTGGGGGAAGGCCTGGCGGGGCTCATGGAGCTGAGGCTGCCCTTGCTGCGCGACACAGGTGCGCGGCAGCCAAGTGACATGCTGCTACCTGCTAGGGACTGGAGGGGTGGGCGCCTCTGCGGCTGCAGCTCTTGCGCGGCTCGGCAGACATGTGTGGTTGCGGCCACAATAATGCACATGCACGCGCTCCGGCTGCCCATGCATCCGCCGTGGGGCCTCTGGCGTGTTCCCCTGGGTGCGTGTTCCCGTGTGTGTGCGCAGTATGCCGAGTCTGCTAGCTTCCAGCTTGCGCTGATGTCTTACTTAAAGGGTCTTTACCAGCATATGTCCTTGCCACATCGTTGACCCACACTTGTATCAGCTGAGGATATGGCCGTCGCGCTCGCTCCTCCGACCTGCATCCCGCAGGTCGCCTCCCGCCGCTGCCTCCTCCCCGCCTGGCCGCCGCCCTGTCCGGCGGCTACCTGCCCTGCCTGGACACACTGCTGCGACGGTGCGGCCGCGGCTACACGCACGGGGATGCCACCATGATTACCTGCCTGCTCGTGACACGGCCGCACAACCCCAGCAGCAGCAACAGCAACGATATCACAAGCAGGAGCAGCACCAGTAGCACCAGCAGCAGCAGCAGCAGCTCCAGCAGCAGCAAGAGGATACAAGGCATTGACCTTCCGTGGCTGCTGGCGTACGGCAACCCACGTCAGTCGGCGTCCCTCCTGGCCTCCGTGGCCAAGATGCTGCGCAGGGCGGGGCAGCAGGGCGGCGACAGTGGTTCAGTGGGCCACAATGCAGGCTGCAGCAGCAGCAGCAGCTGCTGCGAGCTGCAGGACATCCTAGCTGGCGGCGTGGTTTGCATGGCGTGCTGGAACCTGGGCACAGCGTTTGCGTGGATGGAGAAGCCAGGGGTGCACCCGTACGACAGGGCCAGGGGCGCGGGCTACGGCAGTGGCGTCAGCAGAGCTGGGCCTAGTGGCGCTGGGGGCAGCGGCGGCGCTGGGGGCGTCAGCAGCGGCTCGGCTGCCACTTGGGAAGGACAAGGGGCAGCGGCGGCGGCAGCGGAAGCAGCGGCACAGGGGACCGTGGCGTCGGCGAGCAGCCCCGCGGGCCCTGGCCGGCTGCAGCTGCTGCTGTCGTTCGCGCTGGCGAAGGTGGTGCCCTCGCTCAGCGCGCACCTTATCCTGCAGTGCAGGCAGCTGTTGAGCCGCGGCGGGGCGGCGGGGGGTGCGGACCGGGCTGACACGTGTGCAGGGGCTTATGGTGATGACGGTGGTGGTGGCGGAACCAGGGCGGTTCTGTGCCACTCGCTGACGAAGCTGCTGGTGGTGATGGCAGTCACCATGCAGCAGGTGTGGCGATGCAGGGCCCTGGTCAGGACGGCGCAACAGGGGGCGGCAGGGCCCGGCAGCAGCATGAACCGCAACCACCCCACCACAGGGGCAGTGGCAGCGGCGGCGCGGGTGACGGAGCTGGGCGCGCTGGCGGACGGGCTGCAGGGGCTGCTGCATGGGGAGGCGGACATGGCGGGGCTGGTGGGGGCCGCCCTGGACTGCCTGCAGCTGCTGCCAGCTGCCGAGAGGGGGCAGCTGGCGGCCACGGCGTTGGAGCTGGTCCTGTGCTGCCTGCGCAGCTGCGTGCACGACATGGTGGTGGACACTCCCCTGGGGCACGCCGTCAACTGGTCCGCTGCCAGCCCGACTGTACGGCAGGTGGTAAGGGGCAGGCAGCCGGAGAAGCTGCGGGCAGCTGCCGCCGCGGCCCGCGCCGCTGGATATCAGCTGTCCGGGACAGCAGGGGACACGCTGGCGTTCATTACGGAGGGGTACATGCACGGCGGTATGTTTCCGCAAGAGATGTTCAAGAATAAGCATGCTCCGCAGGTGCCGCTGTGGCTGCTGGGCCCCGGGGAGGTGGGCAGGGAGCTGGGCGGCAGCTGCTGCTGCAACGCGCGGTGCACGCGGCTGGAGGGGGACAGCGAGGCGGGGGAGGGGCAAGGGCAGGGGCTGCTGGTGTGCGGGAGGTGCCGGGGCGCGTGGTACTGCTGCAGGGATTGCCAGGCGGCGGACTGGGCGGGGGGGCACAAGAGGGCGTGCAGGGGGAAATAGGAGGTAGATGGGTGCGCTCGGGTTGGCTGTCAGTACTGGTATACGTACGGTAGCCGTGGCGGGCTGTTGCTGTACGGTTCAGGATGTTGGATGATCTCATGCGGTGAACTGACTCACCTACGGCCTACGTCAGGGGCCCCTGGTCTCCATCGTGGGTCAATGTGGGCAGCGTTCCTATCTTCATCGGTTGGTTCGAAGCAGGTGCAATTTTGGCTGGTTTTCTCCGAAAGTCATTGGAACCCCTATCCGAAAGACACGGGCCCGTGAGGGGGGCCGTTCGGGGGAACCGGGGGGGTTTGGGGGGGCGGAGCCCCCCCAAAAGCAAAATATTGGACCCCCCATCCGAAAGTTGGGTCCCCTGGAGGCACCTGTTTCGACGCGCCATCCGAAAGCCCCCACGGAAGATCGGAACACTGAATGTGGGGACAGTGGGGCAGCACCGAGTGCATGACATACACGCAGCATGACATGCTATACACGCAGCATGACTTACTTCGTGCATGTGCGCACCTCGACTCGCCGTCGCGTCGGCATTGCCATCGGCATGCCTGATCATTGTGTATGTCCGGTTGGCTTCTGGTGGCTTTCGCTGCGTTCCGCTCACCGCACCAGCTGTCTGCACGTGACGGATATGCGTGGAATTCCGCGTACGTAGGTCCGCGTGCGTAGATCGGTGGGTGTCATTGGCGCATAGATGGCGCAGGCTTGAGTTGACGAGAGCATGCGTACAGAGGTGCACATTTTTTGAAGGTTGGTACCAGCACGCACGGCACCGCCGGTCTGCGCAACTGGGTGCAGCACTGCATGTGCCGTACGGAGGGGCTCAGTCGTGGTACTGCATGTGCCGTACAGAAGGGGCTGGGATGCGTACATCAGGTGTGTAACAGCAGCAAACGGTATCACCATCTGCATCAACATCACAATGGTACCGTAACAAAGGCACACCTGTGCGGAACGTTGCTACTGACAGCGAGAGAGCAAGTAACCAAGTATTTAGAAACGGGGTGCCCCCCCAAGCCCGCGTGACCTCCGGTCACCGTACGGCGATGACAGGCGACTCGGCACAGGTATATGGCGCAGCGTGCAATGCTCAAGACGCATTTCAGCGCCAAGTGAGGAAGCCTGACAACTATAGACCACGACAAAAGGAAGTCTAAGCCATGTACAAATATTCAAAAGCCCTGCAGACCAGTCTAACGTGGTACGCACACTAATGACACAACACGTGCTCGAAGGCACGGCAAGCACCCAGGTTGAAACGCAAAGCACAGTTGCCTCGACGCGCCATTCTCAGTAGGAAGGCCGAAACGCCGTGGCGCCAGATAGGAAAAAAGACTCTGTCTTTTGATGTCATTTTTCAGCCCATGCCAACCGAGGCTGCCTTACACAGGCACCAACGCAACAGCTGTTCCGCGCAGGGGCTATGCGCACTGGCTTGCAACAAGCGCACCGGGTCTCAGGGCACGTCCCTCTGGGCCAGTCTGGGCGCAGAGACAAATGCGCGTCCTTGTCTGCAAGAAACGCGTGAATGCTCATCCAACGCTGCTCATCGCAAAAAGGACACACATACGGTTCGGCGTAGATAAGTGGCGCTTCACGTGCCAGGCAAAGCAACAGCAGTGGCGCAATGCAGCAGACCCATAATCTGCCCCTGCTCGTCGAAGGTCGGTTGAAAAACACGCAGTACTGGAAATAATGATCATGGCGTGGATAAGTAACAGGTGCACTTTAAATACTCTGGTATGTGACGCCCCAGTATGCAGCTGGCAGTCGCCCACGCATCTACAAATAAACAGACATGTACGAACCAACCGAAGACGGACATGTCAACCCCTCCTCCAAGACCAGGTTCCGTCCTACAACGTCACGCTCTGGTCTTAGACTGGTACATATACGAACCAACCGTCGGGCAGTCTGGCACACTCAGACACGCACAGAGCAGGCAGGCCCCTAGTCGCAAAACAGCCAACACGCACACAGGTACGTACAACCGCAGCGAGGACTCCACGTAAAGCGCAGAACCTGCACATACATCAGCACATCAGGATACACACGCGCAGCGAACGTCACAGAGAGGCCCGACGCCACCGCAACAACATCCACGGCTTTGTTTCTCCACTGCCTGCATCCTCCAAGAACAACCGGAGGTAAGGAGTGCCGACCGGCCGTAGGAATGTAACATACACCTGCATCTGGCAGCCGGCCAGTCAGGCAAACCGGGTTCACTTCAATTCAGTTTGGTATCTTCCCTTACTTCCGGTCGTCGGTGGCTAGGAGGCAGGGGCACCACGCAGCACATCCGTGGCGATCGTGCACACCTCCGCCCCAAAGACACCTCAACGCAGCCATACTGGTAACAACGCCTCAATATGGACGTGACTTGCCACGCTGCAAACCTACACCTGCATAAATAGCGCATTGGTATACCGCACACAATCGTGGGCTGGGCGCCACGGCGGCCACCCGCACCCGTGCACTGCAACGCCGCCACCGCCCCGCCGTGGATAGCACAAGGCGCTTCGAGCAACTAAGCCGGCCCATGTTCGCCCAAGCAAGCCCTAGACACCACTGAGCAATGTACCAAGCCACCAATTTCACGGATATGACAATTTCACGGATATGACAACCTCACGGATATGACAACCTCACGCATCTCTGCCCCGCCGCACCCAACAGCCCTCCTCCCCTGCGGGTCAACTCGCGCTTTCCCGGCATGCGCCCGTTACGGAACGGCCATCGCCCACGCGCTCAGGACACTGCCCTTGCGGGTGCAGGCCGCCGTACTACAGATTACCTCCTGTGCGCGTTGCGCTCTTTCATTGCTTGCCGACCAAGCGCCAGGGGCCGTTGACCACGATGGGGGTGTCGTTGACGACCATGGCGGCGACCACTGCGAAAAAGCACCAGGAGGGCAACACACACGCATCGTTGATGTCTCAGCATGGTGGCAATGGCACACGAGCTGACACGTGCAACTACTACACCCGCGTGCCTCCGTTGCAGCGTCACCCACCTTGCCCAGACAGTTTTCAACACCACCCACCAACCCGCAACCCGAGCCCGCCCCCAGCCCCAAGCCCCACACTCACGCCTCGTGGATTCGCTTTTGTGTAGATTTTCCCTGACGCGCGCCGCCGCCGCCTCCGTCTCCGCCTGCATCTCTGCCAGCTGCCTTGCAGCCGAACCCAGCGAGCTGTCCTCCGGATACAATAACATGCTGCCCCCCGCCAAGCCCGACTGCATTGCCCCTCCCATCGTCGCCGCCCGGCTCTGCCGCCAATACGGACTCGGCATCCCGTCGCCATCACCGCCGCCGCCGCTGACACTGTCCACCGCCGGCGGCGTCGGCCAACCGCCGCTATAAGATAAGTCCAAGGAGCTGGTCGGTAGCTGCGACGAATTGCGGCGGGCGGGACTGCCTGGCAGGCCGCACTGACTGCGGCGGCCCGCCATCGGCGACAGGCCGCCGCCGCCGCCGCCACCGCTGCTGTCCCGCGCCGCCGCAATGTGCGCCGCCACCACGTTGACGGCGCCGTTCATGGACATCCCGCGGGCCCGGGCTAGGCTGCTGCTGCGGCTTAATGCATCGCGAGCGACGGTTGCAGCAGCGGCGGCGGGCAAGGGGCTGTTGCCGCCAAGGCTTACGCGGGGGTTGGCGGCCACCGTGGGTAAGGCGCTGTTGCCGCCGAGGCTCAAGCGGGGAGCCCGCGCTGCCAAACTAGCAGCGTGGGTGCTGGGCGCGTCCGCTCCTGCCTGCGACCCGCGTCCGGGCATAAGACCCAGGCCAGAAGAGCTGTTGCGGGAAAATGGGGACTCGACGCTGGCGGAGGCGGAGGCGGAGGCGGCGGCGGCGGAGCGAGGGCTGGCTAGGCCGCCGCCGTCCGGGACGCCGATGCCGCTGGAGCTGGCGCGGACCAGGTACGGCGTCGGCTCGCCGGCGGCGGCGGCGGCGGGCGGTGTCATGCCGTTGTCGGTTAGGTCGTTGAAAAGGCAGGAGGACACTGCACGGACGCTCCTGTCGCCGCCGCTGGCGATGGATGTACTGGAGGTGTCGGGAACGCAGCCGCTGGACGAGCACCGGATAGCAGGTGGCTGCTGCTGCTGCTGCTGCTGCAACAGCAGCTTGTGGGCTGCTAGCGGAGGCAGGGAGATGCGGTCGAGCTGGCTCGAGGAGCTGTGTTGCCTGCGCATGAGGACACTGGGGCTGCTGCTGCGCACGATGGGTGGCTGCAGCTGAGGCGCGGGCGGGGGGCAGGTGGGCAGCTGCCCTGAGGTCGTCGAGGGGCTGTCGGGTGGGTCGCACGTGAGGCTGCCGCGCGTGAAGGTGGTGGGGTAGGGCTGCAGTGCGGGCGTGTGGGTAACGGGTGTGTTAGCGGCGACGTTGGAGGCCTGGTGCAGGCGGGACATGGCCCGGCGGTAGGACGCCTGGTGGGCGAGCTGAGACGGGGAAGTGGCCTGCTGCTGCTGCTGCTGCTGCTGCTGCTGTGGAGGCGACGGGCTCAGCGCGTCTAGCAGCGTGTCGCCGTTGCCTGGGTTGTGAGTGGGGCGGGTAGCAGGGGTTGGTGTTCATGAGACGGGAGTTTATGGGAAGGGGCGTTGATGCATTGGGCAGTGGCCATGGCGCTTGGGGGCTGATGCTGGTGGGACGGCGTGGAACGCAGGGCAAACCGTGCACGTGCGGGCTGTGCTGTTGGTTAGCGCCCAAAAGTCGGACAGCAAGTGATGATTTAATGACTACTGGCAATCATGTAAGCAGTTCAATGCGCACACTGGTTTGTTATGACTTGTCGAAGTGTCATGGGTAGGTAGGCTCACCGAGCAACGCAAGGGCGCCTAGGGACCACGGGTCACTGTCTGAGGGGGGCTGTGGAGACATCAAGCCGCCCGAGTTGGATGTGCGCAGTGTCGGAACTACCACAGATATCTTCCTGCCACTGCGGGCCTTGAGTAACATCGTTTCAGAGCTCGGGGGTTTGGCCATCTGGTTCATGGCGGTGCTGTGCGTTGCAAGAGGCGGCGCGTGAGGCGAGTCCCCGCCGATGGAGCGATGCCCGCTGCAGCCTTGAGAGGTGTCGTTGTTGCCCCCATCACCACTGTTGCCACCTTGATGGCTGTCTCCATTATCGTAGTCGCTCGCATTTGCACCGGTGCTGCCTCGTGGGTTCGGGAGACTGGTTAGCTGCTGGTGGTGATTGCCGTCCCCTTTGCCCTCGCTGTCTGACATGATGGAACGGCCGCTGGAAGACTGCCCTCCAAGCCTGATGGATTTAAGGCTTCCACGTAGGCCAACAGGAGCGCTGCGCAGAACAGTCGTCAGGATCGAGCTACGGTTGGAAGGGCCCACGTTCTTGGGAAGTGTATCGGTGTCCTCGGTGCGAACTGCAGCCCCAGCCTTTCCCATTATCTTCAACGCATCTGCTTGTTCAGCAGTCTTGACTGGGATATTGTATCCCTCTGTCTCCCACTTTGCCAGGTACGCAAGATTCTCGGACCTCTCTGCCTCCGCCTCCTCCCTCCTAAGCCCCCGCTTAAGCATCCTAGCAACCTAAGCTGTAGCTGTATCAAGTGGCTGGCCTGGCGCAAGAGATGGTATGGATGTCGCCGCACGGCAGGCCGCACGGATACAAGTACGCAGGCCAAAGCACACGCACGGAGCCACGGTTGTGTGGTTAATGACGGCCCGCACCAGTATTGAGCTAATAGACTACCACAGGTTCTCCAGTGGGAGCACGAGGAGCTCAGCCTAGGTACTACGGATGAAGTACAGCTGGCTTGTACTTCGCTTCCACTTACACGAGGCTAGGTTGCAGCCTGCTGCTGACAGGGCCAAAAGGAGCAAGGTTTGGCGAGAGACTCGACGGGCTGGGGTTCTTCTTCGGGGCTGGGTCAGAAGTACAGCAGATTCCTCAGGTCGGTTGATTTCTCAGGATGGCAGGACGGCAGGAAGGCAGGACGGCAGGAAGGCATGGCAGTCCGGGGCTTCCCGAGCAATCTAAGCAGAAAATGCTTCAGTGTCTGCACCAGCTCGCCTGATGCGAACTCGTAGGCGCGCTTATTCTCGGGAAGTCGCCGCATACCATAAGGCGGGATGATACGCAGAACACATGCACACGCTTATGTACAACGTGAAAGCATCTCTCGAGCCAACAATTCATGGCGGATGCAGGCCCTAGCAGGCCCGAACTCAACAGCTCACGCCTGACCCCTGTGTGCAGCCGCGTGTATGACTGGTCGTCAGCGCTTAGGCACGCCAAGCTAGCTGTCCAAGCGCATACGTTGCTGCACGCAATATGGTGGTCGAGTGGCGGTGCTTTCCCAATCAACTTCCTGTGGAAAAAGACACGGCGCGCGACACGCACGACTGTCCTTCCATGCCCTGCGTTCTGGACACCTGTTTCCAGCCCTCTGGTCCTGGTCCCCCAGACGCCAGGGCAGCCCAGGGGAGCTTACCTAGCTCCGTGTCTGCCCTGCCGCTGCCGGGGACCGGCGGCCGGGCCCCAGGCTGAACAGAACACATTGGCTGCAGGGTGCACCCCACTCAAAGTTACACACAAGGCAGGTTGTCATGAGATGTTCCGGTATGCATGCGGAGGATGGTGTGGCCACAACAATTGGGACATAACACAGAATGCCAAACGGCAAGTGGCTATTCAATTTGTTGCAGAGCTCAGACGCTGCCGTACTGCGCAATGGCAGCTACCGTACACGAGCCCAAGCACGAATTTCTAGCCCCTGTAACCTTCTCACGAAGAAAAAAACGAGCCCAGGAGGCAGGCAATAACAGCAGGAAACAGGGGCAGGCAGGAAAGCCCATTAGCACCAGTCCGCACAGCCTGTTCCTACGCCGTGTCAGGCTGTATCCATCCGCGCGGCTGCGTCCATCGGTGGCCTAAAACGGTTTGTCAAGGTAACGCAGTAGCCAGCAGTGACAGCACCTTTGCCTTGCGGTTACAGATGCGTTGTACCACCCCTCACCGCATCCTGCTACACCACCTGTGCACGGCCAGCCACCAGCACGACGTAGCTTGCAGCCTCAGCCCCCGTCGGTAACCCCACATAAGGTAAATGCCAGCGCTGCCGCCTTCTTGCCTCTATGCCCTAAATGAGCATCGATATTTGCTTATCCCCGAACTGCATTCTACGGTATCGTGCCAGAGCCAGGCGGACGGTGGGCCAGAAGCACAGGGCCCTCATGCCGCTGAGTGCATGGACACATCCCCGGCTGTGGGCCCCGTCAAGCTCCACGCTCCTTGAAATCATTCTGGGGCGTTGCCAAATGGGCACTGGACTCGCCTTCGCACCTAGGAAGCCTACAGAAAGTGCACCAAAGAACCTGTCACAGCGCTCAGCGTGCAGCTCTCGAACGAAGCAACAGCAACAGTAGGAGAGCCCCCGAGCAACAGCGGGGAGCACCTGTTAGCACGGGTATCTGTCTCAACACCCCGCAACGCCTACCATGGGCCACGGCCACAACCTCCCAGTGTGAACACCGTCCCGGACACAGTTTTTTCGTTAGCAGCCAGAACTGACTTGCCACAACAGCGACCAAAATGGCGCGAGGCAGCTTATGCTCTGGGCGCACACATGCATCGACGTGCACGAGCTCAATAGAAAAATAGCGAGGTCCAATTGCGATAACGCACGAGTTGCCAACGATTACGCGGAACCCGTGTACATCATGTGTACGCACCACCAAAGCACAGCGCACCACCAATGAACACGTGTCTTATCTGCAACAATCGGAGCGGACCGAAGCCACAACTAACTCAAGGCCACTGAGAGGCTCTAACTGATCCACACCTCGCATCGCACAGCACTACAACTGCTGCACTACTTTTATCTAGGCTGGTCCGTAATGCAACAACTAATGCGGTTGGCCTTGAGCCCACGGGACGAGCTGCTTCGTGCCCTGCGTCCCTGTGCCAGTGCCAAGTGCTCCACCTCTTGCGGTACTTCCCCTGCCCCACCCCATCGCCCCAACAACGTTTCCACTCACGCGTTCGCATGGCTTGCCTCTACTGGTGAATGACCTTTTGCCTTACTGCACGCTTTGTTGAGCTGCCGCGCTGCGCTGCCGCGTATACTGCTGGATGTTATCGTACTGCCTAACCAACAGCCCGTCCGCCCTTAGAACTTCGGGGCAAGCCATCTCGTCCCGTACGGCAGAGCATCACTTGGTACGGCGATCTGGGAATGCCACTACATCCCCTGCTTGACGACCACAGCTGCGGGAGTGACGGGGGCGCCAGAGCGAGGGGAGAACGCACACGCAACAACGATTGGTGAGCATGACACGAAGCAGCAGAAGGAGCAGCAGGAGCACAAGTGCGTGCGCAGAGGGCGTGCTCCTGCTGCGAAGAACGCAACGCAACCAGCCCCCACCGCACCACCACCGTCGCCTCCGAAGGCAGATACGAACGAGGGCGGCGCCAGCGGACAAGACCCAAGCAACGACAATCCCAGACAACCCGCACAGCTACACTGCTTCACTAACACCACCACCAACGCCACCGCGCTCACACGCGGCTTGTGCGGCGCGAAACGGATCGATCGCCGCGCACCAACGGCACCCCGCCCCCTGCCCCCTTTTACACCCCGCCCCACCTTTCGACTCTGCGATGCGCCTGTAGTTCCTCTCCCGCAGCCGCTGCGCCGCCCCCTCCGTCTCCTCGTTCAGGTCCGCCAGCTGCTTAGCCACAGAGCCCAGCAGATCCCCTCCCCCAAAGTCCCCTAGCACCCCCACACCCCGCCCGCGTGAGAAGCGCCTCGAGTTGCTGCTAACCAGCCGCATGTCGCCACCCCCACTCCCACTCCCATATGCATTCGCACTCCCTCCGTAACCACCACCGTAACCACTTGCGTCCTCGTCCGTGCTCCGTGGGATCGCGCGCGGCGAGTTCGTTGACGGCCTGTCGTAACCACCGTAACCGACATAACTGTCGGCGGTTGCAGCAGGCCCCCCGTGGGAGGCATGGTGGTTGCGGGAGTGTGACACGTGGTGGGAGCTGGGCAGGCCGCTGAGGCTTTGCCTGGCAGATGCGGAACCACAGTCGGACTGCAGGAGTGCATTCCCGCACATGGACCCGCCGCGGAGCAACTTGGGGCTGGCGCTGCTGGTGCCGCCGCTGCCGGAGTGGGTTAGCGAGTGCACGTGGGCAACGACGTAAACTGGCGTGTGCGCATGCGGGTGAGACCCATTGGGGTGGTGCTGCATGGACAGCCCGGCATTGCCCCCCATGCTCACGCGTGTGGGGGGCAGGGCGCTGGGGCAGCTGCTGTAGGGGCCGCTGTTGGCCGCTTGCTGCTGCTGTTGCTGTAGCATCAGATTGAATGAGGAGGCACGGGAGGGTACACCCTTAGATGAGGCCTCAGCCTGGCTGCTGCTGCGCGCCGGGAAGCCATACCCGTGGCCATGGGAGCTGCTGCTGCTGCCGTTGCCCACGCTGCCGCACTGGCTGGGCCGCAGCCGTGCCTCGGCCGGGGTTTCGGAGCCAGCCGCCGCCGGTCCGTGCGGCGGCAACTTACTGTCCGCAGAGCCGTGAATGGAGGTGGAGGCACCTCCGAGGCCGCAAAAGCTACTGCGGGGGGACCCGGCGGCGGCGGCGGCGGCGGGCACGCAGCCCGAGAAGCGGCGGCTGCTCATCATCCGGGCTGGGGCTGGGGCGCGGTCGTAGCCTGGGGGTGTGGGCGTCATCGCGCGTGGACTGCATGGCGCCGCCCCGCTCGTACTGCTGTACAGCAACGGCGGTGTGGCAGCAGCTGAGGGCGGGAGGGATGAGATGGTCGGGTTGGTGCCGCACCCAGGGGGAGTGCAGGGGGTGGAGGGATGCAGGCGGGAGTGCGCGCGCTTGAAGGCGGCAGAGGAGACGCGGGAAGGGCCGAACGGCGAGCTGCACGGGCTGTCGTACAGTTCGTTGGGGTCGTTGTCGGTTGTACTGCCGTCCCGCGGGTCGGCGGGAGGGTGTGGGCTGTGGTGCTGGGACCCGGTGGCGTCGGGGTGCGCGCCAGGGGAGGGTGGGATGGTGAGGGTGAGGCCTGGCATGCGACTGGAGGGGGTGCGGGAGAGGGAGGAGGTTGCGGCGGTTAGGGCGCCTGGGGGAGGGTGGTCCATACGGCCGTCTGTGCTGCTGCGGTAACCGTTGGAGATGGTGTGGGCGGAGGAGGAGTTGGACCGGCCGCTGAGGAGGCGGGCGGTGAGGGTGTGTGGGGAAGGTGCGGCGGTGAGGTCGGGGAGGCCTGCGCTGCTCGTACGGTAGCCGAGGGAGGGGCGGGGGCTGTGGGTGTCGCCGTCGTGCTGTTGGTGCATGGATGAATGGGCGTCTCCGTGCTTCATTGCTGCCAGGCCGGTAGGGGAGGAGCGGAGCGCCTGCGGTTGGGGCAAGGAGGGTTGGGTGGCAGGGTTCGGGGCACGAGTTGGCGGGGCAGGGTGTGCAGGTGGGTGCTGCCGGCTTGGGTGTGAGTACCGAATGACGGTGCACCCTCAGGCGGGTAACAGGGTGCACTCTACAGCAGGCTGGTGGAGCGTGTACGGCAGGTGCAGCACAGGCGGAAACGGAGCGAAAACGGAGTCCAGGTGCTGTACGTCTGGGAGCCAAGGCCTAAGGGCTATGACGGAGGGCGAAAACGTGACAACACCGTGAAAAAGCCGGCGGTCATGTCGTGGTACCATGTTGATTGTTGTGCAGCTTACCGTCATTACTGCGAGGGTGCCACGCGATAGGCTTTGAGACCTCTCCCAGCCAGAGGTTGAGCGTCGCCCTGCGACGTCGGAGACATCGTCGCCAGAGGGTATGCCCCCACCCCGCCTGGATTTGCCTCCAAGCATGAGGCGCAAAGCATCGCTAGCTCGTGCGACGCTTTCATGCTGGTCTGTGTCCTTCCGCGTCTCGACTCGATTCATGTTAGGGCTGGGTACACGTGCATGAAAGACGCCCCGGCCGTTTTTTGGACAGTATAAATTCGAGCTCTCAGGTATACTAATTACACATCAGTGGCTCGCTTGGTTGAGCGCAGGGCCGTGGACTGCGGCCTCAGCGCCTTCGTTACGGGTCTGTACTTTGGTCATGACTCATGTTAGGCAAGCAAGCAAGTAGCAAGCTGCACTGTGTAATGCAGTTGCATACTGAGCAAGGGCTGGACGTAGACGTAGACGGAGGTAGGGTATCTGTCGTACATGCCCACTGCTGAGAGCCGGGGCCTCAACCTGGCCTGCGTGTCTTATACATGCTATAGTATATTATGGGACAGGCAATGACACTGCGCAGCCGGCCAAAAAGCGTGGCAACATCCCTGACATGCACGTGAACCCTGCAGGAACTTTCTGGCGCTTTTCCTCTGGCTACTAGGGCTCTGGAGACCCACCGCTGTCAGCTCATGACAGCAAGGCAGCTACAAAAGATTGCGAATTACTACGCGAATATGCACACATCTGCATCACGAAATGCTCTCCTACTGTGACTTCGTTGCCGAACAATTGCCGGTCCGTCACATTTCTTTCCGCTGCTTCATGTGGATGTAAACATAAGTTGAATACATAACAGGCTTGCTCAGATGCGGATGCACCTGAAGGAACGCGGAAGATTCCTAGGGTTGGCCTGGCGACTTGGTACGAGGGAGGTACCCCAGAGTGCATAGCAGGGTCCGAATCGCCAGTGGTGTACGTCAAGAGGTCGCATCGTTTTTGCGTTGGACTCGGTTGGCTGAGCCCTTGGGAGCCTCAGG
>VFQN01002685.1_pt1 | contig 26838 bp, 45 predicted proteins | sample 3512371 | NCBI WGS metagenome assembly VFQN01 (sample SAMN10412370, study PRJNA504923) | tailings metagenome | isolation source: Replicate 2 from Balatoc abandoned mine | place: Philippines: Itogon, Benguet | collected 2017-08-28
GCGACAACGTCGCGGTTCTGCGCTTATAAACGCTCGCAACGTACGGCAGTGATCTCGCATGCACCACCGATTGCAGCTCTACCGCCATGGCTCATGCTCGCAGCCACCAACACACCAACACAAGAGCACCCAAATGCTCTTCAACCATGCTCCGGCGGAAGTGTGCCACACGGCCACGCTGGGTCGCGACAGGGTGCGTGCGGCTAGACCCAGGACGCCAGGAGCAGGCCAGGAGGTGCAAGGGGCGTTCTCAACAAGGAACAGGTGACAGGTGGCTGGTGGTCAATATGTGGACGTGACATGCACCTCGCCATCACCGCCAGCCTGCTCCTGCCCATTTCGGCACTGTTTTTACCACAGCAGGCGGTCATTCCCGACCTGCCCTGACCACACAGACACACCCTGCAGGGATAGCACACTGCCAATAGCGCCGTATGCCGCCAAGGGCGCACTCCCGCCACCGTACATTTGCGCCTCCGTTACCGGTAACGTACGTACATTCGTACGGTAGTGCGGTGCCACACTCACGACACTGGGCTACCCTAAGGGACCTGTATCCTCCCAGGGGTGCACGACAAGTAAGCCATCCACCTTGTTCCCTGGCCCAGGGTTCAGCGCTTCCGCTTGTGGTAACAGCTGCCGTTTCGCGGTCTCAATCGGTGCATGCCACGCACGTCGCCACGGCACACCCAAAAGCCGCTGCCACGCCACGGCATACCAAGAGCTCATGCCACGCCATGCCGGCAAGAACAGCGCCTTTAAGACTGCGGCTTTCAGCCCAGCGTCAGGCGGTCTACCACACCGTCAGCTTCAGTGGCAAACGGACGTGCGAGTTAACAAGGATGCGGCATGTCTACAGCACGTCGCCAACCTATGCTGGCTAGGGCGGGTGGAGCTGGAGAAGGTGGGCCAAACATCAACTACTGCCACACTGCAACGCGTTTAACTAGCTCCGGCCACAGCAAAGATACTCACAGAGCAACGAATGAAAAATACGACGCAATTTGGCAACAGTGCAACGGTGGGCCACATGGTGTTGGTGGTCCAGGTGAGCATGCATGTGTGTGTGCATGCGCTGCAAGCAACGGTCAACGCTCCAGCACCTACCCTCCTTCACGCTGTAATGTTGTTATAGTACCGTACCTTTATTGTCGCTACTGCTGTATGTACAGCAGTGCAAGGAGGTGCAGCACTGCATCAAGACCTCTCCGTGCCGCAACTCAAACCCGTACGGTAAGCAATCTGCTTACCACCTTTATTGCGATGGGGCGCGATGCCGACACTACCCACGCACCGTATGTGGCGACACATGTGCAGATGCTGGGCTTGCAATTAGGCGTCAGCCCACGCAGCTTCTGTCGCACCGTCCCCACCCTGCCCCCGAATGAAGGGTGGCAGTCAGTTCAGTGCTGCATCCCGGGTGCTCAAAGAAGATGCAGCATGCATGGAATCTTCTCCCGCCCGGCTATGCTCGTGCCCACTCGCGCTCCTGCCCCCTACCACTACACCCACCACTCGTGCACAGCCGCAGCTCTGTAAAGCAGACGCCTAGCACGTGATTCACTTTGCTGCTCCTACCTTCTCAACCCTAACTTGCGCCACTTCTCCTTCGTGGGGCCAATGCCTCCACCCTACCCTCACCCCCCGGCCACCGCCACACCTGCCGCCTCCATCCAACCCGGCCGCTATACTCCCACAACACCACCCATCCATCCTGGCCCCTCCCACCGCCCGCCTCACACCCCAACCGCCGCGCCGGCCGCCTCCGCCACCCACACCCGCCCCCGCCCTGCCGCCGCCACCGCCGCCGCCCTCACCGCCGCCACCGCGCCGTCCCCCTCCGCCACCATCCCCGCGACCATGCCGGTGGCAACCATGGGCGGGTTCCACAGGGTGGCCATCATGGCGTTGAAGATGAGCTGCACCAGCCCCCGCGCCACCCACGGGCCGGGGGTCAGACCCATGGGTCGCAGCAGCCGCTTGAGCTCCGCCTCCACGGTCAGGAGCGGCGCCTGTGCATGCAGCGGGACAGGCCAACGGCAGGAGAGCCCGACCAAGGTGATGTGCACGTGGTAAGGGTTACGCACACGTGTGAAATACCAAATACCTTGCACCGCCACTACCGCCGTACGGAAAGGGGCACAAAATGCAAATCCCATTCAGGAAACGAGCCCAGACGGTGCATGGAGTGCGTCCGGAAGCTGCCTATAGCGCTCCCATCCGACGCCAACGTGCAGCTGCGACCTACACCCCACTCCCATCCCCTCACAATGCCACCAACCCCACGAAGCTCCTCGCTGCCCGGCGCGCACCTGCAGCCGGAAGAAGGCCCCAGCCCCACCTCCTCCCAGCTCCATCCCTTCCCAGCCCCACCCCCACGCACCTGCAGCAGGAAGAAGGCCAGCCAGTGGCCCCCCGTGGTGCGGCGCGTCATGGTGTAGCACACCAGCTCGTGCCACAGCCCCGAGGCGCCGAACGTGGCCACGCCCGCAAGCAGCCGCCGGGCCCGGGACGGCGGCCGGCAGGACCGAGCCGCCGCAGCCGCTACCACCACTGGCCCGGCCTGTGCGCCTGCAGGCTCCTTGCAGCCGTCCACGCTGGTGATGGAGTTGCTCTGCGGCAGCAGCAGCTCCTTGGTGTCCACGTGCTGTTGCGTGTGCTGTAGTGTGTGCTGCTCCGTTTTCTGCTCCTGCGGCCGCTCCTGCGGCGGCGGCGGCAGGCCCCCATCGTCGCCCGCCCGGCCGCCGCCAGACCCCCGGGTCCGCCGCCGGCGCAGCACCCCGCCCACCACCCCGCCCACCACCCCGCCCACCAGCGCTCCAAGCGGCCCGAAGCGGCGCCACGCCCGCTGGCGCTCGCCACCTGTGCCACCAGCAGCCGCGGCGGCACCAGCACTGCCGCCGTCCCCGGTGTGTGCCGCTGCCTTGCCCTCACCTGCACCCGCGCTCCTGCCACCGCGCTGGTGGTTGGCTCCAACGGCATGGGGTCCAGCAGCGGTGGCACTGGCGACGGGCACTCCGGTGACGCTGCTGCCGTCCGACAGCCGGGCAAACTCCACCCCGCTGCTTCCGCCACAGCCGCTGCTGCCGCCACTGCTGCGTCCGATGTGTCCACTGCTGCAGCTGCTGGCACCATCGTGCTGGTGCTGGGGGGTGGGCGGTGGGCTAGCACACGGGGAGGGAGAGCGGTCGGGAGACGGCTGCCCTGTTGCAGGGCCAGCGGGGGCGGCAGTGAGCCCGGCAGAGCCCGGCCGGGCGCTTCCGGGATGCTGCTGCATGCGCTGCTGCGCCGGGCTGTTGGGCTGAGAGGGTGCAGCAATCCAGCGGCCTGCGTGGGAAGCCATGCGGACAGCACGCCTGAAAGGTCTAACAAGAGTACAGAACTCCATGTACACCGCCGTTCCTTGACCCACACCACCTTGCTGACGCCCATCTACCTCCTTACATACATCCCCATCCTCGTAAGCGCCCACACCCCGCCCACTCCCGCCGCTACGCGGCTGCCTGCTCTCCCACGTTTCCCTCACACACTCTGCACCACCGGCTGCTAAACCTCCGCTCTCCTTCAACCTGTGTCCCCTCTGCCACCCCTCGTGCGTACCTTGCTCCACCGGCTCGCACGGATCAGCGGGTGTAGTATGTCCCGCAACGCGGGCGAGAACGCATACGGTCATGCAACTCCTGACCCCACACTACTTATTATTCACGTGCGCCCTCGCGTAGCAGGCACGCTCCCGTCTCCCTTCTCAAGCCCCAACCCGCACCATCGGTTGCTGCACCGCTCGCCCGCCGTTCCATGTGGCCCCTCCCCGTCACCCCTCGTGCGCACCTTGCACGACCAGCTCGTACACGGCCGGCCGTACTCCATGTGCCCACCCCTCCCTCTGCCACCCACCGTACCCCTCGTGCGTACCTTGCACCACGGGCTCGTACACGGCCGGCCGCAGCACCTCCGACACCGTCAGGTTCCAGCGGCGGCCCCACAGGTCGGCGAAGGAGGTGGCCTGCGGGGGGATGCGGGAGGAGGGTGGCATAAACCTGACGGTACTGACGACAACGATGTGGGTTGACATTGTTGCACATAGTTCCGACCCGTACCCAATGGAACAAACCTGGCCTGTGGGTGTGAGCGGGAGTGAGCGGGGAGCTGGGGGAAGTGACAAGGTTACGACGGATGAGGAGGGGGAAACCACTGTGAGGTTGTGGGCAATTAGGGTTGGGCCTGGGTCGGGCTACACGCACCCTCCACAGCGGAGCGTAGGAGGTGCCTTAAGAGGTCGAGGGCCATGAGCGAGGAAAGGCCAGCTGGGTGCATGGGGCCCGATGAGGAGGGTACAGCGGGTGCGGCATGCACACGGGAGCGGGCAGGGAGTGCCGTAAGTGGGAGCGAGCGGTGGATGTCTCGTCCTCAGGGATTCCGCGACCTGGCCGGATAAGGGATGACCATGCACGGCCATGACAGCACAGCCCACGGCAGGCCAGTATAGCCACCCCCCTGCCGCCTTACCAGCCATGGCTTGTCTTAGGTGCGTTCGCATAGCATGCCATTATCCCCCCCCCCCCTTGACCGGCTAACCAACCACTGCTTGCCGTAGGTGCACTTGCGTAAAACGCCATTTACCCCTCCCCCTCGACCCTTGGCCGCCTCACCAGCCACGGCTTGTCGAAGTGCTTGTTGGGGGTGATGCCGAAGGCGCGCATGGCCAGCGCGTCCATGAGGTCGCCCATGCCGTCCACCTCCAGCAGCAGCGCATAGCCTGGGAGCGGGGGGCGCGGGTTGGCGGCGTGGGTTAAGCATGCGGGTTAGGGCAGGGAGTTGGGGGTGTGGGTTAGGGGCGCGGGTTGGCGAGGCATGCACTTCCAGCAGCAGTGCGTAGCCTGGGAGCGGGGGGCGCGGCGTGCGGGTTGGCGGCGTGGGCTAGGGGTGGGGCTGAGGGGTGGGGGTTGGGGTGTGCGCCTGCGGCGTGGGTTAGGGGTGGGTATCATGAGACGCACCAGGCCACAATACGTCGCCAACGTGCAGCACCAGAGCTTACCCTGCGTGGGCACCGCCCGGAGGCGGCACACGTCTGGCTCGTCATACCTTCTCATTGGTGGCTGCCGAACCCAACATTCCACATTCTGTGTATTAACAGTTCCCGCCGTGGAAGCTGCGTTAGGCCCGAGAGTCCAGAGGCCTTGTCACACCTCACGCATACCGGTATGCGCCGGCCACCGCCCCAACGCCCTCCGCCCCTTCCCCGCCCACCTCCCAGCGCGTACGACAGGAACACGGCCAGGGCCGCCAGGTGCGGGTGGGCGATGGCGGGGCCGGGGACCTCCCCTGCCTCCGGCCCCGCGCCTGGCCCCGCCCCCGCGTGGTAGAGCTGCAGGATGAGGGGCAGCGACAGCGCGAAGGTGCCTGCGGGAGGGAATGGAGCGAGTGGGTTGGACGTTTGTCGGTGCAGGGCGGTATGATGCGTGCAATGGTTTTGCAAGCGGTTGGAGTGCAGTACGGTAGTTGTCAGTTACAGTCACAGACCCCAATCGTCAATGGGGTACGTCCGGAGAGCCAAGGGACCATAAGGACGAATAGTGCGGTAAGGGTGGACAAACTGGGAGGTGAGGAGCTGCCGAACGCAGGATACGGGCATAGGTTGGGCTGCGGCTGTGCGGGGGAGGGATTGGCGTGATGGGGTGTACGGCGAGTGCGGGGTGTACCGGTATCCTGCATCGTGCAAGGGCTGTTACAGGGTTGCGAGGTGAGCAGGGAGAGCCATGATGAAGGTGACGGGGGTGGCAGTGGAAAGGCACAAGGCGAGTGGGGGCGAGTGAGGGCAGGACCGAAGAGGCTATGGCCCTGGAACGTGCAGCGAGGGACAGTCGGTGACTAGCTGACCCCTAGAAGCGAAGATTTTGGGGGCGAACGCTGTACAAACTGCCATGTGGCTTCCGCAACATATACCGGGAACGTTGCAAATAACACCAGGTGAAGTAAACAAACAATTCAAGGCGTGCACAAAGGACACGGTACCTACCAAGCTTGGCACTCGCCGCCCATATCTTGCGAGAGACCTGCTGTGCGTTCGGATGCTTCGAGCTCCCTGTGGCGCCATCGATTGTAGGCACAAGAGGCGAGCACACAGCATGTGTGCGCGGAATGAACTTCGAAGATTGGCGGCGGTCCTCGGCTACTGCGAGTGACCCGCGGGCCACGTACGGCACAGTTTCCACCCTAGGTGTGTTGTCAGGTAAAGAGATAAAATAGCACATTATGTGGTGTAATTGTCCTTCAAGCGTTGGTAGGGAGCCTCGTCGTCGCATGTCGTCTTGCGGCTCCCGAAAGACGCACCTGACGGCACGACGGGCAGCAACAGGAGGCCCGCAAAGGTCCACAGGTCCAACGAAGGGTCTAGATAGCCGCGCCCAGTTGCAAGGGCTATTGCCTGCGCACTCGGTGACGTCGAGGGTGACTCGGAAGCTCGCTGCCCTGCACAACCCTCGAAAACGCTCAGTGCTTGCCAGGCATACCTTAAACGCGGACATCGAAAGGATGCAGCATAGCGACTGTGCAAGGAAGGGATCGTCAGGCCCAAAGCCGAACAGTATTGGCCCCGCAAAGAAGAAAACGATTGCGGGGGCAAGCAGCAACGCTCGCACAGCCCCAGGGACTGTTCTTCTCGCAACCCCATGTACGTATTTGGGCAACAGACATGACACTAGTGCCAGCGGGACGAGGTTCGTGGCCATATTGTAAGAGCGAAAGTCGAATCGTCGCGTGTAGGTGTTGCACGAAGCAAAGCAAGCGCTCTTTCTGCAGGCCTTATATGATTGGTGGTATCTTTTTGTTGCAGAAGTGTGTGCAATTCAATCTTCGCCCTCGCTTCAGACAGGTTGCCGACATGCTTCCCATGTGCAGGGGAGGTCCTTGGTCAGTGGTTAGTACCCAGGGCCCAGGAAGCAGAAAGCAGGGCATAGCCAAATTGAATTACTTGAGCGTTTTGCATCACCCAGTACACCTATTTCCTTCCTTCGAATCCACTTCCTTTGACCTTGCCACGTTTGCCTCGCTGCCTTCTTTAGCACAGGCCGGTGCAGTAACAAACATGTCATCGCCTGATAGATTGAGGGAACGGTGCAGATCGGTTCAGTATCGGGTTGACCTGGACGTTGATGCCAGACACAACAAGTCACAAACTCGGTCCTCGACCGGAAAAAGCAGGGGGTACAACCGCTTTGGCGTTGAGCACGGCCTGCGAGATGATGAAGTTCCCATGGGATATCGCCTCGCTGGTGTTACAACGGGTTACCGGCGTGGGGGCACCCACTGGCAATGCCTCTTGACCTTGTTCACTATCCACAACCAGACCCTTAACAGCTGGACTATGATATTCGGTGCGTCATTTATCCTTCATAAGGTTGGCGTTGAGGGCTGTCGCGGTCATTGAGAACGAAGGTTGCCACGGGGATGTTGCACCGGGGGGCGCTGTAGCGCAGCTGCAACCCTCTAGTAGCCTACTGCGAACTTGCTCAGACCGGAAGTGCAAGCCAGGATGTGCTGGCACACTTTCCGTTGGCGTTGCCGGTGTCCGGCAGGGCGTCAGGTAACGGCTACTTGCCTCACCGCAATAGCACACCGCACATGCGCGCTCGTATCATTCGAGCCCTGGTAAATCAGTGCCGCAAATTGCAGCTCTTGTACTGGCTTACTGGACCGAACGTACCTACTCAGCGTCCCCTGGTGTGTGGTGTTCCTCCCCACCTCTTTGCCGCTGCGTCTGGTCCATGTCCTCGCAAACCACACTTGTGCCACATAATAACCACACTTTCCTGCCCAAACCTGTCCCGCCCCTAGCCAACTACCGCATGTCCCCGCCGTGCCTCGCCCCCGTCCCGCCCCAGGCTGGCTGATGTCGTGCTGGCTGCTGCTGTGGGTGCTGCGGGAGCTGCAGCCGCGCGGGGGCGACCTGGCGGCGTTCGTGGCGCTGTGGGGCTGCCCCACGCTGCACCTGCCCTTCACAGTCGGTGAGCTGGAGTGGTGATGGTGTTGCGGGGCAGAACAAGGTGACACAAGGGCCGCCTCACGCTGGGGTAGTCAAGAGGTTAAGTCGGCCCCGGTGGTCACCCGGCCCTAACCCAGATGAAGGCCCGGCAAGCACGCGCCCAGCTTTTCAGGTGGTGACGTGAGGAGGATAGTGACACCGGTGTGCCAATGACAGAGGTTCAAGGTGTTTGCATGAGAGTGGGGGCAGGAACTTGTAGGAAGGTGAGCTACCAAGAGGGGCGCCCGGCTTCCGACGAAGCTGTAGTGGTGCCGGGTAGCCTCTGGCGCGACACCTCAAGCCTGCACGGTAACTGCCGTGCCGTGTGCACAGGCCCGCAGGCTCCAGGATGCCAGCTTTGCAGTGTCGGTGCCAACGGGTGCGGCACCTTCGCTTTGTAACCGTGTGCGCTCCCCCGCAGGCTACCACCAGTTCGCGTGCATGAGCCCCGAGGCGCTGCGCTACTGGCGGGGCCTGGACGGTAGGGGGGCATGGGGTGGGGCTGGACTGTCGGGCTGGCGGGGGGTTTCAGGCGTAATGGTAGCTTGTGCTCACCGTGTGACAGTGGCGGAAACGCGAGCCCAGAGCTCCGGTACCCAAATCGCAGAGAGTTTATGCCTGCTCAGTCTCAGCGCACGCTGCAGATGTTTTGTCCAACATGCGGAGACGCATGCTGGGGCACTCATTCCCTTGCAAGGCGCAAGACACAAGCCACAGCCCACGTCCCTTGCCTTGCGACCTTGCCGCCTGCCCCCCCCACCTTCCTCCCGCCTCGCAGTCATCTTCATCTTCTGGGCCTCCGTGCCCCTCACCTTCGCCATGGCGTACTTCGTAATGCCGCTGCCGTACGCGCTGGGCCTTACGGCAGTAGCGCTCGCGCTGTCGCTGCACGCGTGGCACAACGGCCACTCGCTGCCGGCGGGCGCCGAGATCAACAAGAAGGCTAATACACGATACGTGGGGCTGGTGGTGCTGGTGTACACCAGCCCCGCCGTGCTCCAGGCGTGCAAGGACCTGGCCGGCATGCTGCTAAGCGGCGCAGCGGGCGCATCCCAGCTGCCGTACGAGGTGTACGATCCGTTGTACGCCGTAAAGTGCGCCGCCGCGCTGGCGTTCTGCTTCGCGTACGGCGGGGTGACGTACGTTGCGTCCTTCCCGGACGTGTACGCCCCGGGGATGTTCGACATTGTGGTGAGTGGGCACGAGGGGTAGAACGAGAAAGGCAGGGAGGAGAGGAATGGGGGAGGGAGGAGAAGGAGGGGTGCTTCCGCCTGGGGCGAGGACCGTGTGCCGAGCGGAGCTTGTGGACGAGCAGTGCGAGGCAGCGGTACTGAGGGGACGGGGCAACCCGGTACAGTGTTCCTGGCCGCCCGCCCAACGTGCATGGCCCGACTGTTACAGCGTTGGCCTTGTGGTTAGCACCCACCAACCTTGCGATCATGCCCTTTTGCGCGACCTTGCACTGCGCCGCCCGTCACAACCCTGAACCACAAGTGCTACCCATCACGTGCGAAATGCGGCATGCCCAAGCGCACCGCCCGAGTCCTCAGCCGCCGCTCTTCGGTATGTTAAGCAGCGAAGCCGCCCGCTCGTACTGCGCCTCGCGCCATGTGTGTATGTGTCTTCCTTGCCATACCGCAGGGCGCCGCGCAGCAGCTGATGCACATGGCCATCGTGGGGGCGCACGCCCTGGAGTGGCTGTTCGTAATACACATGTTCCACAGGCGGCACGGCCTGCCGCACCCTTGAGCTGCCGAGGTTGCCTCGCACCCGCCTGCCGTGGTGGGTGGAGGTGCAGGTGCTTGCGTGTAAGCTTGGTAGCCGTGTTTCGGAGAGTGGACTGCGTGCTTTACAGTATGGGATTGCGCCGCAAGTCCAGGTGTGAAACTGTTCATCTAACGGCATGCTGAGGGCCCCCTTGTTCAGGCGTTTCGTGGACTGGGACGGTGCTGCAGCGGGCAGTGAGGGGGAGGGAGGGCGCTGACACGGACAAACAGAGTGCGTGGTTGTGAGCTGTTGTCATGGAGGCCGGGGCAGGTTGGTATGGTTGCCGGCAGTCTTAGGCCACCGTAATGAGTACGTGGCGGCGCAGTACGTGTTTGCGTCGGCTGCATGTGATGTCTGCCATTTTTACTTGCACAGAAGGCTCTTTGAAGCAACTGATGCTGTCGGGGGCAAGTCCCTGCTTAGCACAATTACGGCGGCGCTGAGAGGCGCAAGCAAGAGGGCAGAGTCCATGAAGTAGGGCACACGTATAGGGAAGCCGCGGGCATGGCTTGTGTACCCGCTGATGGACGTTCAGGCACCATGGCCGACTACACCACCCGCTGGCGCCTGCCTTCCGGCGGGGCGTGCGAGGGCGGCTGCGTGCTGCAGATGACCTACCGCACCGCCAACTCGTGCGTCGACAGCTGCTCTGAGGTCGACACTACACCGCCAGCCACAACCCCATCACCGGCCAGTGCACGAATCGCTGCTCGCTGTCCACCTTCACTGGGGTCTTCCACGACGGCTCTGTCGTGCGCCTCACCGGGAGCAGCGGCACCGTGACCACTTTGCGCTCACCTCGCGCTCGCCAAGCGCTGTGCTACAGGTCAGTGTTGTGTTTGGCTTGCGTGCTGCTGGTGTTGGCACGAGTCCCGGCGTGGCCCCCTCTCACGCCGGGTTAGCCCTACACGCCTTTTTGCCCAAACCACGGCCAGCTTGCACCGCCTTCGCTCGTGCCAAGACCCATAACCCGCCACCGCCCCTAAAGCCCTAACCTCACCCTCATCCCACCCGCAGCTGCTACCCCGGCGGCGCGATGCTGCAGGAGTGCGTGGCCGGCACCGCCATGGACTCTCATGGTGGCAGCGGATGCACCTGCAGGTGGCCCAACACCACCGTGTGCCGAGGGCTGCAGAGCTGTCCTATACGAAACATGTCATGCATTCGGGACATGCGGATGGGTGGGGTGGGGGCATTGGTGGGGCGCAGTGCTCGTGTACACGTAGCTGTTGCCTTCGTAATTCCCTGATGAGCAGGACCAGTAAAGACCGGCCATAGGAGTGACGGTGATCTGTAACGCACACGCATTTGTTGGGCTAAGGCAGCATGCGGCGAGTGGAGGAACTGGTGTTGATATGGTGCAGAGCTGTGTGCTGCTATGTGTTATACAACTTGCACAGCACCGCCTCAGACGGCGAAAGGTAATGATGGTTGCAGTACTGTAAGTCTGTAACTCAGCAAAAGCGTGCAGCCTTGCACGCCCGTACGCGCCAGAGACCTGTGAGCGAACCCACCCTGGCCCAACCCAGGCCTAAGCTGGTCCAAGCAGGTCCAAGCTCGCCTTTGGTCCGGGCCCCAGCTGCCCACAGTAGAACGAATCTGGGCGGCACAGTGCACCAAGACCTCGGATAGGCACTTCCGTAGCAGAGCCGTCAGTTGCGCCTGTTGCTGCAGCAAAGGGCACACACGGTATCTGGGGCAGCCTTTGGCTTCTGGCACCTTGCTGGTACCGGAAGGCTAAGACCTGCTGCAACCATCAACCAATTTGAGCACCGCACCTCCGGCCCCCGCTTGCCTCCTAAAGTCCTAATAACAGCGCAGCGTGACGATGGAGGTGGGCATACCTGGGCATACTAGCACCGCCCATTTGCCTACCGTGCCATCCCGCATGCCGATGGGGCCGCGGTACCGTGAAAACCCCACGCGCACCTCTGTTACATGCCCCAAAATTGCATTGAACGCTGGACCAGGCTGGACCTTTGCGGTTGCCTGGGCCGGTATTGGCCAAGCCAATACCCCACCTGGTCTGGGCTCCACCGCATCTAGTGCAGCCCAGCGCCGCTGCCAACACACCCGCAGCTGACCTTCAAACTTGGCTAAACCAGTTATGGCCACTGGGCACCGAGCCAACATGCACGCAGACGCACCCGGCGGCTCAAGCCCACAAACCGTTCCAGGAGGAGCACGCAACTGTCCGTGCCGCGCAGGCTTTGGGCCAACTGAAACAACCGGCATCCGCACAGGGGAAGGTGTCTTAGCGAACGCTTCAGCGTTCAGCCACAGACCTGCCCAGATGACCTAGGAGCCACATTGCTGCTATCTGGGCCAGGAGGCCAGCAGGCCACCTGTCTCGGGCCCCAACTGGCCCCAACGCCCTTCATGCCCTCCATAGCCGCCCTCTCCACCCTCGAGACGGTTTGCGACAACACTGCCAGCAACGCCCTCTCACAGCGCTTGCACCGGCGTGCATGCCGTTCACAGCCATGCGCCTTGTCCCAAGGGAACTTCCCAGCCTTGCCTTTCCCCTGCCGCTTCAGGCTTCACTGACGCGTGCTACCCCCCCGTCCACCAGCGCTCCTGGCACCGCAAGCACAGCCCGTGCGCGGCCACGGCCGCTTCCGCGTGGGCCTGTCATCCACCTGCAGCCCACACCCCTGCTGAGATCACGCCGCGCCCCACAACTGACAACTACCACGGCAGGGCAATGCAGGCCCGCTGCCGACAACCCTCCTCCACGCCCCCGCCTCCCCTAGCCCCGCATGCGCAGCAGAGTTAACCCCACGCGCCTGACCCGCCTCCCAACCCCACGCTCCCTCACCCTCCCCCTTCCCCAAGCCGATCCCCGTCTTATTCAAGCGCCCTCCTCCACCGTCTCCATCACCACGATGTTAAGCATCTTGATGTCCTCGTGTGGCATGGCATGGCTCGTCACCCCAGCACTTCCGCGATTCCCTGACGCCTTACACGGTTTCTCGCGTTTTACGCGTACCCCAGCACCGCATCACACTGCATCAGCTCCGTCGCCGCCATCCGATAGAAGGACAGCCCCCAAGTGGCCATCTGCCTTGGGCCCCCACGTCCTTCAAAGACCCTCCACAGCCGCACTCTCCAACCTCGGTAGGTTTGCAACGACGTTGCCAGTAACGCCCTCTCACAGCACTCCTAATCACGCGCCCTCCTCCACCGTCTCCAGCACCACGATGTTGAGGATCTTAATGTCCTCGTGCGGCTTGTCGTCCTTGTTGACCTTGGTCTTCTCGATGGCGGCCACCACGTCCATGCCCTTGACCACGCGCCCGAACACCGTGTGCTTGTTGTCCAGCCAGGGGGTGGGCACCGTGGTGATGAAGAACCTGGGGGCAGGGGGGCACGCGAATAAGGTTAGCCGGTGGGAATATCAGGAGGGGTGTTTGTACCGTCCAGCCGGCGCGGTGGCGTTGCAGGGGAGCCTACGCAGTGCAACGCCCCAGCCGCTGGCCTGACCACCAAGCTTGTGCCAGAACCTGATCCCAACCCACCCACACACGCCGCTCCTGCTGCTACCAGACACGCCCCTAACCCAACCTCACTGGCCTTCGGTTTGTGTAGGGCCCTGCGCTGGCCATGGACAGGATCCCGGGACCCCCCCTTCCCGTTAATACACATGCCCCACTCACTGGCTGCCGTTCGTGTTGGGCCCTGCGTTGGCCATGGACAGGATCCCCGGCCGGTCGTGCCGCAGCGCCTTGTGGAACTCGTCCTCGAACTCGCCGCCCCAAATGGACTCGCCGCCCGTGCCGTCGCCTGCGGCAGCGGAGGGGTCGCGGCAGGAGGAGGAGGTCCAAGTTTGACATGCATACATGGCTTCCCTCCCATGGGCATATGCGCCCTCGTGCATCACCGGATTCACCGCACAGCTGCCACGGAGCCGCAACACCCGACCCTTGTTACTGCCTGCCTGGCACTTCCCTCGTCCATCTTAACCGCACACTGCACCCATGCGCAATGGCGTTACCACTCGGCGGTCCCACGTATACACAAGTGCCACCCAACAGCACGCCCTGGTACCGCCCATCACCAACTCCACACGGTCAGCACACTGTGTACACCCTCTGTTCCGAACAGTGTCACGCCCTCACCCAGCGGGTCTCCCGTCTGTATCATGAAGCCCTTGATCACGCGGTGGACCAGCACTCCGTCGTAGTAGCCGTTGCGCGCGTGCGTGGTGAAGTTCTCCACGGTGCGCGGGCACTCGTCGGGGAACAGCCGCACCGTGATGTCCCCCCGCGTGGTGTGCAGCCGCGCGCCGTGGGGCAGCATGGCGCCGTTGGCGGCCGTGGCGCCGCCTGCGGAGGTGCAACAGGGGGCGTGTTAGCGTCGGGGCGATGTAGCGGCATGGCGGCACCACCTGCGGGCTATATGAGAGATATATGTTTGGACGCGTGGCAGGCACGAGACACTAGGCAAGCCAGGACCGAGGATGGCGCCGTTGGCGGCCGTGGCGCCGCCTGCGGAGGAGCAACAGGTAGGCGGGCACATTACGGAACGGGGTGTTAGTCTAGGGACGGTGCGGCGGTGTGGCGGTATAGCGGCACCGGCTGCGGGCTGTACGAGACATGTACATGGACGCGTGGCAGGCAGGGAACGCAAGGCACGACAGGACAGGGAAGTGACGGCCCAGTGCTGAGAGGCAAGAGGCTTCCCAGCCAGAAGCCTACGCATGCGAGCACGGCCCACGACCGCCACGTGGCCCGTCACCCGCCCTCCGCCATCAGGAGCGCGCACACCAGGCAACCCACCATGACTCATGCGCCCTTCACACACACATGTCCCACCATCCCCCGCCCACCAGCCTACGACCCGGGTCTCGCGCCTCCTCGCACGTCCTCGTGTGACCCCACATAGCGCCACGCTAATACACCTCCTGCTACTAACCCACGAGCAGCTGGCCCCCACCCACCCTCCGCCACCATGAGGTCCTCCAGGGCGGGCTTCTCGTTGAACACGTCGCGGCCGGGCTGCGTGGGGTCCTCGGGCTCAGAGGGCTCGTGCTGACTGCGGGGGGCAAAGGCGTAGAAAGTTAGTGGTACAGGGGAATGGAGACACGCACGCGACATGCAATGCCCCGATTGCGTGGTGGCCTCAGGCTCAGCGCCGATGTCTTGCGCTGCCTGCTGAGGCAGTTCGAGTTCCATTGCCCCTGATGCAATTTACATGCACGCCTTTGTGTCGTGCCCAGCACGACGGTGCCGCGGCCCGCCGCGGCCCCTCCCCCTACTAAGTGCTTCCCGGAAGGCATCATTTGCCGTACTATCTACCACCACTATTTCGTGCTCTAGTACTTTCTCTTTTCCCCCACTGAGAGCACACAGTACCGGTATGCGATCTTCATCCACAGTGCACAGGAGATCAGCAAAAGCACCCCGTCTTTGGGGGGGGGGGGCGCGTGCGGGCAGTATCATCTGTGACGCTCGGCCTGCCGGTCACCGCACGGCACTGTGCTGCACGCCGCACCCACGTGAAGAGGTAGAAGCGCTGCTTGCGGAAGGCGCACGCCACCAGGGTGGGGTCCCCGGAGCCCAGCAGCTTGTCCACCTTGGGATGGTGGGGAGAGGAGAGGGAGGGCGCAGGGGGCCAACATGCAGAGGGGGCCCAGGGGCAGCGGTGAGGTTGGCGAGCGGGAAGTCTCAGGTGTGCGCCGACGCGCGCCTTGTACCGCACGGCGTACGCAAAACGCAGTAAGCGGGTGCCGTACTGCATACCACGATGAGGAGAGCAGCACACGGGAGACGGGACGCACCGCAGCCGTACGGCCACTGCAGGTTAATTTTTTAAAATAGGCCCAAAGGTTGGTGTTCCCGCTTTGCTCTTGCCTCAGCCATGCATCCGAGCTGTTGACAGCTGGTTAAGCGTGTCGGGGTCAACCCCCATGCAAGGTGTCCCCCGTGTGCAAGTGCGTGCAGACCCTGAACCCCCACAGGGCACGGCGCATCCCGCGCACGCTCCAAGCGGGATTGGTGGCTGCCATTCAGCCGCCCACAGCTGTAGCATCGCGCCTACAGTGCATGGCTCTTGCCGATGCCCTGGCTCCTCCACCTGTTCCGCTGTCGGCAGGCCTCGCAACCGCGACGCGTTCTTCCCCTTCGCCGCTCCCTGCACCATATCGTAACATGAACCAAATTACACAGCGTAAAGTCGGTAGAAAACGCGCAGCCGATGGCCTGGAGGGGTTTAGGATGCACGCCATGTCGCGCGGATGTCACGGCCGCCGCCCCCCAGGGACTTGTTCCCCGGGGCTGCGCACGCCGCAGCCCGCTCGGCGCATACGTTCGCACCCGGGCCCCTAGCACACGACGATGTGCTTACGCAGGATGGGTCAAACAATTCTCCACGCTGTGCCCTCACAGTACACCGTTCTTCCTTGTAGGAGCGGTTGCTTAGTTCGGTGGGTGTGTCAAGCGGCGGCACGCACCTGGTACAGGGCAAGGCCCAGGAAGCGCTCCGTGTTCTCCACCTTGCCTGCGGGTCAGGAGGCACAGTGGGGTTAAACGGAAATTGTGCGTGGGTTGGGGGTCAGGACTTGGATGAGGTACAATACCGGTAGGGCTTTGGCGGCTGGGTCAGCGTGCAGAGGGCAGGCTGGTGCAGCGGGCAACCGCTTGCTGCCAATCGCGCGCTGTCACCTGTACGCCTAGCTGCACCATCCTCCCCTGCTAACCCACACCGGTACGCGCCCCACTCACCCAGTATGCGCACCACCTTGTTGGACACCAGGTTGACCACCTTGACGCCCAGCAGCGTGGGGTACAGCAGCAGCTGCCCGCTCTCGTCGAACACGGCGGCGGGCGCAGCGTGGCCCTCAGAGGCGGAGGCAGCCAGCTCGCGCTCCACAGCCACGCGCCGCCCAAAGTCGATGTCCTCCAGCTGTGTATGATATGACAAAGTGATTAGACGGCTTAAGATACGGAAAAGTGGTGGGCGGGAGTCATGCGCCGAGTAAGCAATGAGGTCGAGCAAAGCTGAACCGAGACACGGCAGGCAAACCGTTCTACCCATTCTTGGACACACGCTCTCCGTTAATGCGTGACAGGGGCAGCAATGCAAGCTGCTTCCACAGCCGTCCGTAGCTTGCCGCTCTAGGTGCCGGACTTGCGACACTCGCGTTGCTTCATCGCAGCTTCCGGCCCGGCGCTCGCGTTGCACAACCCCCCAACGCATGTCAAGTCGACCGAATGCCATACCCGAAACCCCAGTGTCTGCGCGCCGCCCCACCTGGAACATCTCCGCCCCGCCGCGCTGCACCTCGTTGGCCGCCTCCAGGCTCTCGTCGTACACCCGCCGCAGCTTGGCCGGCCCGAACTTGAACACGCGCACCCGCCGGTCGGAGCACACCATCGCAAACTGCTGTCCGTCCTTGGACACCTGCCGTTTGCGTGACACAAGGACACCGGTTGGTCGCGCCCGCTCGCCAGAGCGCGCCAGCGTGACCCGCCGCCAGCCCCTGCACATATAGGCTCACACTGGATAGGCTGGAACCTGGAACTAGCGGCAGTCGTCCCATGCCTTGGACCTGCCAGGATGGGCCCCTCGCCCTCATCCCCCCAGCACCACGCCACGCACTACCCGCAGCGTCCTACTCGGGTGTCGCTGACCCCACCAGTCAGCGCTCATGCCGCAGTCCTCGCTTCACCTGACACATACCGTGCTCTTTGCTTTTGCTACCCCACCACTGCGTGTCCTCTCAACCACCTCCCAGCTCTCGGACCTCGTCTTTGCCTCTGCAGTATCGCATCAACCTGCATCCAGCTTGCCCCAAAAACACGCCGCCCAGACATCAGCACGCACACGTCCGCCCTTGGCATCCGCACATGGAGGACACGCCTTGCACTGTTCCCTTCGCGTCACGGCGCACCAACCCCCTACAGCCCGTACGCCCCTGCCAAGCTGTGCACCTATTTCCTTGACCTCTGCGAATGGCGAACCATCCCCTACACCACCCCTACGCCAACGCTTCCCTTGCTCCCCGCCGCACACCCCTGCAGCGCACCTCCAGGCTCTTGGCGGTTGTCTTAGCCTTGGCCAGGTCGAACAGGTCTGTGTCCAGCTTGCTGCTCCAGCCCACGCGCCCGTCCCCCGGGTGGCCGTAGCTGGTGCCGCACCAGTACTCTATCAGGCCTGGCGGGGAGGTGTAAGGGCGCAGGTATGTGGGTTGGTGGGTGTGGCCAGGCGCGGGGGTGCAGGGTGTGGTCCGTATGCGGCACTGAACCGCCAATGCCAAGACGCTCGAGCTGCCGGCACAGACGACTTGGAACAATCAGAAACGTGCCCAAAACATTTCGTCACTAGCATTGCCAAGACCGTTTGGTGTTACACCTAAGCGCCCCGGGCCTACCCTTGGTGTCGGTGGAGATGACGGTGTCGTAGGGGGCGTTGTAGCGCATGGCCACCACGGGGGCGCGGTGCACCTGCAGGGGGCAGGGGGAAGGCCGGAGCGTGGGAAGGGGAAAGCTTACACATGCAGCTCATGGTCGAGGGAGGTGGGGAGGGAGCGTGGGGCAGGTGGTCGGACGAGGTCGTCTTGGGCTAGGGCAGCGCACAGCGCCCTGCATCCACAGCACCCTTCCGCCCGCTCTGCATGCCCGCGGTTCCTACCTACATCAACGCAAGCACGGTACCACCTGTGCGCACAGCACAGCACTGCACGGCACGGACGCAGGCCTCACCTCCACCACCGCCTCGGGGCTGTCGCTGCCGCTGCGCGCGTCGAAGATGTGTATGGCGGGGGCGTTGAGGTCCGAGATGGCCAGCCGGGCCTTGGCCTCGCCTTTCTGTGTGCATGGGTGCGCGGTACGAAGGTGGGGATGGGGTGCACAGGGCGCACCTTGGGCTGACGCAAAGCAACGGACAAACTCAAGCGGTGCGGCAACGGTTGATTGACGGCAGAAGGACCAATGTCCCACTGGACGAGCCGGGCGTTGGCCGCGCATCCCTGCGTAGGAGAGGAGAGGCAAGGTGCGGCGGGGATGGGCCTACCTTGTAGATCCACGCGGCGCACCCGGGCGTGAAGTCCAGCTTGAGCATGACGATGAGGTCGAAGTTGAGCACATCAAAGATCTGCAATTGAGGACAGACGGCGGACGGTGGGATGCACAATGCCGGTACGACAGGGTCCGGGCAATGTGCCGAGTTGCTGCGTTTAGCGAGGTAGCCAAATGCCCGGAGGCGTCAGTTCCAAGTCACGCGTTGCCACAGGAGTGAAGCCATCCCCATAGAAGGAGTAAGAACTCGGGATTTCAGGCCTTCCAAACAACCCCGCTGCTTGCCCTTACCCCCCCAATGCCGGTACGACAGGGTCCGGGCAATGTGCCGAGTTGCTGCGTTTAGCGAGGTAGCCAAATGCCCGGAGGCGTCAGTTCCAAGTCACGCGTTGCCACAGGAGTGAAGCCATCCCCATAGAAGGAGTAAGAACTCGGGATTTCAGGCCTTCCAAACAACCCCGCTGCTTGCCCTTACCCCCCCCCCCCGTAACCCACCTTGACGGTGCGGTCCCGCGACAGCGTCACGCACATGGTGCCGTCCCAGCTCACGGCCAGGCCTGGTGGACAACGGGGGGCGGAGGGAACACGGGCGTCGAACAAGCACCGCTACCCGGCTTCGACGAGCGAGCGAGCGACATCATCACGTGCAAATCACCACCACCCACAACAATAGCAGTGTGCACGGAAGGCGAGACACGCACACTGTGCACGGTGCTCAGGCACGCAGTCTGGCACTGTCACTACGTCAACGCACAGGGGCCCTGTGTGTGCGCAGTCTTTTCCCGCGCCGCTGCCCCCAACCCACCGTCCACGGAGCCCAGGTGCGCGCGGTACTGCTTGACGAACTCGATGCCGCGCGGCTGCTTCTTCCAGAACTTGATGTGGCCGTCCACCGAGGTGGTGATGATGAAGTCGGTGGAGGTCACCTGGGGTGGGTGACAGGGGATGGCGTCTTGCTGGGGGACGGGGCGGGGGTGGGGCTGTGTGCGTGTGCTGTGTGCGTGTGTGATGAAGTCGGTGGAGGTCACCTGGCGCGGCCACAGGGGATGCAAGTCCGTTGGCGCGAAGCCGCGTGAGTGACAGGGCTGGGGTAAGAGGTGGAGGTTCACCTGGCACGACGACAGGGGATGCAAATTCGTTGGGGGATGGGAGGGCCGCGAGGTCGTGTGAGAGTCAGGGCTGGCGTAAGAGAGAGCGTCGCAGCCCAGCTGGGCCGTCTGGCACGAATTGGGGTAGGAGGTAAGGCTGTGGGTAATGGTCAATGCATGTACCCTCATGGCTGGCGACAGCCACTCACTAGGACCGCTGGACACAACACGGCGTGCAGCTTGCTGCTCCCTGGCCCTCCGAACCCTAACCTGGCTGTCGCAGTCCCGCCCCAGCACCCCTGCCCCCGTATCCCCAACCCGTGGACCCGTTTGGGGCCAGACTCGAGGCCCCAGCACCCCTCCCCCCAGCGCCGTTACCCCCCCAGCGCCCCAGCACCCCGCGGGCCCAGCGACTGGCAGCACTGGGTAGCCGAGGCACGGCCCCCCTCATGTCCCACGCCGATGTGACCGCAGACACTGCCACAGCCGTCAGCCGTGAGCCCCTTCCCAGCACCCCCACACGGTGGCGCTGGGGCGCCAGTCCCTTGCCCCAGTGTGCTCTAACTAGTGTGTCCCCTGGCACCCCTTGAGAGTGAGGAAGGGCGGCTTGCCCACACCACTGCACCTAGGTGGTCGTGCCACGCTCCACCCACAGGGCATGGGAACTCTCCCGCCCCCGCAACCCCATGCTCCCTGCCGTCTCTCAGCCCAAGGGTGCAGGGGCGACCCTTGGGCACACGGTGCACGCTACCGTGGGTGCCTCCACGTCCATCCGCGTTGCCACCCCTGTGCTGCACCCGCCAGCCGTGGCGTACCCTCGACCCCGACCTCGTTGTCCACTCAGTCGCTGACCAGCCTTAAGCTACGCACTAGGTTAAGTATCGTTTTGCAACATGCTCTTGTAGCGAGGTGGTTGCGGTACCGCGCCCGCGCAGCTCAGGCGGCAGGTATGTGGGACCCGACGCCCCTGCGCCCGCTCCCCGCCCCCACCGCCCGCCCTGCACCTGGCTGAACTGACACTGCTGCGCGGCCCGCACTCACCGCAACGTTGTTCACGGTGTCTCTGTGCATGTAGCTCCGCTCATACATTGATGCTGACGGCAAAGCGTCGAGGTACTGCTGCTCAAACTCGAGGATCTGTGACATGCGAAGCCGCCCTTAGTAAAGCGCTACTGTGTACCATTGACTGACGTAAAATTGCTCTGCTGCCACCCTGCCTTGCGCTTCTTGGGCTTAGGGGGCGCCGGTCCGACATCGTCTCCCTCGGGAGCATCCGGTCCGGGCGTCGCCTCGTCGTCTGCACCATCAGGAGGCCTAGGTGGCCCTACATTATCGTCTTCAGCGTCTGCCATGATCTTGCTTCAGAACGCAAAGTCGCAAAAGGTTGTGCTGTAACGTGCAGTAGTTCAACGCCCGAGTTGGTGTTCGCGAAAGCTCGTTGCGGAGGGAAAAGTGATGTACTACGTTTAAGATAGGGTGTCAGAGTCGATACCGCGCTCGCATATCCGCGTTTGACTGCGGCGGACCGGTAGCCCTTGGCTGGACACGCAGCACGTCATGGCGCAGCATGGCACGAGGCGAGAAGCCACGCACCCTCCCCGCGCAGACGCTGCTACAGTGCGCGTGCAGAACCTGGAATCTTGCAGCTTGGCGCGTAAGACTTGGCAGTGCGTACTCTGGATGTGTGACACGTGCAAGGCAAGTGGGACCAGGTGGGTGGGTGCAGGGCGTCCCCCTGCGGCACCTTGCAGCCGCACACAAATTTTGAAGAGGGTGCAAGATGTGATGACGCGCTGTTAAGTCACTAAAACTGATGCCCAGCAGTACCTGGCAGTACCCAGCGGGGCCGCTCACGGCGCCTCCCCAGCCACGGGCTGCCAGTTGTGGGCCCCATATGCACGTTGGGGACACGGGTGTGGGCGTGTGGCAGGCCCCCTTTAAGAACCTGCGTTCCCCGTATGCCTCTCCACATCAGGATGCATTGCACAGTTCCCGCTGCAGCCCCGAACCTGGTCTTGATGTGTCAAACTGGTGGCGGATGCGGATGGCCAGCCTGGTGCTGCCAGGCTTCATTCATAAGCTCCCCTGATATGACCTGCACACGGCCGCTGCCATTGCATGGTCATGTATGCACTTGGAGGCTGCCTGCCATTGGCCTCTTCCTCACCGAGCCAGGCTAAAAGGAGCACAGGCAGTGGGCACAGTCCTATGCAGGGTGGTTCTATATGAACCATCCCACAGGGACATCGCATGCCTGACATGCTGGGAGGCTCAAGTGGGAAAGGCGGAATCCCCGACAGAGCATAGCTGTGCATTCGATAACGTACAATGATGCCTCGTCAGATGCATCAGCTGTGGGGCATAAACGGAAGAAAAGGAACGGGCATGTTCAGCACAGTGGCCCGACGGAAGCGCAGCGCAGTGCAAGAAGGCATCAATCGAATTTCGCTCTTCAGTTGGGTCCCGGCGGACTGTGCATGTGCTCTGGAAAGGGAGGGGCGAGACTCTGCATGGGGCCGTACCCTCACTTCATGCACTTCAAAAGCCGGCTTCGGCTGCTCAGACTGTATCCCACCTCCTACCGTCAAGACTCGTCTCAATCAATATGTAAGACCATATTGCCGGCCGAAAGGCCATGTCTTCGACCGCCTAGGCCGCGCCGCCGAAGGCATCCCGCGTTGTCGCCGTGCCGCGTCAAGCCTCCACATGCAAGATGAAGCGATGATACATCAGGTATGTCCTTGTTACAGTATCTAATTGTGTTGTGCCGGGTGGCGGCGGCACAAGCATACCATTATGGTGCACTCGGCCTGGGCATGATGAGTATTCTGTCGCCCCAGTCCTATCGGTCCCTTTAGCCGGGGATATCCATGCGGACTGACGGACGCAGTGCGTCTCTGACCCAAGTCAACTTCAGCAGTGCATGCACATGTCGGCGATCGTGTTCACCTGGCTGTGCACCCTGTCCTCATAGTGATGATACCTTTACTCAGCTCACTCTGAGCCTAGTGTTGCACTAGTGAAGAGATACTGTTCCAACATTCTGGCTGAATGATGACGGGTGCTAGTGCCGGTGCGCCGCCGCATGTCTCGTGCCTTGCCACTCGACGCACAGCCGCCAGACATACCTGCATGCATACCACGTCGCACATCATCCGCTCTACGCACACGGCCCTGCTGAGCGAAAGGAAAGGAGGACACTTTCCCCGGCTGATCGAAGTTGAAGCACAAAGCCTATCTACTAGGGCCTCCGGGCCCGTCAAGCCAGAATAACTGATCCTTTCTAGCCAGGGTCCATTCCAGCATGCACATCACTTACGTGCAGTGGCGCAATTGCTGGGTATGATGATTTGAAACCTTTGGTCCGTGTTTCTGACGTGCTCTAAGCACTTGACGAGAACGGTTTCTTTGGCTGACCCCAGCAGCATCTCCTCGTGCGCATTGGTGCCTTCCCTCTCTTAGCGCCTGACCCCTATTCCCCTTGTCCTCCCCCTCGTTGCTCCTCCAGGCGCTACCACTGCGTGCTCATTTCATGCGTCATCAAGCAGTACGGCAAGGCTTCTACAACTCGTGCTGAGCTGAGGGCAAGACTCACGACAAGGACACCGCTTCAGACCACGGCAAGCATTCCGATACCTCCACCGCCACCACAGTAAGCTCTCCCTCCCCACTATATACCCCGCGGTGATGACAGCAAACAGAATCGGACTAGAGTTTCCGAGGGCAAAGCCCGTTGACGAACACTCTGTTTCCCTTGGCTGTCTGAGCGATCCTACTGCCGCTTCCCCGCCGCTGCAGTCTGCCTCGTTGGCAGTACTGCACACGGGTCGCGCGCATCCGCATGAGAGCATTGACTGCATAGCACACGTTGCATTTTGCACGTCGCACTCACGACGCTTATCGTTTGCAAGCAAGGCTTCTATAAAGTTGGTCCCGCACCTTTCCTTGTCAGTGGCGTGGGGCCCGTTCCCAGAAGCCATACTGCCGGCTGCACGACTTTGATCAGACCGTTGCAGCTGTCGATGGTGCACGCTATCTCATCCCCCACACACACTGGGGAGCTGGGACGATTGCTACCAGACATACGAAAATCAGCATGTGCCCATCCTGGCATGGGCACGTGGCATTCTGACACGTGCCAGGCACGCACGGGCACGTGCACACGCGCACGCTGTCACGACGGTCAGGTGTCGCGAGCCAGTCTCCCCCACCTAACATAACGGGCAGCCACAGTCACCCCGCTCGTCGGTGTACTGACTTGGCCATGGCCTTTCCTCCTGCCGTCATGGACACTTGTGCACTGGCGCGCATATCTGTCAACCTGCATGCAGCATCCTGCACACGCGCGATGACGATACCTTTGAGGCTGTTTCTGATCCTCATGATTATACCTTAACCAAAAAACGACTTCTTCTTCCACCGAGCGCATTACTGCATCGATAACTGCGCGTCACTCCGACTTGGAGCACCTGGCACTCTGCATCGTCCAGGCAATGATGACGCGTTGCGCGAGGGCTTTCCTGACCCTCTTGTCACCCCCGTGGGTGATGGCGCTGCCTCTGAGCCTTGTTACTCCCGGGTGCCTCCAAGCCAAGGTAGCGTGGTGCAAGTGCATGCTCGAGCATTGTGGGTTGGCCTTGATGATGCATGCGCGAGGGCTTTCCTGACCCTCTTGACATCCTTGTGGGTGTTGGCGCTGCTTCTGAGCCTTACCTTCTTTGGAACACTTTTCCCCCAAGCGTCCTAACACACTGCATCGCAACACACTGCATTACGGCATGGCGTTGATGATGCATGCGCGAGGGCTTTCCTGACCCTTTCAGCACCCTTGTGGGTGATAGCGCTGTGTCTGAGCCTTCCTCGCTAAACATGGCAGTGTTGCTAGCACTCTGTGTGGCATGTTGGCGTTGATGAACAGAGCGCGAGGGCTTTCCTGACCCTTTAGGCATCCTTGTGGGTGATGGCGCTGCATCTGAGCCTTCTTATTGCGATGGGCCATGCATCATTCATGTTGCGCATGGCGGTGTGGAGCACTTGGCGTTGATGAGCACAAGCGTGGGGGCTTTCCTGACCCTCTTCACATCCTGCTGGGTGATTACGCGGTGGCTGAGCCTCTCGGTGCTTCCTAGGGCTCTCATGTGCTTTTATCAACTCTGCACGGCATTGCGCTCTGGCGTTGATGATATGAGCGCAAGGGTGTTCCTGACCCTACTTGCATCCGCCTGGTTGCTTGCGCCTAATCTTGAGCCATGGTCTACACTGCATGCCACTTCCTTTATCCCTAGCCTTGTATGCACACGAGTCCGGCATTGATGATGCATGCGCGAGGGCTTTCCTGACCCTACTTGCGTTCATGTGGACGTGCGCGCTGCGTCTGAGCTGATGACGTGTTGCAACTGTACACGTGACCTGGTTGCACGGCATTGATGACGTGTGCGCGGGGGCTTTCCTGACCCCCTTATCACTTTCCTTAGTGCCTGCGCCCTGTCTGAGCCTCACTGCTTGCTGCATGAGTGCACTGTTGCCCACTGTACCTAAGCTGTGATGAGTAGCGCTAGGGCTTTCCTGACCCTCACCGCACCAGCATTGGTGACTGCGCTGTTTCTGAGCTTTCTTTGCGTGCGCGCAAGTCTGGTGCGTTGAGCGCTGTACTGGCTCGCACTGAATCTGTGTAGGGAGCGCTTGGCTGTGATGACGTGCGCGCGAGGGCTTTCCTGACCCTTTGTACGACCGTGTGGTTGATTGCGCTGCAGCTGAGCCATCTTGCTGCTTAGTGCGAGTGCCGATGAGGAAGCATGCTACTTTGTGATTGGCTGTGGCTCAGCCAGGTGCCTGCTCTGCAGGTGAACCCACCTGGTGAACCCACAAGCCTGTTGGGGATCCTTTGGATCTCCTCCAGGTGGCCCTGGGCACATGGCGCAGCTCAGCTGCTGTCTGAGGCACAATGCACTAAGCGTGTTCGTGGTCTGTGATGTTGCATGCGAAGCCGATGATGATAGTTCCAAACAGGGCTTCTCTCAGAAACCATTCGCAGGGCCCGTCTAGAGCTTTCGCCTTCGCCGGGCTTGAGAGCTGGTGCGGCCTTTTCCTTCCTTGGATGTCTGAGGCTTCGCATGCTGATGCAATTGGTGTGTTTGAGCGGCTGGTGTGCTTTGTGTATAATGTGCGTTTGTATGTGGGCTTCCTGTGTGGATGACGAGAAACAACCAGAGCAATTCTCACGACGGTCTTCAGAATGGCAACCCTGCCCTGCTGAAAGCCTGGTGTTCTATCTGACACACACATGCCCACATGTGCATCTGGCTTTCACACGTTCGTGTCAATGGAAATTTCCTGGTTCGTGTACCGTAGTTCAATGGCCTTGCCTCCTGTCCTGTATGGGACACGTGTCTGGATTGGCGTCGCAGACACACGAATTGTAACAGACTGAATATAAATTGATTTGCTGTGTCTGTCCACGCCGGATAGGCCCTAACAGCAGTTGTGTGCGTCACAGAGCATTCAGTCAGTCAGTGTTACACGGCGAGGGTTCTCCCCTCCGCAAGTGCAACGACCCGTGTACGAGCCGGGGGCTCAAGGGCCAACAGTCTTGATGCAAGAAGCTTGTTTGACATGGACCGAAAATGAAACGCCTATGATTCTCCTGCCGCCTTCCGCACAACCCCCTGATTTGAGTTTATACACCTGCCGCCTTCCGCACAACCCCCTGAGTTGAGTTTATACACCTGCCGCCTGCCGCTCATCCCCCTGAAACAGCCTTACACACACAAACACATACACTCGCCTTGTTCACCTTCCTCTTTATCCAAACATGCCGCACGGCAGCTGCACTTAGAACGTGTAGTCCTCCACCTGGCCGTCTTTCACGTACCGAATCCCCACACCACCGTGCCACTTGGGGCTCAGTCCCTTGCCCTGCAGCGACTTGAACACCGCCATGCGCTCG
>VFQN01002686.1_pt1 | contig 26833 bp, 21 predicted proteins | sample 3512371 | NCBI WGS metagenome assembly VFQN01 (sample SAMN10412370, study PRJNA504923) | tailings metagenome | isolation source: Replicate 2 from Balatoc abandoned mine | place: Philippines: Itogon, Benguet | collected 2017-08-28
GCCATGCTTGGAGATATAAATTTTTAGATGTTTTTGATGCCTTGATGGAGTATTTTGAAGATCAACATATTGATTTTGACAAAGAGTTCATCTGGTTTGATCTCTTTAGTAACAACCAGCATACCACAGCCACATTGATGGTGGTCCTCCACTTTTCGTTCAGTGATCGAAGATGTAAATTATACGTTATTAGTATTAGCTCCTTGGGATGATCCGATTCCTTTAACCAGGTGTTGGTGTTTATTCGAGATTTTCACCACTACATTGGCAGGGAAGAGATTAGAAATCGCCATGGGGCATAAGGAGAAAGTCTCTTTTGTAAATAGTATGAAAGGAAATCAAAAGGCAGAGGAGGTATTAAATGATCTGTTCTCTCGCATCGATGTCGGGAAAAGGGTTGCTTCTATCCCCTCTGATAAAGAACTAATCATACATCTTATTCTCGATTCAGGAACGACTTTGGATGAACTTAACAGTATTGTATTCGATAAAATTCGTTTATGGATTCTAAGTGCGGTGGAGGATGTGCTAAAGACAGAATCAGAGGAACCCGAAAAGGCTGAACTATTGAGTGTTGGTGGATTAATCTATCGTCATCACGGTATTTATGACAAAGCAGAGGAGTTTTACTCTCGCAGTTATTCTATGAAAGTACAAATTTTTGGAAAGGATAGCGACTCGACATTAGAAACTCTAAATGATTGGGCTTATCTCGACTATGTGTGCGAACGAGTTGATGCAGGCTTCCACAAAGCTTTAGACTGTTGGAAATCAAGATGCGCGAAGTTCGGAAGGTTTCACAAAGACACGTTAAACACATTAAATATTTATGGCATTTTGTTATTACAAAAAGGTGAAAACAAGAAGGCGTTTGATGCTTTTAGTGAATGTCTGGAAGGAAGACGAAAGCTAGGTTACAATGAAGTAGATACGGAGATCTCTCGTCCAAAGAACAATTTAGCTGCTGCATACTTGAATCATTGGCGATTTAGTAAGGATCCTGAATTTAATTGGCTACTGAGCGAATACGTTGACTTTACGCGAGCGAATGATATGTTTATCGAATGTTATGAAGCAAAAAGATCGAGTGAAAGATTTGGATCAAACCATCTCGAGACTTTATCTTCGGTTAATAGCTACGCTGTTTCTTTGCTATGGAGAGAAGAGAAAGAGAAGGCAATAACTGAGTTAGAGCGATGTTTGAAGCTAAAAAGAACACTTTTAGGTGTGCATCATCCAGATACGAAGTTATCAGAGGAACTTCTTACATTAATCCATCGGAATGCGTGGCGCAAATGGACGCATAATCTAATGGAAGGCGCTGCAGACATCAACCGAATTTTCATGACGAATAACTTTATTCAGGGCTTATTATTACAAGAGGCAGCGGATTATCAAAGGTCTTTAGACTTCCTTTTTAAAGCACTTCATGATCAATTGTCTGACACACGTCGAATAGAATGTCTATTCGCAATAGGATTTTCTTTTATGAAAATTAGGGATTATGCAAGCGCAGAAAGATATTATTTTGACGTTTACTTGTTTTATTTCTCTCGAAATGATGCAATCCATGGAGATTGTAACAAAATTCTCAAGTATTTAGCATGTCTCTACAGAGTGCAAAACCTCTTACAATCAGAAGATGCGAGGGATTTACCCCCACCTCATATAAACCTTGAAGCATCTGAATACATTGTTTCTCTTCGAGGTTTAATATATATTGCACAGGTTTGTCTAAAGGAAGGATTCATTTCACAAGTCGGGTCTTTATTAGAAATTATTGCCCCGGCTGTTTGAATAATCTCAGCTTTATTCTTGAGACACAATGGATCAAATAGATTTAGCAAAGGTTTATATTAATCAAGCAAGTCCTCAATTCGACCAAGTTTCAAATCATCCATAGCTTTCTGTAGTAATTTTCATTTCATTGTCGCTTTATCATTATGATCAACTGATCCGCAGTATTTTTGAAATTCAATCAGTCTGAGAGTAAACTTAACATGCAAAAGAGAATAACACTATTTCACCGAGTGATTTATTTTGAAGAGGTTGCAAACCAATCCATCATAGAAGATTGATGCTTTGGTTGTCTAGTATTAAATGATAGCACTCTCTTTTGACCTCCTCTCTGTTTCTTTGTCTCATGTTCAGGCTCTGGCTGATAGTCTGTCTTCTTATCTCCTACATTTTCCACCTCATCATGCTTTCTTTTGCTTTTACTCCCTTTCTTATCTCCCAATATTCGCTCTCTTCGTTCAAAGATTTGTTCATCATTCCTCCATATATCCATCTAACATAAGAGAAAATCTCATTAACAAAGAAACAATAAAGCTGCATATTCACACCTGAGCTTCATATTTATCTCCACCCCAACGACTACCAGCAGTTCGAATCAACGATTGAAAGCGATTCGCTTCTTCATGAATGAAACTATGATCATTGATCATGGTATTATATAACCGTTGTAGTTCCTCTAATGTTAACTCTGATAATTCACAATTCGCTCCATTCACTTTGTCAAAGTATTCATATATCTAAAACGATGAACAATAGTTAAGATTTGTCAAGAGTTTTTGAAAACATATTCTTTTTGCAATACCTTCAACAAAAGACGGAATTTATAATGCAATAAAGTGTGGTAAAGTTGAGTTCGATTCTTGCAATGACTACACAGAAAGAGTTCGAATGAGAGTGTAAATATTGTTAGCGAAAAAGGTCGTACAAAGAGAGATTCCACGTTGTTTCTTCTTCATGAACAAGTTCCTTTGGTAATTTCTTCTCCCACCATTCAATTTTCTTATGCCTAAAACGCTTTTTAATCTTCTTTTCAGACTTTTCACGCTCATCATTATCAGTGTCAGTTGTATTCGTTGAATCAGAGTGTTCCGAATCTTCTTCATCGCCATCCTGATCATTTCTAATTTCCTCGTCAGCTGGTTCTACAGAGTCCTTCTCTGTACTGACGACATTAGCAGGGAAGGCTCTCGTTTCTTCTTTTTGTAACATTAAACTATCTTCAACTGTCAGATCCACTGGCTGCTCAACAATCTGAATTTCATCTTCAGAATCTGACAGAATAATCGCATTCCTCTTTTTTGACGGGGAGGCTAGGTTCGAAGTGGTCTTACTCTTCGAGGCAGAATTATTTAGCGAAGAAGATCGATTTGTAATGGGCGATAAAGATAATCGTCGCTTTGTTAGGGAATTTGGAGGCTGCAACGATGATTGGACTATATCTAACTGCTTGCTGCCTCGAGAGGGATTACGACTTACGGAGGGAGTGTTGGCTGAGTGTGTAGTTGCTGGTGATGATGTTTGTGTTTTGCTTGAAGGTGTCTTCGGTGTCCCGCTCGAGCTACTACTATTCCTCTTTGAGTTGTGAAGTAGCAAAGCCTATCGAGAGAAAGTCAGAATTAGAATAGAATAGTTGATTGTTTTCTCACAGACCTTTGGAATAAGATCAATCCAGTGATTCTCCCATATTCTCATAGCTTCATATGTTGGGCCGAATAAACTCACACGATGATCAGGTCGATGAGTTCCTCGACCACATGCTTGACATTTTTCATCATTACAATCATTAAAGTAATGACCAGCAGTCTTAAAATGAACATAGAAAGGTCGATGTTGTAACTCTTTGAGAAAGTCTTGACGCCATGCACTACTCCCAAGCAATGATTCACGATTCGTGCAGATTAAATTTTCAATTTGTCTCGCTGCCGCAAGATGTGGTGAAGATTTTGGAGCATCTCGGAAAGCATCTTTGGAGATTAAACACTTCCCAATATACTCGATGTAGTATGCCATAGCTTCAGGTACTGGATAACTCTTACGGAATCCTAACATTCCTGCAATATCACCAGTCTCTTCAATTTCATGTTCCTTTGATTCTCTCATTTGATTGACACGAAAGTACAGAAGATTACCATCAAGCGATTCCTCTTCATCTTCCTCGCTAGCTTCTTCTTCATCCTCTTCCTCTTCACTATTGTGATCATCTTCATCTTCACTAGATAAATGTAGTTTGTGATTTTTCTTATCCTTCTTTCTCTTTCTTTTTATAACTTCACTCCCCTCATCACTTTCTCGTTGTTGTTCATTTTCTTCTTCATCGCTTTCCTCGACTCTTTGGCTCTTTCGTTTCGCCTTTGGCTTCTTTGGCTTCGCAACTTCTTCGAATTCCTCCTCCTCATCGTCATCGACGATGAAATCATCTAAATCACTATAATACCTATTGTCCTCCTTGTCATAGTCTTTCAAGCAACGAGCGACAACTGAGTTAGAATAATTCGATCGCTGTTTGTGATAGCCCGAGGCATTGTATGCATCAAGTGCCTTCTTACCAGTGATTTTGGACTTCTTTTTAGGACGCTCTTCTTCAGATTCCTCGTACTCCTCTTCTTCATCATCATCAGCTTCAGGATAATCGTCATCATCCTCCTCATCAACCTCTTCTTCACTCTCTTCTTCTAACACTGAATCTAAACCTTTCTTATAGAGCCGTTTCAGTTCTCTTTCCGCTTCTATCCTTTGTTTTTCATGTTTGGTCGAAAGGACTTGTCGACGAGAGCTTTGTCGAGTGTTGGGTTGGTTGGAGGAGGAATTGAGTGCTTGATCCTTCGAAGATGAAGGTTTGTAACTTTTCGCTTGGTCCTCCGAGTCTTCATAGCCGACTAAATCAATCTTCTTTTGTTTGGACTGTGTAGTCTTCCCTGAATTGGCGAAGTCTTCGTTGGTGAAATATAATCCATCCGACCCTTGATCCTCTTCATCTTCCAAAGAGATAATCTTTTTTGGTTTTTGAACTACCTGAACTTCATCATCTTCATCATCAGAAAGGATAATTCGCTTTCTGCTCATATTTCTTCTTGAAAAGTTCAAAAAATTGAAAAATTGAAATCCAAATTTAGACAATTGCTTAATAAATTGCAATAATTTGAAAAATTAACTTTTCAGAGTATTTTCTCTAATTCTCTGAGTATGAGAAATATCGATATTTATTTAAACGAATTTATTTGAATTGTTTTGAGTGCAATCTTTCGACTCCTTACACCCTTTAATCAATCACTCGAGACGAGCATATCTCAGAAAAGGAGTGGAAGGTTTGTTGGAGAGAATGATGCAAAGTTTGCTAACTTTCCTTGTTTTTGGATCAATTATCATTGATAGCTTATCCAATACTCTCACCCACAATCCTAATCAAACGTTCAACTTTGTCCTCAATCAACCAAACTTTACCCCAATTATTCATCCTTATGGTCATTTTATGAGCACATCGCAGTATAATGTGTCCGATCTCCCGCATCTACGACAGTCCCAACGCTTTCTTTACGATGAGTTCGAAGTTCGGGATAAAATTGACCAAATTGCTGAACAATACAAGGTTGTATTGGAGCATTTGAATGGAATTCCTCGATTCCAAAGGGCAGCATTGATTCGAATGAGTTCAAGGAATCTGTTGTTAGATGGATTGGAAGTATGGAATTGTAGAAAAGGCTTCTCGGACGTAATTCCTGAAAATCCTTACTTAATCAAAGATTTGGAAGGTGATAACGAATTGATAGATGATGCACCGTCTCCTTCCTCTCAATCCACCCGAAATTATGATAATAATAGTTCTGTCGCTGCAAATGAAACATCAAAAGCTGCTGAACTAAGTAATACAACCAAATTAAATACAGAGAAACCTCGAAGAAATGCCACTCAAGTTAATATTGAGGAAATTGAAAGGAAAGAGCTGTTGCAAGAAGAAATGATAGCCCAAAGATTTTCCGAATTTATGAAAGGCACTAACTTCTCTTTACCAGATACGCGTAAGTTTATTCGGGCAGTGAAAGATCGGACAAGCAAACTAACAATACCTCAAATTGATTTAACTTTAGCGAATGAATTCATTGTAAGTCTATCGGAGGAACTCCAAAACTATTTACCCAAGAATGACAGCTTCGATCTTTCCAGTTTAAGACAACTATTATCCAACCTCACTCGTGGCGAAACTACCATTGAAAATGAGACGAACACTGCAATGAAAAATTTTAGTAGTCAAGCTTCTATACCAACATCGGTGCCTGTGATATCTCCAAATAAACCTGCTAGAATTGATTTTGATGAATTATCCCCGACTGAAAAGGCTATTTTTGCGACATCGCTACAATCTGAGTTCCGGAGGAGCGAATTAGAGGAAAAGAGTGGCAATGTACAGGATGAAATTAAAGTGGAACAGAAAGAAAGGGATCTGAATACGAGCATCAAAGCTTTGGAAGAAGGGATAGGAGAAAAAAGTGACTCCACTGAACTTGAAGGAGAAAACAGGACACGGAGAGATATCGAAAATAAATGTTCACAAGATTCTTTAGTAAATAACCAAATTGCAGAAGAATTCTCGTTTCCAGTGGTGGAAGCAAGCAACTTCCCGCTTATTGGTGAACCCGCAGTTCTGGATGTTGCTGCCGCGTTAGCAGAGGATTCCACATTGACTGCAGAAGAATCTCCGGCACAAGAAGAAAAGGATTCTACATGGACTGTAGAGGAATCTGTGACAACAGAAGAGAAAGATTCAACATCGATTGTCGAAGAGGAAGATTTCAAATCGACTGTAGAGGAACCTGTTGCAGTAGAAGTTAAAGATTCCGCGTCGACTGTAGAGGAACCTGTGACAACAGAAGAGAAAGACACTACAGAATCTCTTGCAGCAGAAGAGGAAGATTGCACACCCACCGCAGATAAAACGTTGGCGGCAGCAGAGCAGTCTTCGACAGTTGCTATCGGTCAGTCACCTCTCTCAAATACCCCAGCAATATTAAGGGAGGAAGACCTCTTATCATCCAAGGAATATACCTCGGTAGTTGAAGATAAGGATCCGAAACTTATCACCACTGTTGTGGATTTTGAAGCAAATGATATGATCTTAAATGTGGATTCACCAAATGAAGGAGTAGTGCCTGCTATTACAGAAAAAACTTTGTGCGAAGAAGAATTCCTTACAATAGATTTAAGAAATGAATCAGCGATTAATCTTTTCGAGCTTGGGGTGAATGAGATCGATTTACCACCCACCGTTGATGATCATCAAGTTGCGTTGAGCTTAAATAAGGAAGTTAGTGTTGTTGATGATTCGAACGACGTAAATTCAAAACCTGTCGAGAATCAAGAGTTTAAAATATCTGACTTTGATGTTCCTCTTACATCAGAACATATTTTGTCTGAAGAGAATAATTTATCTTTGGAAAATCTCTCTCCAGGCTTTACATTCCCAAAGCTTTTCAATTTTTCTGCTGTCAGAGAGTTTATTTTAGATTTATCTGAGGAGCTACAAGAAGATTATGCAGAAACTGATGATAAGACCGATTTACCAGTACTGGATTCTTCATCGGATGAAAAAGTAGATAATGAGACAAAAGAAGATTTGCAAATCAACATGTTTGATAAAGATGAAGCCAAGATTTTCGATCTTGAAGAAAATTTTGTTGATGATATTGTGGCAACGCACGAAGAGAGGGAACAGGAACAAACAAGAATGGAAGTGAAAGAAGAAGAGAATACCGAAAGCGAGCAGGGGTTAAGGGAGGATGTTGCTTTAGTCACTGAGAAAAGCAGCGGCTCTGATATTGAAGAAACCATAATAACTGAGCGAGTTGTTGAGCAAAGAAAAAATGAAGATACCAAATTTTCGGCCGAGTTGAAGAGAGAAGTTGATTCAAAAGTTTCGCCGACTGTGCCAGATAATGATACCACCTCAACTTCTGATCCAGTAAGGTCTACCGAAAGAATTCCGTTTGATGAACCCACTTCGATTTCTAAGGCCATTGATTACTTTACCTCTGAAGGTTTTATTGGAATAGGATTCATCGGTGGTTTCTTTGGAGCTGTCGTACTGATTGCTCTTTTACTGTCTTATCGAGAATATCAAAAGGATGCACCCAAGCAGTTTATTGAACGGTTTGAGGAATTATCGTCTCAATACTTTCAAGAGAAACAGTACCACACATTAATTGCCTTCATTACCTTCCAACTTCCCACAGCGATCCGCTACATCGGGAGTGAGGATCATCCTGTCATATATACTGTTAAGCATATTATGGCAAAATCTCAGATCATTCTAACCTCGGATATTCCTGCTGCAATCGCTAATTTAAATGCATTATTAGATATCTATTATCTGCGTTACGGGGAGGACACATCTGTGGCTGAACTGTATGAAGATCGCGGGATAGCTTTCATCAAGTTATCATCTTATTCAGAAGCCCTTTCTTCACTTCATCAAGCTCTTAGGATTTATTCCGAAGAAGCCTTGTCCGAGCTTTATGACGGTCCCGCCAATCCTGCGGTAAGACATCTCTCAGATATTACAATAAGAACGCCTCAAAGACGCCAGCAACTGAGAATGAAATCATCGCCTTACTCCGAGAGAAGTGAGGTGAAAGTCAGTGGAATCTCTTCGATTAATCAGGAAAGGAAAGGTAAAGGTGGGCTTGGTGATTTTTACGGCGATAGCAGAAATCTTACCCCTTTAGATGACGACAAGACAGAGACCACAGTAATTAACACGAGCTATATTGAAGAATATCATGCTCCTGACTCTGATCAAAAATATTACGTACAAGATATGATGGAAAGCTTGCATAGGCAGCACCGTAACGCTACCTCTACCTTGAGTGGAGGAGTCGGGAATAGTGATAATAGCATGGATGAGTTGACGCCAACAGTAAAGTTACATGATTCAAATATTTCAAATATAACCGCAGATCCAACCCTACCTGTTTCGAGCATTGATAACATGACCACGCAATACGCTCCTTATTATCGTCATTCTCTTGAGCACGAATTTTCTTCACAGGTTGACTCTCTCATTACCTTGAAGGAGTTAGAAGATTTAATCGATTCCGCACGATTAACTCGCTCTCCACATTATCAATACTCTTTACCCCATCCTTCGACTTATTCCTCACCTCACTCATCTTCTCCCGCTTCAGTAACTTCTTCCCCTTTCCCTTCCTTGCCACGTCCCGACTCAACACCTCATCAAGATGTACTCTTAACACTCACAACAAATTACCATAATTTCTTCTTACATCTCCCCTATTACCACGATCTTCTCACAGCCCCAAATGAATCCATTCTTCGTGTATGTAAGAGTTTAGGCGACGTGTATCTACAGTTGGAAGAATATTCCCATGCAATTATCTTCTACTGCAATACATTTGCACTGTTAGTGAAGTTGGGTTATGAAGAGTCATCGACGGAGCGCCTAGAAGTCGTGGAGATGATTCAACGAATGAAGGAGATATTGGATGTCTCTTTCCTTGCTAAATTCATCAAAGTGAAAAGGAAAGCCCAAGGTAAGAAAGAAGATGAAGATACTGAAGAGAAAGAAACAGAAGAAATTCATGTTCCTTCGTTAGAGTTGGAATCTTTCATCCCCGGAAATGCAGAAGAGATACGGCTCTCAACAGTGTCTTATTATGACTCCTATCATCTTCATTAGTTTTGCAGCATCATCTTCTTTCCTTCATTCTTTCTCTTTTTTTCCTCAATTTCCAAAATTTCTACTACATGTAAATATTATTAATGAATGTTTATTTCAATTTTTTAGAGGAGTTTTGATCAAAACAACAACACTAACAAAGACATGAAAGCAATGTATAAGAGAAGGAACAAGGAGGCAGAAGAATAAGAACTTCCACTACACTGCTATAATGAGAAGTAGAATTTATTATGTTTCTCTTATAGTAACAATGAAAGTTGGGGAAATAAATTGATAAAAGAAGAGGACGATTATGACAAGAATGAGCAAGATTGATTGTGAAGTGATTGTATCATATCATATAATGTATACTCTCACGCTCTTTCACATCGTCGAGCCATGTACTTTCATAAGATTTTCCCTCTGATGTGACGACGTTCTTCAATGCTAAATCCATACCTAAAGAAGCTGACGCACATAATGACTTTCCCACAACTCTCGCAGGATTTCCAACTGCAGTAGAACAATTAGGAAGATCTCCAAGAACGATCGATCCCGATCCAATCTTACAGCAACGGCCAATCCGTATATTTCCTAAGACTGTTACATTGCATCCAATCAAAACATCATCGCCAATCTTCGGGTGACGATCACCGGTGTCTTTACCCGTAGAGCCTAAAGTAACTCCATGCAAGAAAGTGCAGTTTTTCCCGATCACTGCAGTCTCGCCTATCACAACGCCAGTACCATGATCCATAAATAAGCCCTCAGAGATCACTGCGGCAGGATGGATATCAATACCATAAATCTGAGAACAACGGGATTGAATAACGAGAGCGGAATCCTTCCTTCCAAGCTTCCATAAAACATGAGCAATTCGATGCGACTGTAGTGCTTTAAAGCCTTTAAAATGTAAAAAAGGGTTAACTAAGCCTGCAGTGGCAGGATCACGGTCTCGAATAGAGAGAAGATCGAGTAAACCCATGGTTTCAATGGTTATCGTACTGTGATGATCATAAACTTGTTCAGCATAAGCGATCTCAAATAACTTCTGCCATTTCTCTGCTGGAATGAAACCAGCAAACTCATTTGCTAATAACCTACAAATTGCACCAGAAAATGTTTGATGCGCAAGTATGAATGGCTGGATAATATCCACCATAAACGGATCTCGCTCAGCGATCAAACGAGCTTCTTTCGAAACAATTTCCCACGCCATAATTCAGAGATCAATAAATTGCAAGCTATAACTCTATAGATGACTCAAATCGTCTAGTTTTCAAGGAGTAAATAGGTCAAGCTAAAGTGAAGACGTTAAACCTCTCTATCCTGAGACCTCGAAATTGCACAGAAAATGCGAGGTGCTCTCCTTACAACAGACAATCTCTCTCGATAGAAAAGGGAAGATGAGAGAGATTATAACTTAACTTCATAAATCACTACAAAACTTTACAAAACTTCACTCAACGATTAGATATATATCTAGAAAAAAAAAATACTCTGAGGTTATAAGACATCCAATAGATAGATGATGAATACACAGTTTCTGTGAATATGCTATCAACGTTGAAAAGATTCTATCACAAAAAGACAAAAAGAATAGAAAAACTTATCAAAAAAGAAGACCAACAAAGTAAAAAACTACATCAAATACATCTATCCTGTTGTTTCAGTCCCATTCAGAATACTATCAAGTTTAAGTGCTTTCATTTGCCAAAAATTCTTGAATCCAATGATCTTCAAAGATCAATTCCCCACCATGTAAACTAGGATCCTTACTAAAATGGGGAATTCTATTTGTGGATACAAGTGACACAAGCTTTTGCTTTGTCACACGATGAGTCCACAGTTGAATATGGCTCATGCCAGTGTTACAGTTAGCGATGAGAGCATTCGTATTAAGAAGAAATGAAATCGTACTAGCAATGATATTTCCATGTGCTACGATAATCAATCCTTCTTGCTTTTGCTCGTTCGAGGTTGTTGGAGGACAGATAGGAGCCGCCACGTCATCTAGTTCGGAATGTTCACAATCCTTCTCATTGACGTTAGAATAGTGGATTTTTTCATGTTCCTGCCATAAAAAGTCAACAACTTGTAAAGTTCTTTCATAAAATTCTTTTCTTGTCTCTTTGTGATTCAAGTGGAACCATCCAGCCTCCATACCAGGCAAACAAGAGAAATGAGGAAATCTCTCTTCCACCTCCTCCTTTGACATTCCACGCAATCCTTCCGTAGTTCCATCAGGATTGACACGATAACAACCATCAGATTCAAATAATTTAGGATGAACAAAAACAGATTTATTTTGAAATCCTTTTGATACTTCTAATGCAGTCAAAAGACAACGATGCATAGGTGAAGAATAAATCTTCCATTGATGAATATCTTTAATCATTTCTAAAGAATGTTCTTTTAAATATTCACCTAATGCTTGTGCTTGTCTTAATCCTTTTGGTGAGAGACCACAATCAGGATCATGTAATTTATTAATTTCATTTTCAAATTCTTCATGAGTTAAAGTCTCACCAAATCTTTGTCGTACTGTTTCATAAATACAATTATTAAATGATTCACCATGACGAATAAACACAATCTCTGTTGAATCCCAATCAGATTTAATTAAACTTGGTGCAGTTCTTTGTTGTGCTAAGTAATAGTTTTGAGGATACTTCGCGTTAGGAATGGTAAAATCAGACATTCTCTCAAGATTCAAAGAATAGACGAGTGTAGAAAACAAAGATATGATAAGGAGGATTACAATGACTCTGTCAATCACTTGTAATGGGAGTTGAAAGTGCAAGAAGAAGAGAATCATCAAATCAACGTTCCATGAAAGAAGAAGTGCACAACAACCCAAACCACAAATACGCAAATACCTTGAAGCAGCACGAATACCTTAACTTACGCATTTCATCAATTTCATTCGAGAAATTGCAAGCCCTAGTTTAGCACAGCGATTCTATTGAAAGATGTGGTCTTTAAGGCAAGCACTGCTTATGTTTTTGATTTTATTAGTAAGCTATCAATCTATTGTTACCTTTGAATTTCGCAGAAGTATTTTTCGTGTTAGCAGAAATATGGTAAAACCAGATGCAATTCAAGGATTGAAGTTTCATTATTCACCAACTTTACTTCAATCTTCCAAAGATTGGACACAACTTCCAGAGAATAATATGAGCATTGATGAGATCAAGTCAGAGCTAGAGCTCAGGAGTGTTGACTATCGTGACTGCATCTCTAGACGAGAGCTAGTGGAGAAGCTTGTGGAAGCTCGAGCGACAGGGAGAGCTGATCCAAAGATCATTGATAAATTTAATGAACAAATTCAAACAGCAGAAGTGGTTGATGTTAGTAATATAGATGAGGAGAGGTTTCAACAAGCTAAAGCACAAGATGGCGGACTACCAGGAGGCTTAAATGCCGATGCTATCAAAGCCTTAGTTGGTAATCCTAAAATTGTCCAACTTCTTAGAGATCCTAAGATGCAAGAAATGATGAGAACTGTCATGACCGGAGGACAAGAGGCGTTTAAAAAGAAATATGTCGCTGATCCAGGTAACTTTTGAATTTTTATCTTCTTCTTATTACTTCCTTTCTGAAATCCTTTGGTAGATGCCAGAATTTTGATTGAAACCTTAAATGAGGCCATCATGGGCACCTTAAATAAGAAAAAGTAGATTTACCATTTTACTCCTTTCGTTTTGTCTCTTCTTTTAGAAGCTTTAGGCAAATAATATAATTGAACTAATATTATTTGGTGTTAATATTCAGATACGAAAGACCTCTAATGCATAATGCATCTATAGATGGAAAGGTTTCAAATAATTTGTGCTAAATGTGTCTTTCAGGTACTCTCGATATAACATCTAATAAGGTTTTTGTTCATTTTGTTTTTAAAGTTTTAAATCTGATTGCTCCTTTTATGAGAAAATGTCACTCACCTTAGTCACAAACTATGGAAATATCAAAATAGAGTAAGTTATTGTCTATTGAATTACCCTTGAGATTTCTTATTGTTGATTGTAGGGTATTCTGTGACATTGTTCCAAAGGCCTCTTTCAACTTCCTTGCCCTTGCTGCCTCGGGTTATTATGATAACACCTTATTTCATAGAAATATCAAAGGCTTTATGGTTCAAGGTGGTGATCCTACAGGCACTGGAAAGGGTGGAGAGAGTATATGGGGTGGAACTTTCATCGATGAATTTCATTCTGATCTGAAGCATGATGCAAGAGGAATCGTTTCGATGGCTAATAACGGGCCTGATTCAAATGGATCTCAATTTTTTATCACATATGCTGCTCAGCCTCATCTTAACAATCAGTATACTATTGTTGGAAAGGTAATTTTCCTCTCGTCTTTATTCGTGCTTCGTTCATTTTCTGCCCTCTTTTTCTAGGTTATTGATGGTCTTGATGTGTTGGATGCTTTCGAGAAGATACAAGTCGGAAAGAAAAATAGACCATTAACAGATATTAAGTTAGAGAGAATCATTATACACGCTAACCCACTGGCACCATAAATGCGATGCTGCACTCACAGATTGTTCGATGTATATTACTGTAACATAAATAATAATTCACGACACCTACTTAAATACATCGAAGCCTTTCTTCAGAAAACCATCTTCGAAGAGTGTTAAAAGGAAAACCTTCTATTGGAGTCTGTGAAACTTTCAGTGCTTGCTTTCTTGGAGTAGCGTTAATATAGCAGGCTTGCTAATCTATTAAACAGATTAGCGAAAAATTCAATAATAATGTCTGAAGATGACTTCCTTACCCGACCAGTATTATTAGGATCTAACATCTTTTCAAACAAATCTCGACCAAATCCCTTCGCAAAGGCTGGATACAATTCACTTATAACTTCAGAAAATTCTTCATTTTTAATCCAACCTTTGTCAACAGTATCAAATCTACTGTATAATTGTTGGTTGGCCTTTTGCTTAAGATCTGCGAAGGAAGGATGAGTGATTATCACCAAATAAAGCTGCGCGAATTCATCAAGACTGACATAATATTGATGATAATTCCATTTACAGCATTCCATTAACAGTTTTGATAAGCTCTTGGTGGATATTTCTTCCCCTAATAACTCTATCAAAGCACATTTACAATGGAATAAGGTTATTCCTGACTTGTCAGACTCCTTGAGTTCTCGCAATTCTTCATAGGAATTAAAAATTTTAACAATCAATTTCGATGTGTAAGGATCGAGAGATTTTATTTGTTCCATGATCAAAGTGATAATTGTTCAAGTTTTTGAATTGTACGATTTTGTACGATCGTATTAGTTCTGCGAACGATTTTTAATTCTATTTGAAACGGCGACGAAGGTTCAGGTTTATACCCTCCGCCATCCATCAGAGTAAGAATGGCATCTGAGCATCCGAATCCTTTCAAGAACTTTATTGAAAAGAATAAGTTACCTGAAGTGTTGACGCTAAACTCTATGGATCCTTTCAATGGTAACTTAGAAAACTATGAAATCATCTCCCCACTAGAAAATTCGTATGAAACTGGTGATGTAGCAAGACTTACCTCGAATTTGCTTGAAAATTCTGACGATGCTAAGAATTGGGTGCAGTATATGGACGATGAGACTGGTTATCTCTATTGGTATAACACAGTCACTGGAGAATCACGCTGGTTGACTGAGGAGGAGATGCAACAACAAACAGAAAATAACCAAACTTATGAGCAAGAAATCTTCCAGAATGGGAAGACAATAGAGGTATTAGATGAATCCCAACAACCAGAACAGAATGTCCAGCCGACCGAAATGGTTACAGAAGTTTTAACAGGACCATGGGAAAAGTATTATGATGATGACGGAAATCCATTCTATTATAATAAGGTGAGTCAAATCAGATAAATTTATGTAGAATTTCTTGAATCCATTTTATTTTCCGCAGGAGACAGGTGCGTCAGAATGGGAAATCCCGGCTGACCAGCTTCAATATGTTACCTACCCCTTGACTGGAAGTTATGATTCTAATGATGCAGGCTATGAAAACATCGAAGTTACAGATATTCGAGAAAATTCTGGAAGTATCAAAGAAAGACCAACCCCAAGATCAAATAAATCACCCGGAATCAGACATACTGGTTCCTCCATGAAACAAGCTTCTTTTAGATCTGTTCGGTCAGCGCGATCCCTTGGATTATTGGTACCGCCCCCGATAAACACTTCTACCACGCCCAAGGCTGAGGTTTCGTTCGATCCTGAGGATTCAATAAATACTAGTCGATCTAAGAAATTGAAATCCCGACTTTCTTTTTCTCTGAAGAAAGTGCCCAGTGTTAACAATAATTTGAAGCCCACGACTCCCTCGCCTTTAAAACGAAAAAGCAAAAATGGTTTCCAGATGTTAAAGGAAGGAGCGAGAGTTTTGCAGCGAGGGAGAGATGAGTTAGGACAAACTTGGGTAGAATATCAAACTGCCGATGATGGACCAATATTTTATTCGATAGAAGGCGCTGACGGTGGTCAATGGAATCGCCCAAACGTATTTGAACCGATTCGTGAAGTTCAGAGAGGAGGTGATGATGGAAGCAGTGTCGGTGATCATGACGTGGAAGTTGTTGATAATTTGAGCGAAGGATTGCTCACTATTAAAACACCGGTAAAAGCTGAAAAAACTAAATCCACTTCGAGTAAAAACAACTCATCTGTAACTCTTACTCAATTGACAGTTAACAATACCGGCAGTAATAAGGCAATCAACAACAATCTGGTTACTGGTTCTAGTAATATGAATAAATCATCGGATGATGTGGAAACAGTCGATCCAGTAAAGTTGTTGTCCAAAAGTTATGTAAATTTAGGCATTAATTGTATTATGCGTACTGCAAGTACTCAAAATTTAAAGAGTCCAACGAAAGAGGTTAAGGAAGTGCTGAAAGATCCAGTAGTACAGACTGAAGCCAAAATTGTCTTAGATACGTTCACCAATCCGAACACTGCAACAAATTTAAAAATTAAGAATATTCAAGCTGAAGCAATGGCGGAATTACAAAAATTACGTGAAAAACTTAATCAAGCAAAAAAGAATTTTGCAGCTTCTCCTGGTCCGACGGTGAATCAACTTCCGGCGACAGGAATTTCGCCCGTTCCAGTTGCTTCTACCCCAACAACAATGCCCAACACAACTCCTTCTAAGTCTTTAAATCTTGAAGTTCAAGCGGAACTGAAGTCTGGATCACAGCCGGAGACGTCAAAGCCGAGTGAAAAGAAAGAATCCCTCAATAATCCAGTGAAAAGAAAGAATCCCTCAATAATCCACCGAAAGTAACGAACCCAGATTTACTGGAAGAGAGGGAGAAGGTCAAGCCTGATGAAAGTCAGAGAGCGATGTCTGCATACTTAGAATCCTCTCAAGCTAGTACCACTAGCACCCTGTCTCAGTCAGGAACGAATCCTACCTCTCAATTACATCGCTCTCTCACGGATAAATCCGAAAATATTACTCCTTTTCAAACTCACCGAACTGACCCTGAAAAGAAGAGCGAAGGTAATGAAAGAAATGACGAAGAAAAATCAAAAGCAAGGAAACTTCAAGAACCGATTCAAGAGGCAAGTATACAAGAATCTTCGAAATCTAATGAAGCTCAAATATCTAAGCCTGGAATTGCAGAAAATACTAATCAAATTATTCAAAAGGTAACCTTTCATGAACAAAACTTGATCGGCTCAGTTACTCATTTGCTGTAGGACGTTCCTCCCTCGACAATAGTTAAGAAAACCCTTCCATCGTTGATGAAGCCTGAACCAACCCCAGTTCAAACTCCAGTAGAACTAGCGCAACGCACAGAATTAGTTGAGTCAAAGGATGAAAAGCCCGTCGCTGAGAGGAAGACGGTTCTTATGAATAACGAATCATATTATTGGGATGAAATCAGTGCACGCGCCCATATTATTCAAAAATCGAGTGATTGGCTTTGTTTGTATGATACGAAGCTTAAAATTCGATTTTTTAAGAGGAAAGAAGATGGTGAATGTCAATTCGATAAACCAGCAGACTTCGATACAAATATTGAGGTAAGCGTGCAATGAATTTACAAATACTTTATTAAATTTGCCCTATTTGTTAGTTGCTAACAGCTAGTACCCCTGCCCCGACTGCGACATCTTCTGCGACATCTGTGATTCCATCTACACCAATATCTCAAACTAAACCTCCAATACAAGCAAAATTTATTCCTCAGCAACCTCAAACAAAGCCGCAACCGCAACCGCAACCTCAACCTCAACCATCTCAAGCTAAGCCTGAAGCTCAACTGAAAGGGACCCTACAAATTATATCTGACGACAAACCAATATCAGAAAAGAAAGTTGTCAGTATTGCCCCGGCTATCATACCAACTAATACAACACCCCAAAAGCCACTCGTCAAACCAAAGAGTGAGTTTGACACGTTCTTCACTGATTTAGATACAGTTGACAAAACTCCGATTCAAATTCAACAACATCCGGAACAAACGGTAATACCTATCTTTACCTCTCATTCAACCCAATGAACCTTGAATGATAGGAAACGAACCATAACGCCCTTCCTGGAGTGGAAATTTATGATTACTTAAACCGACTGAAAGCTTCCTCTGGTGATGATTATAAGACGAAAGAGTCAGAGCAATTTCTTCGAAGGTTGCAAGTTCTCACGAGTTCTAGTGGTTTCGGAGAAAATGAATCAGCAAACTTGAAAAAGAAGAAATCATCCGTGAAAGGAATTTACGATACTCCGAACTTTCGATACACAAAGCATGTGAATGATATGGATAAAGATGAGCTCAGGAAAATTCAGCGTCAATGTCAAGATTTATTGGAGCGATGTTGTGATGTTTTAGAACAAATTGAGAAATCACCCATTGAACATGCTTTTAATGAGAAAATTCTGATTCAATTAGCTTTGCAACAGAGAGCACAGCTATCCCGCTCGAGTGACCTTAGGCATGATGGGTTCGCTCTGGGATTTAGCTCCAAAGAGTTTACCTTTCCTTACTCCCACTTATTGAAGCATAAAATCGAAACGATCATTAAACCCATACAAATTGTGAACTCAGCGTGGTTACTAGCAAGGATTCATTTACCAACCTCTCATCATGTACATAAATATGTATATTACAACAAGATAAAGAAAGTTTTCCAGTTTACTGAGCCTTTTGACTCTGTGTGCAAGAAAAGCTTAACGAATCTACGCAAGGAGAAATGGTGAGTAAATTCTTTTCTGTCCAATCATTTCTGATAATTTCACTTTTATTTAATAGGAGCGATTATGAGATTTACACAGGTATTCGACAAGATATATTAGAAAAAGAAGGACTTGAGCTCTATTCAGATTCCTATGAAGGGTACTTGTTTTATTGTCCAAAGAGAAAATTATTTAGCTCGAACGGACTATTTGATCATGATCTCGCTTCATCAGCTACAACATCTTCTTCTTCTCCGAAAAGAAAGTTGAAAGTAAAATCCCTCAAAAAGTTTAGTTCATTAACAGCACCCTCAGGCCCTGCTCCCTCAAATGTTCTCGACGATTCTCAATTCTATCCAAACTTTTGGGCTAACTTAAGTTGGAGAGACCACTTGATCTCAGGACTCGCAGTGCAAGAACAACTAGAAGAAGAAAAGAAAATTATTACAAGTACCACATCAAAAGCAAGAAAGAATAAAGAGATATTGATGCAAGAAAAGAATGAATTAGATGGAAAGTTTCGTTACTGCCTTGATAATCTACCATCAAAAAGTACCAATTCAATAATTGATCCTATAAAATCATCGCAATATAAACGAAGTATCGAAATATTTTCTGACGAAAATGAAAAATCGCAAGTAAGTGACGATATTCTTTGATCTGAACTGTTTTCAAATATAAATTCTTCTTTCTTAATTTAGCCCGACAATCTCCGCTTGCTTTCCTTTGAATCGCATCTCGATAAAGACAGTTACCAACAATATCACAATTATATGTTAAATTTAGCGAACGATCCAGAAAACCCTTTACACTACTTGAAAGTGGTCGAATTATTGCTTTATCAGGGTCAGGGAAAGGCATCTTTAGCGATACTTAAACAGGTTATCGATGTTATGAAATCATCGATGCACTTTTCCAGTTTTCATTTCCACGATTCCTACTCTTATTATCTTCTCTCGTTGAAATTATCACAGAAGTACTTTAATCATTATGAGCGATACGATTCTATTTTGCAATTATCCAACTCGTTTGCTGCTTCTTTATCTTCGAGTCAGGGTGGTTCAGCTGTTACAGCTTCTAACCATTCATTACTAGCTTTTCTCTGCACGCATATTGCGATTTATTTTATCAAATTAAGGCAATACCATTGGGCGGAAATATATTTGTTGGATGCATTGTTGTATACACCTCATGGTACGCTACCCCAGTTGCAATATGCTTTTCTTCTTTACGAAAAGTCGACGGAGCTCGCTCCGAGTGATTCTCAGAAAAATTTGGTACAAGATTCTTTACGTTTATCAAATTCCATGTTTAGTATGATGAACACAAATTCCAGTGAATATAAACTCATCAAGAAATATTTATTACGAGCGACCCAAAATCCGGTCATTATGGGCGCTACTATTAATGACTCTGCACCATTTCCGCTTTCTAGTTCCTCTTCCGCGTCTCATCTCAATCTTCAGTTTTCTTCAACTTTCTCAAGAATAGCGAAACTGCAATTAGCGTGGTTGACAGAGTTATACGAATGTGAAAGCAAAAGCGAAAGAGAGAACCTTCCTATGGATTATAGGCAATGCCTGATCCATCAAGCGGACTCCGCGGTCTCTAATCAGCCTTTACCTACTGATTATTTGGAGTTTACTTTTCCCGGTTCTAATCGTAACAAGACTGATCACATCCAATCTCTAGCATATCATTCACTAGGAAAGTATTATCAAATCGAGAAAGGTCAGTATAACACAGCTATAGAGTATTATCAGAAGGCCATTGAATGTGATCATGATAACTACATTCCATATTTATTATATTCAACGCTTTCTTTGTCGATTCGAAGGAACAAAGAGCTAAATAATATGATGTCTTGGATTCTTCCATCGAGTATAGTACCAAGTGCACTAAATTCTGGAATTGAGCAACATCAAGAGAAGGATCAACTTTTGTTCATTCCGAGCCCAAAGAAGAAAAAGACAATTCGAAAGTCTGGTGAGTTGCACGCCTTAGACTTGAGCAGTGCACTAGTGGTGAATTCAGAACAAGGATTAAATTCGGAAAGAAGATCATCAAGACCATCCAGTGCTAGATTGGGAGGAGAAGCTGTCCCTTCCGCAAATACGGCAAGTAAGAAATTGGTTGAATTAGATCTGACAATGAAGAAAATTCGACCGAAAAGTGCTGGTTCAACTCGTTCTAATGGAATAGCCTCCATGCCTATATTACCATCCATGATTTCTCACATTCCTCCTGAGAGCCCTCTCTACAGCAACAGTCACAAAATCGCTCCAGCAACAAAGATCATCGAAATTCGACCAGAATCGTCTTACAATACTAATCCACCCTCTTCAAGACCTAAATCTCCTCTATCCGCCACATCAGCTATGAACGGCCTCTCATCTTCTTTGTCTTCACTTTCTTTGTTAAATCAGCTTCAAATAGACGCGTTCTATCGAAAATGCATCTTGTTAATTGATAATTGCTCTTATCGATGGATTCTCCTCTTAATGTACGGAGATTACTTATGCTATCAGATTGGAGATCTTATCAGAGCTCGGGAATATTATCATGAGAGTATGAAAGTTTCCTTTTCAACCAATATTTGGTCATCGTTGGCATATATCTATTATCTTCAATACGTTGTGAATGACTATGCCAGTATTCCGATGATATTTACTCAAATGATAAAGTTGTACTATCCTTTCTCAATTTGCAATTTTACTAAAGGAAAACCAGATTTACAATCAACGTCAAAGCTAAAATATTCTTTCTTTCGACTGTTTTTATTGTATTTAACTGAGAGAAATAAGCATTTACAAGCAACTCGCGCTCAGCAGCAATTACAACAAAAACTCTTTTCATCGAATTCTCGTTATTCTGAGGATGAAAATAATCGAGAATACAATACTATTCACCAGCAGAAGAATCATCAAGGAATTATCTATGAAGATATTAATTCAGGAGAACGATTAAAACATACCATTTTGTTTTTAACTATCGCTCATTATTTTTTCACCATCAAAGAACTTTCTTTGTGCAAGCAATATCTCATGGAGTCATATCGCTATACTCCTACCTACTTACCCACTTTAAGATTTATTGCAATCATTCATTATTACGAGGAAGATATTTCTTCTGCAAACCAGTTTATTTCTACTGCATACCATCAATATATCAATACTCTTAGTCAGAATTCTTTCCATTATCCTGTATTATTGAAGACTATGGCATTATTTCAAACTAAGAAATATTCGATTCATAATGCTATTACATTCTTAGAAAAGTCGTTTATAGGGTTGAATAATAATGCTTCTTCTTCCATGAGTGTACTCCGAGGAGGATGCTTTTTTAGTTTTCGATTGTTAGGAATCCTTTATACCTTTCAATTATATTCTTCTGTCTCACCGCCTCAAACTTCACCGAATTATTTAACTTGGAAGAATACAAGACAGCAATATCAAGAGAAAGCACTTCAATCTTTCTCTACAGCTTATCAATTATCGCAGAATATTGATCTCGAATCCCTTCGATTACAAGCACAAATTCTAATGAATCAACATCAATTTCTCGAAGCGAAGGTCTATTTATTGGATATCCTTCAACAAAAGAATAATGATATCATTAGTATTGTGAACCTGGCTGTTTGTATGTATTATATTTATTATCATCCCCAGAGAGGATCTTTATCGTCGTCATCATCCTCTCCTTCTCTTTACTATTCCTCTGAGCAGCAATACCAGAAAGAGAAACATGAGATTAAATCAATGATGAATGAGAAAGAAGAAGGGAAAAGTTTTAGTGAGAACATTGCAATGAAATTAGAGATGATTTATCATTCCAAGAACTTTTACCATGTCTTCTTTGTTGCGATAGCGAAATTAGAACAACAGATGCATCATAACAAAGAAGAGATAAAAAAAAGAAAAGCAACTACAGGACCAGCAGCAGCTTTTACATCACCAGAAAAGAAAAAGAAAGAAGAAGAGAATGATAATAATGGTGAAAAAGAGATTATAGAGGATATTGAGAACACAGACGATCAATATCATCAACTCATTTCATTACTCTGTTACACGTATTTTTGGTTTGGATTTATTGAAAATCAACAGCTTTCTTCTTATCTTGCTAAGAAACAGTTGCTCGATCAAGAGATACAAGAACGAGAGTATCAAATGAATCAACTGCAAGGTGGTGGTCATGGATATAGCGATACAGCGAAGATATTAGCTGGAGGAAACACAGCTGATATGATCAATCTAATCGAAAGAGATTCAATTATGAAACAATTATATATCAATGCATTAGATTGCTTCCAAAAGGCAATTGAAATGGGCAATCAATGGTCTTATGTTCCTTCCATCCATCATCTCTCTTTGAGTCAGCTTCCATCTCCAATAACCTACCATCAATACTCTTCACAACAAGATTATATCGATCGAGTGTATTACCAGAATTACTTCTCTCATTATAATACTCTTCTTCCTCTTGCTTATTACTACCTAGGGAAGTTGAATGAAGAGATTAGTCAAGGAAGTGGAGGATCAAGAGGTATTGTGAGTGGTGAAGTTGATTATAGTAAATGCGAAGAGATTTACATGAAATGTTTAGATTATGGGAATATGAATCCTTTCACTTTATTACAGTTAGTTCAAATGATCGAAGAAAGAATTAAAGAAGTGAAACAAGCTTTTCAAATTATGAAGAAAGAACAAATAGAATTAATGAAACATCATGAGTATAAGGATCCAACTTCAGCAGCTTTATTAGGGTTAGAGGAAGAGACAGGTGATGAAGATGATAGTGAAGTAGATGGAGGGAAGAAGAAGAAAATGACGAAGAAGAAAGGAAAGAAGAAAGTGAAGAAGAGTAAGAAGAAAAGTAAGGAATCGATTTTATCAAGAGCAGTTAATATGACTGCTACGTCCGACTATGAGATTGATGATTTGAATTATTTCGCACCGAAGAGAACTGGACTATATCCAGGAGATCCTGGAGCACTTCAATCTCATCAGCAGTACTTTGCTGCTAGTTTGGCGGATTACGATAGGAAGAGATTCCAACAACTACAAGAAGAAGAGGAAGAGGAGGAAGGTGAAGATGGAGGATCAAGGAGACAAGATGAATCAAAGAGTTTCTTTAAAACTCTCTTTGATGTTGATGACTATGCTTCGAGGAATTCTAAGCACAAACAAGTTAATAAGACGTCATTCGGTGAATCAGTCGATCCAGAGCATACAGGAGGAGCAGTGGAAGAAATGACAATGAAGGAGTTACTTGCGAGATCTGAGAATGTTCCGTTCTCATCGTCTTCGTCTTATGCTCAAGGTGGCGTCAATCATAACTTTGCCACTGGGAAGAAGCCTCAGAAACCTCCTCTCGCCCATCAATACCTCAACCTCTCTTTGCAGCAGTCGATGAATCAATCTATGCTGATGAAACGTTTGTTAATGTATCAAAGAGTTTTAGATCATTTACTATTGAAGAAGCAATCCTACGAGAAGCTTTATGATGATCTTATTTTCCCAAGGTTTGGTTTGCCAGCGGATGAGAAAAGTCGTAAGAAATATGCGGTATCCCCTTCAGCGGGTAGTTCTTCCTCTAGCTCAGTGTCTAAGGCATTCAGTCATCCTATCTCTTTTATATATCTATCAGGAGATTGGATTGATGAGTATTTCTTTAGTTTTAGTAAATGTGAAGATTGGAATGATCTTTATCAAGCAACAGAGACTTTGTAACTCTCTGCCTGTTCTTAAGTGTTTAGTCGATGGATTTAGATTATGCTTTGTAGATCTTGAAATAAATCTTCCTAAGCTATGGTTTAATAACAAAAATAAGTATTAATACAAGCGTACCCCCTTTACCGGGGGTGTCGTGCCACTTACTGTCGATTACTAGTAGTATGTGAAAGGAGAAAGAACAAGGAACTGATTCATTGAAATATAAAATTACAAAAGATTGACTGAGTGGAGTGTAAAATTCTGTTCGCCGGAACTGTAAAGGATAGGATGGATGATTCGTTAATTCTGGTTGTAGTTCACCGAACCATTTCGTGTTTCCTGTAATTTGAGAATTTGGGACTGCAATTCCGACATTTTATCCTCAAGAATTTTGATCCTCTTATTCAAGTCTTTTAAAGTGGTTTCATCTGGAACTTTCATTTGTTCTTGTCCCAAACTTAATGTAGTTTGCAGACGGAAGAAAGGAAAAGAAAAAGAAAATATTTGCTTGAAACCAAAGAACCAAAAACATAAGACTAATGAAATAATGTAGTTAGAGATTTTCATTGCTCTTGTTATGATCATCTGTCTGGGTAAGCTTATAATTCTCGTCTGAAGGGACAAAGAGTGAAAGAATGGGTGAAGGGGGGGAATGAGGTACAGTGGCGTCACTGTGTGTTGTAAAATTTAGAAAATCCTTATTCCCACTTTCAATAATATTAGGCGATGAGAGTATTGTTTGGAATTTCTTTTTCTCCTGCAGGTTTCTTGTCTTCTGTCCTTTGATCTCTCGTTAATTTAATGGTACATATATTATTAGGTTTGATGACACCTTTTCATCTTGGGGTGAGTCAACAGCTGCAGACATTAGGAGTCATCACTGACAGTTGTGCGCTGTCAGGAGCGTCAGGTGGAGCTCTTGCTGCTGTGTTCTCTGCTATGCCACAGGATTTGATAAAACAACAGAAGTTTACTCCACTTGAAAGCACTTTATATGTTGCACAGCAGTGTAGAGAGTTCGGAACTCGAGGAACTTTAGGCTCTGCTTTAAATACAGTATTACAACAGTCTCTCCCAGATAATGCTCATGAGATTTTAAATAAAAGAGCTGCAGAATGTAGAGTCGCATATACTGAAGTGACTTTTGGTGGTATGAAGCCTCAATTAGTCTCAAAGTTTAATAGTAAAGAGGATTTAATCGATTGCCTCAGAGCTTCATGTAATATCCCATTCTATCTGAATGGAACCTTTACTGTCCCCGTCAGAGGTAGTAAAGGTATTGATGGTGTGTTTGCAACAGATTTTAGTCGATTTGGATGTCCTTTCACTGGTGCTACAGATACTGAAGTCATTGTAACTCCTTTCAAAACTAAAGCAATCGGTCTGAATCCCATGAAAGTACATCCAAAAGGATCTAATCTAGTCTATGAAGTCATATCTCCAGACCTGTTAGATAGGAAATCATGGCCTTTTCGATCACGTGAGGTGCTGTACATGGCATTAACTACTCCTGCTTCCTCTCGGAACCCGAAAATCCCAATCAGTGATGACGAATTACTCGAGAAGTATCAAACCATATTCAATGGTGGGGTCGAGGCAACAAACAGATGGTATGAGAAAAGTCGATTCAATCAGAAATGAAAAAGGAAAAATTGAATAAAGTTTAAACATGATGTGTATGTATTAACCGCTAAACATTCTTTAATTTTTCTATGACTTCTGATTCCTTTCAAGGAATTCTCGTCAAATAAATAAAGAAAAACTACTACTGCTACTATATGCTCGATTTGGAGTAGAAATACTCTTCTGTCTTGATTAAATCAAAGTGGTGTTAAATCCTCTCCAAGAAATATTATCAATAGCATAGATCAGATTTAACTTCTTTGTTCTAATCCAAACATTAAAATATACTTCCATTATTGTTTCAATGCTTAAATTGTTTAAAAGATTTGGTTTATAGCTACATCGTTTGCAACCTTTCTCCAGTTTTTCTAACAAACTTGATGCATCTTTCATAAAATCAATAAAAATATCTTTGGTTGTGATAAATGATGGAATCTTAATATGATAATTAGAATTGCTCGGTAGAAATGACTTAGAAAATCTACACAACTCTATCAGGATTGGTTTTACTCCAGGGAAACTTTGATCAATAAACTCGGCATAATTTGTTATAACAGGAACTGCATGCCAGAAATAAATGGTTCGAGGTTGGAAGTCAACCTTAGTCCAATCTAACGAAGCTCCTTCCTTCCCATCACTATATTCTTTCTGATGAGAGGGAGAAAACCCGACAAAACTCGTTAGATTGCTTTGTTTCATGCGACTAACTGCTAATAAATTCCCAAATTCACCAACTCCTTTTTGAAAAGCAGAATTAATCAACTTTGGATAAAACTCAACTGCATTAAAATGATTGTTTCGATTGTTCAACGAATCATTACCAATCAACCGAACAAATCGATA
>VFQN01002687.1_pt1 | contig 26829 bp, 24 predicted proteins | sample 3512371 | NCBI WGS metagenome assembly VFQN01 (sample SAMN10412370, study PRJNA504923) | tailings metagenome | isolation source: Replicate 2 from Balatoc abandoned mine | place: Philippines: Itogon, Benguet | collected 2017-08-28
GCGTGGCGAAGAACAACCACATCCAGGTCGACCTGCTGTACCGCTGGCTGCCGGCCCCGCTCGGCCGCGCGATGGCGCTGTCGGTCGACGTGATCCGCATCGCCTTCTTCGCCACCATGGTGGTGCTGACGGTGCAGCTGATGCTGAAGATGGACAGCTACCAGATGACCATCATCGACCTGCCGATGAACCTCGTCTACGGCGTGTGCCTGTTCGGCTTCGCGATGATGGCCGTGCGCTCGGTGTGGGTGATGAAGGTGCACGTGCAGCGCGGCTACAGCGTGCTGGAGCGGCCCGAGACCACGATGGAAGACCGTTAACGCCCCCCGCGCCATGCTCAAGTTCATCTTCCTGTTCCTGATGGCCGGCGGCATCCCGGTGGCCATCGCGATGGCCGGTGCCTCGCTGATCTACATCCTGGCCAGCGGCACGATGCCGCCGTTCGCGGTGGTGCACCGCATGATCGGCGGCATCGACAGCTTCCCACTGCTGGCGGTGCCCTTCTTCATCCTCGCCGGCAACCTGATGAACAACGCCGGCATCACCAACCGCATCTACAACTTCGCGCTGGCACTCGTCGGCTGGCTCAAGGGCGGACTGGGCCACGTCAACGTGGTCGGCTCGGTGATCTTCGCCGGCATGAGCGGCACCGCGATCGCCGACGCGGCCGGCCTGGGCACCATCGAGATCAAGGCGATGAAGGACCACGGCTACGACACCGAGTTCGCGGTCGGCGTCACCGCGGCCTCGGCCACGTTGGGCCCGATCATCCCGCCCTCGCTGCCCTTCGTGATCTACGCGATGATGGCCAACGTGTCGGTGGGCGCCCTCTTTCTCGCCGGCATCCTGCCCGGCGTGCTGATGGGCCTGCTGATGATGGCCACGGTGGCCTACTTCGCGCACAAGCACGGCTGGGGCGGCGACATCAAGTTCTCCGGCTCGCGCTTCGGCAAGGCGATGATCGAGACGGCGGTGGTGGCCGGCTGGCCGCTGGCGGTGTACTGGCTGGTGCAGGCCGGTGCGCAGCCGCAGCTCACGGTGATCGTCGCCCTGGGGGTCTTGTTCGCCGCCGACCGCTACTTCAAGTTCCAGGCCGTGCTGCCCATCATGACGCCGGTGCTGCTGATCGGCGGCATGACCACCGGCATCTTCACACCGACCGAAGGCGCCATCGCCGCCTGCGTATGGGCAATGGTGCTGGGCCTGGCGTGGTACCGCACGCTGTCCTGGAAGATGTTCGTCAAGGTCTGTCTCGACACGGTGGAGACCACCGCGACGGTGATGTTCATCGTTGCCGCCGCGTCGATCTTCGGCTGGATGCTCACCGCCACCGGCGTCACCACGCAGATCGCCGAATGGGTGCTCGGCGTCACCAAGGAGCCCTGGCTGTTCCTGCTGATGGCCAACCTGCTGATGCTGTTCGTCGGCTGCTTCCTCGAGCCGACGGCGGCCATCACCATCCTCGTGCCCATCCTGCTGCCGATCGCGCGCCAGCTCGGCATCGACCCGGTGCACTTCGGCCTGGTGATGGTGCTGAACCTGATGATCGGCCTGCTGCACCCGCCGATGGGCATGGTGCTGTTCGTGCTGGCGCGCGTGGCCAAGCTCAGCGTCGAGCGCACCACCATGGCCATCCTGCCTTGGTTGTTCCCGCTGCTGGCCAGCCTGATCCTGCTGACCTACGTGCCGGCCATTTCGCTGTGGCTGCCGCGCACGATGGGCCTGTGAATCCTCTTCATTCCGGAGACTGACGACATGACCCAACGACTGGCCGGCAAGACGGCCTTCGTCACCGCGGCCGGCCAGGGGATCGGCCGCGCCATCGCCGAGGCCTTCGTGCGCGAGGGCGCACGCGTGATCGCCACTGACCTCAACGACGCGCTGCTGGCCACGCTCAAGGGCCCGTCGATCACCACGCGCCGGCTCGACGTGCTCGACCCGGCGGCGATCGCGGCAGCGGCGAAGGAGGCCGGCCCGGTGAACGTGCTGGTCAACGCCGCCGGCTACGTGCACGCCGGCTCGGTGCTCGAGTGCAGCGAGGAGGACTGGAGTTTCGCTTTCGACCTCAACGTGCGCTCGCAATTCCGCACCATCAAGGCCTTCGTGCCCGGCATGCTGGCCGGCGGGGGCGGCTCGATCATCAACGTCGCCTCGGTCGCAGGCAGCATCAAGGGAGCGCCGAACCGTTTCGTCTACGGCAGCACCAAGGCGGCGGTGATCGGGCTGACCAAGGCCGTGGCGGCGGACTTCATCACCAAGGGCGTGCGCTGCAACGCGATCTGCCCGGGCACGGTGGAATCGCCAAGCCTGCGCGAGCGCATCGCGGCGCAGGCGAAGGCCAGCGGGCAGACGCTGGAGCAGGTCGAGGCCGCCTTCATCGCCCGGCAGCCGATGGGGCGGCTCGGGCGCGTCGAGGAGATCGCGGCGCTGGCGGTCTACCTCGCTTCCGATGAATCATCATTCACCACCGGAACCACGCAGGTCATCGACGGTGGCTGGTCCAACTAACTTCAGAACCGAACCATGAAGCTGATGCGTTATGGCGCCAAGGGCGCCGAGAAACCCGCCCTCGTCGACGCCCAGGGCCGCGCGCGCGACCTTTCCGGCGTGCTCGCCGACATCAACGCGGCCACGCTCACGCCCAAGAGCCTCGACAAGCTGCGCTCGCTCGACCCCAGCGAGCTGCCCGTCGTCGAGAACCCCGGCCGCATCGCCCCGCCCTGGAGCGGTTGCGAGAAGTTCCTCTGCATCGGCCTGAACTATGCCGACCACGCGGCGGAGTCGAACCTGCCGATCCCGAAGGAGCCCATCCTCTTCATGAAGCCGATCAGCGCGCGAGTCGGGCCGAACGACCCGGTGGTGCTGCCGCAGGGCTCGGTGAAGACCGACTGGGAGGTCGAGCTCGGCGTGGTGATCGGCAGCAAGGCGCGCTACGTGTCGGAGGCCGATGCGCTCAAGCACGTGGCCGGCTACTGCGTGGTCAACGACGTGTCGGAGCGCGAGTACCAGATCGAGCGTGGCGGCACCTGGGACAAGGGCAAGGGCTGCGACACCTTCGGCCCGGTCGGCCCCTGGCTGGTGACGGCCGACGAGGTCGGCGACCCGCAGGCCCTGTCGATGTTCCTCGAGGTCAACGGCCACCGCTTCCAGAACGGCAGCACGAAGACCATGATCTTCGGCGTGGCGCAGCTGGTCAGCTACGTCAGCCGCTTCATGACGCTGTACCCCGGTGACCTGATCAGCACCGGCACGCCGCCCGGCGTGGGCATGGGCGTGAAGCCGAATCCGGTGTACCTGAAGGCCGGGGACACCATCCGCCTGGGCATCGAGAAGCTCGGCGAGCAGAACCAGACCGTGCACGCCTGGGATCCGGCGATCATCGACGGGTGAGGTCGTGAGCCTGTACATCCGCATCCACCCGGCCGACGACGTCGTCATCGCCAAGGTGCAGCTGGTCGGCGGCACCCGGCTGGACGGCGAAGGCGTCACCGTGGCCGGGCTGATCCCGCCGGGCCACAAGGTGGCGGTGCGCGCCGTCCGCGCCGGGCAGCCGGTGCGGCGCTACAACCAGATCATCGGCACCGCGAAGGTCGACATCGCGCCCGGCCAGCACGTGCACACGCACAACCTGGAGTTCGCCAGCTTCGCGCGCGACTACGCGGTGGGCACCGGCACGCAGCCGACCGACTACGTGGCCGAGCCGGCCACCTTCATGGGCATCGTCCGCCCCGACGGGCGCGTGGCGACGCGCAACTACCTCGGCGTTCTGACCTCGGTGAACTGCTCGGCCACCGCGGCACGGGCGATCGCCGACCATTTCCGCCGCGACGTCAACCCGAAGGCGCTCGAAGCCTTTCCGAACGTCGACGGCGTGGTCGCGCTCACCCACGGCGCCGGCTGCGCGACGGCCAGCGACGGCGAGCCGCTGCAGATCCTGCGCCGCACGCTGGGCGGCTATGCGCGCCACGCCAACTTCGCCGGCGTGCTGATGGTCGGGCTGGGCTGCGAGACCAACCAGATCTCCGGCCTGCTCGAGCAGGAGGGCCTGCGCGAAGGCACGCACCTGCAGACCTTCAGCATCCAGGACAGCGGCGGCACGAAGAAGACGGTGGCCAAGGGCATCGAGCTGGTCGAGTGGATGCTCGAAGAGGCCAACCGCGTGCAGCGCACGCCGGTGCCGGCCAGCCACATCACCGTCGGCCTGCAATGCGGCGGCTCCGACGGCTACTCCGGCATCAGCGCCAATCCGGCGCTGGGCGCCGCGGTCGACCGCCTGGTGCGCCACGGCGGCACCGCGATCCTCTCCGAATCGCCCGAGGTCTACGGCGGCGAGCACCTGCTGACGCGGCGCGCCGTCAGCCAGGCGGTGGCCGACAAGCTGATTGCCCGCCTGAAGTGGTGGGAGGACTACACCGCCCGCAACGGCGGCGAGATGGACAACAACCCCTCGGCAGGCAACAAGGCCGGCGGCCTGACCACCATCCTCGAGAAGAGCCTGGGCGCCATCGCCAAGAGCGGCACCACCAACCTCGTCGAGGTCTACGAATACGCGCAGGCGGTCACGGCCAAGGGGCTGGTCTTCATGGACACGCCCGGCTACGACCCGGTGTCGGCCACCGGGCAGGTGGCCGGCGGCGCCAACCTGATCTGCTTCACCACCGGCCGCGGCTCGGCCTACGGCTGCGCGCCCTCGCCGTCCCTCAAGCTCAGCACCAACACAGCGCTGTGGCTGAAGCAGGAAGACGACATCGACATCAACTGCGGCGAGGTGGTCGACGGCACGGCCGGCATCGACGAGCTCGGCGAGCGCATCTTCCGGCTGATGCTGGAGACGGCCTCGGGCCGCAAGACCAAGAGCGAGCTGCACGGCTACGGGCAGAACGAGTTCGTGCCCTGGCAACTCGGCGCCGTGATGTGAACTCCGACCGGTCAACTGGCACGATCCTCGCTCGTTGAGGGTCAACCGATACCCGCAGGAGCGGTTCGGGCCCCGGCAGCCCATTTCAGGCCGCCGGCACCGACCGGAATTCGCATGACTGACAAGAATCGTCACCGCCCGACACCTGTTCCCAAGGGCCAGATGCCCAACTGGGCCCTCGTGCTGTGCCTGGCCAGCGGCTTTGCGCTGGTGGCCCTGGCTCGCAGCATCGCCTGACGACGTCTGCGCTACGCTCGGCCCCGACACCACGGAGGCCGAGATGAGAAGGTTCCTGCCCGCCCTGGCGCTTGCCGCCTGCACTAACGCCGCGCACGCCGAGGAGATCGGCGAGGTCGATACGGTCTTCAAGCTGATCGGCCCCGACCACAAGATCGTGGTCGACGCCTACGACGACCCCGGCGTCACGGGCGTCACCTGCTACGTCTCGCGCGCCAAGACCGGCGGCATCAAGGGCGGCCTGGGGCTGGCCGAGGACAAGGCCGAGGCCTCGATCGCCTGCCGCCAGACCGGCCCGATCGCTTTCCCCAAGCCACTGCGCCAGCAGGAGGAGATGTTCAGCGAGCGCATCTCGCTGGTCTTCAAGAAGCTGCGCGTGGTGCGCATGGTCGACAAGACCCGCAACACGCTGGTCTACCTGACCTACTCCGACCGCGTGATCGAAGGCTCGCCGCAGAACAGCGTCACCGCCGTGCCGGTGGACCGCGCCACGCCGATCCCGCTGCGCTGAGATCGCGGGTACCCAGGTAAACGCCGATGCCCGCGGGGTGACGGGTCGCCAGAATTGGCCTGACCACTTGACCACTGCACTCCGATGAAGATCACCGCCGCGCGTGTCATCGTCTGCTGCCCCGGGCGCAACTTCGTCACCCTGAAGATCGAAACCGACCAGGGCCTCACCGGCCTGGGCGACGCCACGCTCAACGGCCGCGAGCTGGCGGTGGCGAGCTACCTGACCGACCACGTGATCCCCTGCCTGATCGGGCGCGACGCGCACCAGATCGAGGACATCTGGCAGTACCTCTACCGCGGCGCCTACTGGCGGCGCGGCCCGGTGACGATGAGCGCCATCGCTGCCGTCGACACCGCGCTGTGGGACCTCAAGGCCAAGGCGGCTGGCATGCCGCTGTACCAGCTGCTCGGCGGCGCCAGCCGCACCGGCGTGATGGTCTACGGCCACGCCAACGGGCGCGACATCGCGCAGACGGTGGAGGAGGTGCTGCGCTACCAGGAGCAGGGCTACAAGGCGATCCGCGCGCAGAGCGGCGTGCCGGGGCTGGAGAAGGTCTACGGCGTCGGCCGCGGCACGATGTTCTACGAGCCGGCCGATGCCGACCTGCCCAGCGAACACGACTGGTCGACCGAGAAGTACCTGCGCCACACGCCGCAACTGTTCGACGCGGTGCGCCGCGCGGTCGGCCCCGACATCCACCTGCTGCACGACGTGCACCACCGCCTGACGCCGATCGAGGCAGCTCGGCTGGGCAAGGACCTGGAGCCTTATCGCCTCTTCTGGATGGAAGACGCCACGCCGGCCGAGAACCAGGAGGCCTTCCGCCTGATCCGCCAGCACACCACCACGCCGCTGGCGGTGGGCGAGGTCTTCAACACGGTCTGGGACTGCAAGGACCTGATCCAGAACCAGCTGATCGACTACATCCGCACGACGGTCGTGCACGCCGGCGGCATCACCCACCTGCGGCGCATCGCCGATCTGGCCGCGCTCTACCAGGTGCGCACCGGCAGCCATGGCGCCACCGACCTGTCGCCGGTGTGCATGGGCGCGGCGCTGCACTTCGACCTGTGGGTGCCCAACTTCGGCATCCAGGAGTACATGCGCCACACCGAAGAGACGGATGCGGTGTTCCCGCATGCCTACACCTTCAGCGACGGCTTCCTGCACCCGGGCGAGGCGCCCGGCCACGGCGTGGACATCGACGAGGCGCTGGCGGCGAGGTACCCCTACCAGCGCGCCTACCTGCCGGTGAACCGGCAGCAGCACGACGGTACGCTGTGGCATTGGTAGACAAGAGCGGCCTGAGCGCCGGCATCGTTCACCTGGGACTGGGCGCCTTCGCGCGCGCGCACCTGATCCCGGCGACGGAAACTGCGATGGCCGTGAGCGGCGAGCGCCACTGGGGCGTGCTGGGCGTGTCGCTGCGCCACGCGGACGTGCGCGATGCGCTCGCTCCGCACGGCTTCGACTACACGCTCGCATTGCGCGATGCCGATCCGCAAGGCGCGCCCCGCGAGCGGCGCGAAACGCTGCACTCGCTGCTGGGTGTGCTCGTTGCCCCCGAGAACCCAGGCGCGGTACTGGAGGCCATCGCCGCGCCGGCCACGCGCATCGTCAGCCTCACCGTCACCGAAAAGGGTTACCACCCCGAGCCGACCGACCTCATGCGCCCCGAAGCGCCCCGCTCGACGCTGGGCTTTCTAGTCCACGGCCTCGCGCTGCGCCGCACGCGCGGGCTGGCGCCGATCACGCTGCTGTCGTGCGACAACCTCGCGAACAACGGCGACACGTTGCGTGGACTGGTGCTGGCTTTCGCTCGCGAGGTCGATGGCGCGCTGGCCGACTGGATCGATCGCGGATGCCGCTTTCCGAGTTCGATGGTCGATCGCATCGTGCCGAAGAACGACGACTTCGGCGTCGTCACCGCCGAGCCCTTCTTCGACTGGGCCATCGAAGACGATTTCGCCGCCTGCCGGCCCGACTGGACGGCCTACGGCGCACGCTTCGTCGCCGATGCTGAACCCTACGAGCGGCTCAAGCTGCGCATGGTCAACGGCAGCCATTCGGCGATCGCCTACCTCGGCGTGATGGCCGGCTGGCCGACGGTGGACCGCGCGATCCGGGAGCCGACGCTGCGCCGCTTCGTCGAAGCGCTGATGCGCGAGGAGATCGAACCGACGCTCGCGGGCCGTGTCGACGCCGACCTCGCCGCGTATCGCGCCCGACTGGTCGAACGCTTCGCCAACCCGGCGCTCGTCCACCGCACGCTGCAGATCGCGATGGACGGCTCGCAGAAGATCCCGCAGCGCTGGCTGAGTACGGTGCGTGAGCGGCTCGCGGCCGGTGCTTCCATCGGCCGCCTCGCGCTGGCGGTGGCGGCGTGGCTGCACTTCCTGCGCGGCGTGGACGAGGCCGGTCAACCCTACGCCATCGATGACCCGCTGGCCGGCACGCTGGCCTCATTGGGCGACGATCCACAGGCGCTGTGCGGCTTCGCGCCGGTATTCGGCGAGCTCGGCCGCGAGCCGCGCTTCGTGGCGCCGGTGGCGCAGGCGCTGGCCGCGCTACAGGCGAACGGCGTGGCCCTGACGCTCGGCCGACCACCCTTCGCGTAGAGTCGTGGCAGCAGAGTCCACGCCCGGGGAGAGATGCAAGGTGGGAAAGGTGTGCAAGGCGCTGCACGCGCTGATGCTGGGAACGGCGTTCCTGCTGGCGGCCTGTGGAGGAGGCGGTGGCGGATCGAGCCCCCCGACCGATCCGGTAGACCGGCCAGTCGATCCGCCGATCATCAAGGGGACCAGCCTGCCGACGGACGTCCACTGGCAGCCGCCCGCGGGGTCGACACCGAGCAGCGGGAACTACGTCTACCTGGATAGCACACCGGGTGACTCGGTGGGCCAGGGCCGTTCTTCGCTCTACACCGAACGCGAGTCGACCATCTCGCAGTTCTACGCGAACGGCCAGTACCAGTTCCACGTCGGCAGCACGGATCGGCAGTGGTCCGGCACCTTCCAGCTGGGGTTCGACTATCCGCCGCGCGCCGGCTTCTACGGCAACGCCGCGCTTCCCGGGAAGGGCGACGGGCAACAGCCATGGCTCGAATGGATGACAGAGTGGCGCTTCTGCGCGCGCATCGAGGCCTGGTTCGTCATCGACGAGATCTCCGTGGGCCAGGATGGCCTCCAGACGATCACCGCGAGGTTCATGCAGCGATGCGACGCCTCTGCGGGGGCGCTTCGCGGCAAGGTGCGATGGAGCCGTACGGCCGCCCGCTCGGCGCCCATCGATCCTGCACCCGCCCTCTGGCAGCCTCCTGCCGGCAGCACACCTGCGACCGGGAGCTTCCTGTACGTGGAAAGCGATGCCGACGACTATGTCGGCCAGGGCAGTTCGCGCCTGTTCACCACGGCGGACTCGACGCTCTCCGTCGGCTACTACGACACTGCGTTCGCCTTCTACAGCGTGATCGCAGCGTCAGGGCCCGAGTTGTGGGTGGGCAATCTGCGCGGCATGCTGGGCGCCACGCTGCAGCGCGGCTACCACCCGGGGGTGCAGCGCTATCCATACCAGTTCGAGTCTGTCGGCGTCATGGAGTGGCAACGTCGCGGCAGGGGCTGTGGCATGGTCAACGGCTGGTTCGTCGTCGATGACGTCGTCTACGTCGGCCAGCTGATCCTCTACATCGAACTGCGATTCGAACAGCGTTGCGGGCTGTCGGCAGCGGCCTCGCGAGGCAAGCTGCGGTGGTCGGCCTACGACGTGTTGCCTGCTCCGGGCCCACAACCTCTACCTGGTGCCGCGTGGCAGCCACCCGCCGGAAGCACGCCTGCATCCGGAGACTTCGTCTACCTCGAAAGCGAGACCGGCGACAGCATCGGCCAGGGCCAGACCTTGCTGGCGACGAGCGCCAATGCGTCGTTGCAGGGCGTGCCCTACGGCTCGAGCTTCCACCTTAGGGCCGAGCAGGGCGCCGCGACCTGGGTCGGCGACTTCCGCGCGATGAACAGCCGCTGGACGCTGGAGCAGGGCTTCTATCCCGCGCTGTCCCGGCATCCGCTGCACGATCCGGCGAGAGGCGGATTGTCATGGTCTATCGACGGACGGACATGCGCGGCCGCGGACAGTTGGGTGGCGATCGACGAGCTAGTCAACGCCGCGGACGGATCGATCGCCAGCATGGTGATGCGCTTCGAACAGCGCTGCGCCGGCAGTTCCGGCGCGCTGCGCGGAAAGTTGCGCTGGTCTTCGTCTTCGCAGCCTTTGCCCGCCACCGTCTTGCCGGCCGGAATGTGGCAGCCGCCGCCAGAACGCCTGCCGGCAGCGGGCAACTACGTCTACATCGAGAGCGACTTGCTCGATCCGATCGGTGGCGGCGGCTCCGTGGTGAAGAGCGGCGATTCGCAGTCCTTCATCGTCGGACGGGGCGGCACGGATCCTTCGTCGACGCCGACCCTTGGATTCGGCATCACTGCCAGCGACGACCGGGGTTCATGGAACGGCCGCTTCGTAATGCCGGCCAGCCTGCCGCAGCTGGTACCGGGCCTGTACGGGAACCTGCGTGGGAGCATAGACGGGGACCGAACGCGCGGCGGCATGACGTGGTCGGGCGCCGCGCTCACCTGCGGAGCTGACGCCGGCGGTTGGTACGCGATCGACAGGGTCACTTACAGCGGCACCTCCGTGGAGTCGATCGAATTGCGCTTCGAGCAGCGATGCGACGGAGTCGACGGCAGCCTGCGCGGCAAGATCCGCTGGTCCGCGCTGGAGCCGGAGCCGACCGTCGTCGTGGCGCCGATACCCGCCAATTTGTGGCGGCCGCCGCCCGGCGCGACACCGGACAGCGGCAACTACCTCTACCTCGAGAGCCAATATGGCGACTTCATCGGGGTAGGTCGGACGATGCTCTTCACGGCCGACAACGCCCAGCTCTCCGCTCCGACACGGAGTCTGGCCACCGGATTCGCACTTGAGGCCGCGGAACGCCGCTCGGTCGTCTACTGGCGAGCGTCGATTGCGGCCGTGCCCTCGCTCGGGACACTCCAGCCGGGCCTGTACGAACGAGCGGTCCGATCCGGCGGCAGCCAGAGCCCCTTGCAGCCAGGCATCGACATCGCCGGCAGCAACCGCGGATGCAACAGTGCAGCAGGCTGGTACGCGATCGACAGTCTCTCGGTGAGCAATGGCGAGATCACCGCCATCGAGCTGCGATTCGAGCAGCATTGTGAACGGCGCTCGGCACCGCTGCGAGGCAAGCTTCGATGGTCGGCAGCAGCAGCGTGAGCTCTAGAGCGGCGCCATGCGCCGTGCCAGCCGAAGCGATGACCGACTGGGCGGTGGAGTGCCTGCAACGCTCCCGCGTTCCCGAGCCCGACGCCCGCTGCCTCGCCGAGAGCCTGGTGCAGACCAGCTTGTGGGGCATCGATTCGCACGGCATCGCACGGCTGACGCATTACCTCAACCGCCTCTCGCACGGCTCGATCAATCCGACCCCGCGGATCTCGATCACGCGCAGCGGCACGGCCACCGCGCAAGTGGCGGGTGATCGCGGCCTCGGCATCGTGGTCGCGCACCGCGCCAACGCGGTGGCGATGGAAATCGCACGTGAGCACGGCATCGGCGCAGTCGGCGTGACGGACTCGTCGCACTGCGGTGCGGTGGGTCTGTACAGCCGCGCCGCGGCGCGCGAAGGCCTGATCGGCTTCGCCTTCACCCACTCCGACAGGATCGCCGCGCCGCATGGCGGGCACCGCCCCTTCCTCGGCACCAACCCGATCTCGATGGCGTTTCCGCGCGCGGGCGCCGAGCCGGTGTGCCTGGACATGGCCACCACCTCGATCCCCTGGAACCGGGTGATGAACGCGCGGCGCGAGGGCGCGCCGATCGCGCCGGGCGTGGCCATCGACCAGGACGGCCGCGACACCACCGACGCGCAGACTGCCCACGCGCTGCGACCGCTCGGCGGGCTGGACTACGGCCACAAGGGCTACGGCCTGGCGCTGGCCGTCGAGCTGCTGTGCGGCCCGCTGAACGGCAACCCCTGGGGGCCGCTGATCGGGCCGATGTACGCCGAGCTGGAACGCCCGCGACACCTCGGCGCCTTCTTCGTTGTGCTCGATCCGATGCGCTTTGCCGGCGGAGCGGCGTTCGCTGCGACGGTGGAGACGATTGCCCGCACGCTCGCCGCCGAACCCGGTGCGCCGAAGATGCCCGGTGACCCGGAGCTCGAGGCCCAGGCGCGGCGGCGCATCGATGGCATCCCGATCGAGCCCGGTCTCGCCATGGAGATGCGCTCGTGGAGCGCGCGGCTCGGTGTAGCCTTTCCGGCATGAACAGCTCCGCGCTCGACGTCATCACCTTCGGCGAGACCATGGTGTGCTTTGCGGCCCGCGAGGTCGGCCCGCTGGAACAGGCGGCGAACTTCGGCAAGATCGTCGCCGGCGCGGAGTCCAACGTCGCGGTCGGGCTGGCGCGGCTGGGAATGAAGGTGGCCTGGCTCAGCCGGCTGGGCGACGACTCGTTCGGGCGCTACATCGCGGGCACCCTGGCGGCCGAAGGCGTGGACTGCCGCAGCGTGACGGTCGACGCCGGGCAGCGCACCGGCTTCATGCTCAAGTCGCGTGCAGCCGACGGCGCCGACCCGGTGGTCGAATACCACCGCCGCGGCTCGGCGGCGAGCATGCTGTCGCTGGCCGATTTCGACGAGGCCCGATTCCTCGCCGCGCGACACCTGCACGTCACCGGCATCACACCGGCGCTGTCGGCCAACTGCGCGGCGCTGGTCGAGCACGCGATGCGCTTCATGCGCGCGGCGGGGCGCACGGTGTCGTTCGACCCCAACCTGCGCCCGCGGCTGTGGCCGAGCCGCGAGGCGATGGCCGAGCACCTGAACCGCCTTGCTGCGCTGGCCGACTGGGTGCTGCCGGGGCTGGCCGAAGGCCAGACGCTCACCGGGCTGGCGTCGCCGGAAGACATCGCCGAGTTCTACCTGGGGCGCGGCGCCAAGGCGGTGGCGATCAAACTCGGCACGGAAGGTTCGATGTGGCGTACCGCCGAGGGCGGCGGCCGGGTGGCGGGCGTGCCGGTCGAGCACGTGGTCGACACCGTCGGCGCCGGCGATGCGTTCGCCGCCGGGCTGATCAGCGCGCGGCTCGAAGGCCAGGACTGGCCGGCCGCGCTGGCGCGGGCCAACTGGGTGGGTGCGCAGGCCATCCAGGTCGTGGGCGACATGGACGGGCTGCCGCGGCGCGCCGCGCTGCCCGCCGGGCTCTGAGGCCCGACGCGCCCGAGCCCGCTCAGCCGGCGTTCAGCGCCGCCAGCACCTCGTCGAGCATCTTCTTCGCGTCGCCGAACAGCATCCGGTTGTTCTCCTTGTAGAACAGCGGGTTGTCGACGCCGGCGTAGCCCGAGGCCATGCTGCGCTTCATCACGATCGAGGTCTTGGCCTTCCACACCTCGAGCACCGGCATGCCGGCGATCGGGCTGGTGGGATCCTCCTGCGCGGCCGGGTTCACGATGTCGTTGGCGCCGATCACCATCGAGACATCCGTCTCCGGGAAATCCTCGTTGATCTCGTCCATCTCGAGCACGATGTCGTAGGGCACCTTGGCCTCGGCCAGCAGCACGTTCATGTGGCCCGGCATGCGGCCGGCCACCGGGTGGATGCCGAAGCGCACGTTGACGCCCTTGGCGCGCAGGATCTTGGTGATCTCGTTGACCACGTGCTGCGCCTGCGCCACCGCCATGCCGTAGCCCGGCACGATGACGACGTTCTTGGCCTCCTTCAGCAGCTCGGCCGTCTCGACCGCGCTGACCGGCGTCACCTCGCCTTGCGGCTGCGCCGCGCCGCCCGCAGCGGCCGGGGCCGGCGCACCGCCGCCGAAGCCACCGGCGATCACGCTGATGAAGTTGCGGTTCATCGCGCGGCACATGATGTAGGACAGGATCGCACCCGACGAGCCGACCAGCGCGCCGGTGACGATCAGCAGGTCGTTGCTCAGCATGAAGCCCGTGGCAGCCGCCGCCCAGCCCGAGTAGCTGTTGAGCATCGAGACCACCACCGGCATGTCGGCGCCGCCGATGGCCATCACCATGTGGATGCCGAACAGCAGCGCGATCACGGTCATGATCAGCAGCGGCGTCATGCCCGAGGCCACGTCGTGCGCGTTGAGGAACACGCGGCCGAGCCAGAGCACCACCAGCAGCGCGGCGAGGTTGAGCCAGTGGCGCGCCGGCAGCAGCAGCGGCTTGCCGCCGATCTTGCCGGAGAGCTTGCCGAAGGCGATCACCGAGCCGGAGAAGGTCACGGCGCCGATCAGGATGCCGATGTAGACCTCGACCTCGTGGATGACCTTCTCGGCCGGCGTCGGGAACACGGTGGAGGTGTCCACGTAGCTCGCGAATCCGACCAGGCAGGCCGCGAGACCCACCAGGCTGTGCATCAGCGCCACCAGCTCGGGCATCTGCGTCATCTGCACCTTCTTCGCGGCGTACAGGCCGATGGCCCCGCCGACGACGAGCGAGCCGACGATCCACGGCACGCCGGCGGCGGTGACGCGCGGGCCGAGCACGGTGGCCAGCACGGCGATGGTCATGCCGATGATGCCGAACAGGTTGCCGCGGCGGGCGGTCTCGGGGTTGGCAAGGCCGCCGAGGCTGAGGATGAAGAGGACGGTGGCGCCGATGTAGGCGACGGTGGCGAGGCTGTCGGTCATGTTCTTCTCGTTCTTCTTACTTGCGGAACATCGCCAGCATGCGGCGCGTGACCGCGAAGCCGCCGAACATGTTGATCGCGGTGAGCACCAGCGCGACCACGGCCATGCCGAGGATCAGCCCGTTCGGCCGGTCGCCGCCGCCGCCCGTGAGCGGCGGCGCGATCTGGATCAGCGCGCCGATGGCGATGATCGAGGAGATCGCGTTGGTCACGCTCATCAGCGGCGTGTGCAGCGAGGGCGTCACGTTCCAGATCACCATGTAGCCGATGAAGCAGGCCAGCACGAACACCGTGAAGTGCGACAGGAACGAGGCCGGCGCGAACGCGCCGACGACGAACAGCGCCAGCGCGCCGATGGCGAAGACGATGGCCAGCGACTTGGCCGACATCGGCTCGCCGGCGCCATGGCCGTGGCCCTTCGCGGCAGGGGCCGCCGCCGCGGGCTTCGGTTTCGGGGCCGGGGCCGGCAGCTTCAGCGGCGGCGCGGGCCAGGTGACCTCACCCTCCTTGATGACGGTGAGGCCGCGGATCGCGTCGTCTTCCATGTTGACGTTGACGACGCCGTCCTTGGTCTTGCACAGCTCTTCGGTCAGGCGCAGCAGATTGGTCGAGTACAGCGTCGACGACTGGCGCGCGAGCCGGCTGGCGAGATCGGTGTAGCCGATGATCGTCACGCCGTGCTTCACCACCGCCTGCCCGGGCACGGTGAGCTCGCAGTTGCCGCCCTGCTCGGCGGCCATGTCGACGATCACGCTGCCGGGCTTCATGCTCTGCACCATCTCGGCGGTGATCAGCCGCGGCGCCGGCTTGCCCGGGATCAGCGCGGTGGTGATGATGATGTCGCACTCGCGGGCTTGCTGCGCATACATCGCGCGCTGCGCGGCCTGGAAGCCTTCGCTCATCACCTTGGCGTAGCCGCCGCCGCCCGAGCCTTCTTCCTCGTAGTCGACCTTGACGAACTCGCCGCCGAGCGAGACGACCTGGTCGGCCACTTCGGCGCGGGTGTCGTTGGCGCGCACGATGGCGCCCAGGCCGGCCGCGGTGCCGATGGCCGCCAGGCCGGCCACGCCGGCGCCGGCGATGAACACCTTGGCCGGCGGGATCTTGCCGGCGGCGGTGATCTGGCCGTTGAAATAGCGGCCGAAGGCGTTGGCCGCCTCGATCACGGCGCGGTAGCCGCTGACGCCGGCCATCGAGGTCAGCGCATCCATCTTCTGCGCCCGCGAGAGCTGGCGCGGCAGACAGTCGATGGCCAGCACGGTGGCGCGCTTGGCGGCCAGCGCCTCCATCAGCGGCGGGTTCTGCGCCGGCCAGACGAAGCCGATCAACGCACCGCCTTCGCGCATCAGCGCCACCTCGTCGAGGCTGGGCGGGCGCACCTTGAAGACGATGTCGGCCTTGGCCCAGAGATCGGCGGCGCTGCCGACGATCTCCGCGCCGGCGGCGCGATAGGCCTCGTCATCGATGTTCGCCGCCACGCCGGCGCCGGTCTGCACGGCCACGCCGAAGCCCAGCTTGATCAGTTTCTCGACCACCTCGGGCACGGTGGCGACGCGCTTTTCTCCAGCCGCTGTCTCGAGCGGAACGCCGATCAACATGGATGCCTCCTCAGGCACTGGTTTTTGGTGAAATGGGCCGGAGCTTACACAATGCCGGCCCCGCGACCTTCGCCCTGCGCGCATATCACTCATGCCCGAACGCTGGAAACCGAGCGTCACCGTCGCCGCGATCATCGAGCGCGACGGCCGCTACCTGCTCGTCGAGGAACACACGCCCGAGGGCCTGAAGCTCAACAACCCGGCCGGCCACCTCGACCCCGGCGAGAGCCCGCAGCAGGGCGTGGAGCGCGAGGCGCTGGAGGAAACGGCGCGGGTGTTCACGCCCGACCGGCTGGTCGGGGTCTACCTCTCCCGCTTCCAGCGGCCCGCCACCGGCGAGGACGTGACCTACGTGCGCTTCGCCTTCGGCGGCACGGTCGGCGAGCCCGACCCGGCGCGCACGCTCGACGACGGCATCGTGCGCACGCTGTGGATGACGCTGGACGAGGTGCGCGCCAGCCGCGGGCGCCACCGCAGCGGCCTGGTGCTGCGCTGCATCGCGGACCACGCGGCCGGCGTGCGGCTGCCGCTTTCGGCCATCACCACCGATCCGTCGGTGTACGAACCGGAAGTCAAGCGCTGATCAGGCCGCCAGACGCGCCTGCGCATCCATCGTCAGCCAGCCCTCGTGGTCCTGCGCCCACAGGCGCACGGTCTCTCCCTCGCGCCGGCCGTTCACGCGCATCGGCCGGCCGTCGAAGGTCGGGCGCAGCGCCTTGAAGGAGAACCCGGCGAGCCTTGCCTGCGGCAGCTCTCGGCCGAGCAGATCCAGCAGCAGCGTGGCAATCAGCGGGCCGTGCACCACCAGCCCGGGGTAGCCCTCGGCCTCGGTGACGTAGCGGCGGTCGTAGTGGATGCGGTGGCCGTTGAAAGTCAGCGCGGAGTAGCGGAACAGCAGCACGTCGTCGGGAACGAGCTCGCGCGACCAATCGGCGTCGGCCGGCGCCGGCTGCGGCGGCGGCTCGGCGTCGCCCGGCTGCTTCGCGGCGCGATAGACGATGTCGTGCCACTCTCGCAGCGCCGGTGCGGCGGCGCCGTCCACGGTCACCTCGTGGCGCACCGTCACGAAGACCAGCGGGCCGCTGCGGCCCTGCTTGGTGACGACATTCTCGATCGTCGAGATGCGCTCGGCCGCATCGCCCACACGCAGCGGCGCGAGGAACTCGAAGCGGCTGCCCGCCCACATGCGCCGCGGCAGCGGTACCGGCGGCAGGAAGCCGCCGAGCCTGGCGTGGCCGTCCGGCCCCAGCGCGCTGGCGCGGTGCAGCGGCAGGAAATGCAGCCAGTGCCACAGCGGCGGCAGCGGCGTGCCGGCCGTCCAGTCGCGCGGCGCCTGGTCCAGCGTGGCGGCCAGCGCGGCCGGTGGCGTGGCGCCGAAGACGTCGCGCCGCGTCTCGGTGCGGCCGATCCAGCCCTGCAGTTCGCGCTCGTCCATGGCCCGAGTGTGCCGCGCCGCGGGCGGGATAATCGCGGCCATGGGCAAGAAACTGCGGGTCGTCGTCGGTCTGTCCGGCGGGGTCGACTCCGCCGTGAGCGCGTGGCTGCTCAAGCAGCAGGGCCACGAGGTCGTCGGCATCTTCATGAAGAACTGGGAAGACGACGACGACAGCGAGTACTGCTCCAGCAACGTCGACTTCGTCGATGCCGCGGCGGTGGCCGACGTGATCGGCATCGAACTCGAGCACGTCAACTTCGCGGCCGACTACAAGGACCGCGTCTTCGCCGAGTTCCTGCGCGAATACCAGGCCGGCCGCACGCCCAACCCCGACGTGCTGTGCAATGCCGAGATCAAGTTCAAGGCCTTCCTCGACCATGCGATGCGGCTGGGCGCCGAGAAGATCGCCACCGGCCACTACGCCCGGGTGCGCGAGCGCGGCGGCATCTTCGAGCTGCTCAAGGGGCTGGACCCGCTGAAGGACCAGAGCTACTTCCTGCACCGGCTCGACCAGGCGCAGCTCGCGAAGACGATGTTCCCGGTCGGCGAGCTGCCCAAGACCGAGGTGCGCCGCATCGCCGAGCAGATCGGCCTGCCGAACGCGAAGAAGAAGGATTCCACCGGCATCTGCTTCATCGGCGAGCGGCCGTTCCGCGAGTTCCTCAACCGCTACCTGGCCAACCAGCCGGGGCCGATCAAGGACGACCGCGGCCGCACCATCGGCGAGCACGTCGGCCTGTCCTTCTACACGCTCGGCCAGCGCAAGGGCATCGGCATCGGCGGCTTGAAGGAGCGTGGCGCGGCCAAGGGCGGCAGCGAGCACGAGCCATGGTTCGTGGCGCGCAAGGACATGGCCGCCAACACGCTGCACGCCGTGCAGGGGCACGACCACCCCTGGCTGCTGTCGCACGCGCTGCGTGCCGACGACGCCAGCTGGGTGGCCGGCGCGCCGCCCGCGGCCGGCGGCTATGGCGCCAAGACGCGCTACCGGCAGGCCGATGCGGCGTGCCGCTTCGAGGCCGAGTCGCGCAGCGGCTTCACCCTGCACTTCGACGAGGCGCAGTGGGCCGTCACGCCCGGACAATCGGCGGTGCTGTACGACGGCGAGGTGTGCCTGGGCGGCGGCGTGATCGCCCAGGCGATGGATTGAGGCGCGCGACGACGATCAGCGCGGCCGCGCCAGGTCCATCGTCCAGTAGTCGCCGTAGCGGTTGGCGCTGGTGCCCTTGATGCAGGCCACACCGAGCTGCGTGACGTTGGGGTTCATGATGTTCGCGCAGTGGCCGGGGCTGGCCATCCAGCCGGCCAGCACGTTGTTCACCGTGCCGTAGCCGGCGGCGATGTTCTCGCCATAGGTGCTCCAGGCGTATCCCGCGGCAGTGATGCGGCTGCCCGCCGTGCTGCCGTCGGAGCCGGTGTGCGAGAAGAAGTCGTTCGTCACCATGTCCTGCGAATGCACCGCGGCCGCCTGGGTCAGCTGGGTGTTCCAGCTCAGCGGCCCGGCCGGCGCAAAACTGCCCCGCGTGCCACAGCTCGCCCCCGCCGCGCGCAACTGGTTGACGCGAGCGATCACGCTGTCGACGAAATCCGGCAGCGCGCAGGTGGCGTCGGCGCCCGCAGGTGCAGGTGCAGGTGCAGGTGCAGGTGCAGGTGCAGGTGCGGGTGCGGGCGGCGCCCCCGCGGCGGGCTCGGAGGGCGCTTCGCTGCCCCCGCCACCACAACCGGCCACCACGGCCGCCAGCCACAGACTGCCCAGCCGGGCGGACCAAACGGACTTCGACATGGCCGCAAGGCTAGCCACGCCACCGGCGCGAAGCGGTGAAGAACCGTAAGCAGTCGCAGCAGATCCCGCCCTCGCGTGAGATGTCTCACGGGGGCGCGCCGTTCAACTCCCACGCCGTGCCGCCGATACACCACCATGGCGGGCCGCCGAGCCGGCCGCCCCTGCCCATGCGCCTCGAACCCATCCTCGCCGCCTTCTGCCTGGCCGCGCCGCCCGCGCTGGCCGCACCCGTGATCGTGCAGGTCAGCGACGCCGCCGGGCGCGCGCTGCCCGAGGCCGTGGTGCTGCTCGAGCCGGCCAGCGGCAACGCGCCGGTCAAGCCGATGCCCGAGGTGCAGATCGCGCAGGAGAAGCGCCAGTTCATGCCGCGCGTGACGCTGATCACGGTCGGCACCGCGGTGAACTTCCCGAACTTCGACACGGTGCGCCACCACGTCTATTCGTTCTCCAAGGCCAAGACCTTCGAGATCAAGCTCTATGCCGGCGTGCCGAGCAAGCCGGAGGTGTTCGACAAGCCGGGCATCGCCGTGCTCGGCTGCAACATCCACGACCGCATGGCCGCCTGGGTGGTGGTGGCCGACACACCCTGGCACGCGATGAGCGGTGCCGACGGCCTGGCCCGCATCGCCGATGCGCCGCCGGGCGCCTACCAGCTCAGCGTGTGGCATGCCGGGCTGGCAGCGAACAGCCCGCCCTTCACGCGCAAGGTGCAGATCGGCAGCGCGGAGCTGCGCGAGTCGTTCCGGATCGCGCTGGAGGCCGCGCCATGAGCCTCGGCCTGAGCCTGCCGGCACGCCTGCGCCGTTCCTTCGCGATGCGCGTGGCCGCGCTGTTCCTGGGCCTGCTGGCACTGGTGCAGATCGTCAGCTTCCTCGTGCTCAAGGAGAGCCTGCGCAGCCAGGCTTATCGCGAACTGCCCACAGAGCTCGCGGTGGCCGAGCGCGTGATGCTCGCGAAGCTGGGCAGTGAAGCCGACGAGCGTGCCCAGCGAGCGCGACTGCTTGGCGGCGACTACGGCCTCCATACGGTGCTCGCCGACGCGCCGAACGACGCCGAGACCCTCCGCTCCGTCCTGGAGGACAACGGGGTGGGTCGTACCGGCGCCGATCAGGCCATCCTGGTCGGGCCGGAGCTCAGGGTGCGTGCCGCCGTCGGCGGTCAAGTGGCTTCGCTGATGGCGCATGCGCGCGGCCTGGTCGACTCGGCGACACGCCAGGGCAGCGCGAGCCAGTTCGTCATGCTGGCAGGCAGGCCGCACCTGGCCGTGGCGGCGCCGGTCCGGCCTCCCAACGAGCAGCATCGGCTCCTGGGCTGGATCCTGCTGAGCTTCCCGCTCGATACGTCCCTCATCGAGGGCATGCGCTTTCTCTCCAAGCAGCACTTCACGCTTCTGGCACGAGACAGCGCTGGAGGAGCCTGGCGCAGCGTGCTCAGCAGCCTGGCGCCGGGAACCGCGCGCGCCCTGGCAGAGGTGTTTCCGAAGGCACCGGACTCGGAGGCGATGAAGGCACTCGTCGTCGCCGGCGAGGAGTTCGGCGTTCGTGCACAGTTCATCGAAAGCCGGTCCGGGCATGACGCCGGCCTGGTCGGCGTGGTCAGTACGTCGATCGACGAGGCAACGCAGGTGCCGCTCGACCTGCAACGCGGCCTGCTGCAGATCGCGCTCGCGGCCTTCGGCGCATTCGCCATCGGCAGCCTCTACACCGCCACCCGCGTGACCACGCCGCTGCGCCACCTGGCGCGCGCCGCCGAGCAGCTCGGCGGCGGCGACTACGACACGCCGATGCGCGGCGTCGAGCGCGGCGACGAGCTCGGCGATCTGGCGCAGTCGTTCGAGAGCATGCGCGTCAGCGTGGCCGAGAAGCAGGCGCAGATCCTCAAGCTCGCCTACTGGGATGCGCTGACCGGCCTGCCCAACCGCGCGCAGTTCGGCGACGTGGTGCGCGAGGCCATTGCCGCCGCCGGCGAAGGCGGCAAGCCGCTGGCCGTGCTGATGCTCGACCTCGACCGCTTCAAGAACATCAACGCCAAGCTGGGCTATGCCGTCGGCGACCGGCTGCTGCAGGCCGCGGCCGAGCGCCTGCAGCGCCAGGTGCTGCGCGACGGCGACCTGGTGGCGCGCCGCTCCGGCGACGAGTTCGCCGTGCTGCTGCGCGACGCCGCCCCCGAGCTGGCGGCCAGCGTGGCGCAGCGCATTGCGCGGGCCTTCGAGCAGCCGCTGTCGCTCGACGACAACCGCCTCGACCTGACGGTGGGCGTGGGCATCGCCTGCTGGCCGCTGCACGCCGACGCCGCCGACACGCTGATCAACCGCGCCGAGATGGCGATGTACGCCGCCAAGAAGCGCCACGCCGGCCCGCAGATGTACGAGCCGGCGATGGACGACAGCAGCGCGCAGTCGCTGTCGCTGCTGTCGGAGCTGCGCGAGGCCATCGTGCGCGGCGAACTGCGCCTGCACCTGCAGCCCAAGCTGGCGCTGGCCACCGGCGCGGTCGCCGGCGCCGAGGCGCTGATGCGCTGGCAGCATCCGGTGCGCGGCATGATCCCGCCGGGGCAGTTCATCCCCTTCGCCGAGCAGACCGGCTTCATCCGCCAGCTCACGCTGTGGATGTTCGAGGCCTGCGCCAAGGCCTGGCGCGAGCTGCACGCCGAAGGCGCCGACATGGTGCTGTCGGTCAACCTCTCGGCGCGCGACCTGTTCGACACCGACCTGCCGGCCAAGCTGGAATCGCTGCTGCTGCAGCACCGCGTGCCGGCCGAGGCCTTCTGCCTGGAGATCACCGAGAGCGCGATCATGGACGACCCGGAGCGCGCGCTGGGCACGCTCAAGCGCCTGGCGCTGATGGGCTTCAAGCTGTCGATCGACGACTTCGGCTCGGGCATGTCGTCGTACGGCTACCTCAAGCGGCTGCCGGTGGACGAGCTGAAGATCGACATGGTGTTCGTGCGCAACATGGACCGCGACGCGGTCGACGTGAAGCTGGTGCGCTCGATGATCGAGCTGGCCCACAACCTCGGCCTGAGCGTCGTGGCCGAGGGCGTGGAGAACGCGAAGATCTGGGACCAGCTGCGCGAGCTGAACTGCGACCAGGCGCAGGGCTACCACATGGGCAAGCCGATGCCGCTGGAGGAGTTCGTGGCCTGGTCGGCGCGCTGGGTCGAGAAGAGCCGGCTGCCGGGCGTGGCCGGCAGCGCCGGGCTGCTTCACTGAGGGCGGCGGGGCGGCAGAATCGGGCGCTCCAGGAGGAACGCCCGTGTACCTGCCCCAGCACTTCGAAGAGACTCGCACCGAGGTCCTGCACGCGCTGCTGCGCACGCACCCGCTCGGTCTGCTGATCACGCTGTCGGGCGGCGAGCCGCAGGCCAACAGCATCCCCTTCCTGCTCGATGCGCAGCGCGGCCCGCACGGCACGCTGGTGGCCCACGTGGCACGCGCCAACCCGCTGTGGCGCGAGGCGGCGCTGACGCCGGTGCTGGTGGTGTTCCAGGGGCCGCAGGCCTACGTGAGCCCGAGCGGCTATGCGTCCAAGGCCGAGCACGGCAAGGTGGTGCCGACCTGGAATTACGTGATGGTGCAGGCCCGCGGCCGGCTGCGCGCGATCGAGGATCCGCGCGAGCTGCATGCCCTCGTCTCGCGGCTGACCGACACCCACGAGCGCCAGCGCGCCGCGCCCTGGGCGGTGAGCGACGCGCCGGCCGATTACATCGAGAAGACGCTCGGCGCGATCGTCGGCATCGAGATTCCGATCGATTCGATCGCGGGCAAGTGGAAGGTCAGCCAGAACCGCTCGGCGGCCGACCGCGAGGGCGTGGCGCGCATGCTCGAGCAGGAGCCCGGCGGCGCGGCGATGGCGGCGCAGGTGCGCACGCCGGGTGCGGCCGCCGCCTGAGCCCGCAGCCGCGCCTTCAGGCCGCCACGAGCGCCTCGGCCTCGGCCAGCGTCTCCTGCCAGTGGTGCAGGTCGTCGGCGCTGATCGCCAGCCAGTCGCAGGCGGCGGCGCCGTGGCGCTCCCATTCGGGCTCGGGCGACAGTCCGCTGCGCCGCGCCAGCAGATAGTCGGCCACCAGGCCGGCGGCCACCAGCGTGTGCACCTCGGGCTCGGTGTCGCCGCTGCCCAGCGACTCCAGGCTGTGGTGCAGGCGGATCGCCGCCATCACGCTCGGCGCGAGCCGCCAGGCGCGGGCCGTCAGCGCGCCCACCACGGCGTGGTCGGTACGGTGGTTGGCGTTCTCGGTCTCGATGAAGCTGCGGTCGCGGCGGGCGCGCGCTTCCACCATCGTGCCGGCGTAGCCGCGCACGCTCTGCATCAGCACCGGCAGGCCGACGTGGCAGAACAGGCCGTAGCTGTGCGCCAGGTCGGCCGACAGCCCGGGCAGCTGCCCGGCGATCCAGGCCAGCGCCTGGGCGCGCCGGGTCGACTGGTCCCAGAAGCCGGTGAGCAGGGGGTGGTTGACCGGGATGGCGTGCCGCGCCAGGAAGCCATTCATCAACGCCGCAGACTGCTTCAGCCCGAGACGGTTCATCGCCTGGCCGGCCGAGGCCACCGGGGCGCCGGCCGCGAAAGCGGCGCCGTTGGCATTGCGGATCAGCGTGGCGGCCATGGCCACGTCGGCGTTAGCGATGCGCGCCACCTCGTTGAGGTCGGGTTCGGCCTCGGCCATGGCGCGCTGCAGCCGCGTCAGCAGTTCCGGACAGGGCGGCACCACGATCTCGCGCAGCGGGCCGCTGCGGCGCGCCGCGTCGATCTCGCGCTCGATGTCGGCAACGTGGCGGGGGGCGGCTGAGGCAGGCATCGGCGCGGCGCAGGCAGGCGGAGATTGCTCTGTCTTCGGCCGGGCGACGGCGATCTTGAGCCGGTTCGCCCCCTGGCAAGCCCTGAGCCGGCGGCCGCCGCGACGGCAGTACGCTGCCACCACGGAGACAGGCGAAGTGGCTGCATCCACACTGACATGGTGCGCGGCGCTGCTGGCGGCAGGGCTGCTCGGTTGCGCCCCGGCGGACGAGCGCCCGGCGCAGCGGGCCGCCGCGGCATCTCACCCCCCGGCAGCGTTGGCAATGCCGGCCGACGAGCCGATGCTGGCCCTGCCCGACCTGATGGCGCTGGTGATCGACCCGGCCGCCGGCGTGCTCGGGCCGGCCTTCCAGCGCGATCCGCAGCGCCAGCCGCGCACGCCCGAGGCCTGGCAGGCGGTCACCGATGCCGTGGCCGAACTGGAGCGCTCGGCCAGCGTGCTGGAGCAGCCGGGCTGGTCACTCGGCCGCGCCGAATGGCTGCGCGCAGTGGGTGAACTTCGCGAGGGCAGCCGCGCCGGTGGCGAGGCCGCGCGCTTGCGCGATGCCGGGCGCCTGGCCGCGGCCGCGCAGCGCCTGCAGGTGGCCTGCGACGGCTGCCACGCGCACTACGCGCCGGCGCTGCGCTGAGGCCGTGCCGGCGAAGCCGGGATCAGAAGGGGATGTCGTCGTCCATCGCGTCGAAGCCGGTGGCCGGCTTCGAGGCAGGCTTGCTCGCCGCCGGGCGGGCCGCCGGGGCGGCGCGCTGCGGGCGCTCCGCATAGTCGTCGCCGCCGCGGTCGTCGCCGGCGCTGCCGCCCATGCCTTCACGGCCACCGAGCATCTGCATCTGCTCGGCGATGATCTCGGTGGTGTACTGGTCCTTGCCTTCCTTGTCCTGCCACTTGCGGGTCTTCAGGCGGCCTTCCACGTACACCGAGCGGCCCTTCTTCAGGTACTCGCCGGCAATCTCGGCCAGGCGGTCGTAGAAGACCACGCGGTGCCATTCGGTCTCTTCCTGGCGGTCGCCGGAATCCTTGTTCTTCCACTGCCGCGTGGTGGCCACGCTGACGTTGCAGACCGCGTTGCCGTTGGGCGTGTAGCGCACCTCGGGGTCGCGGCCGAGGTTGCCGATGATCTGGACTTTGTTCAACGAGGCCATGGCGCTCTCCGCTGCTTGTCTAGGGGCAAAACTTTTTTTCCAAGGGGCAATTTATTTTTCCACCCTGGGGCTGTTTAGGGGCAAAAGAATTTTTCCATCTACGGCCAGGGGCAATTGTCTTTCGCCAGCCGGTCACCTTCGGACGTTAGTGTTCGCCCACCGAGGCTTCGTTCTTCCGTCTGCAAGCTTACCGTAGTCGTGCGAGGAGCCTAGGCCCGATCGTCATCTTCGAGCGGGCTGAGTGTGGGTTCGGCTGCATGCACTAGCTGGGCATCGCGGCGTCATTTGGCTGCGCGCATCGAGTGCGCGGTTGACTGGCCCAGGGGCCATGTCCCCAAGCTGCATGAACATGCGGTCGTTCAACAGTGCGAGCGGGCTACTTGTCGATCGCTAGAAGCCGTCGTCGCCGCAATGCAGCAGTTGCCCAGAGAGGCCCGGCACGCCAAGATTTCATGCAATGAAAGAGTGGCCGCCTGCCCGTAGTGCGACGCGCCGGATGCCATGCAGGGCCGAAGTCAGCTCCGGCCGTGCACGCTTCCGTCCGCCATCAATCGCCGCCAACCAGAGGCTCAAGGCGTCGACCTCGAGTGCCTCGTGCAGTTCGAGGGGCGGCCGCTGCGTTCGCGCTGTCCGGCGTGCGATATCCTGATCGCACACCACTCGCCGGCCTGGGGAGGCGCCGTTGGCATCAACATCGTTCCCTGTCATCTACCTCACCGGCGCACCCGCCACCGGCAAGTCCACCCTATCGAGAAATCTGGCCGCCAAGTTCCCGAGCCTGACGCTTTTCGCCTACAGCGAGGAACTCCGGAAGATGCTTGCGCATCGTGTCGCCTCCACGCTTACTGAGGACGGCATTCGCCAACTTTCGGCGAAGATCGTGACCCCCGATGACATCGTCGCGCTGGACAAGCACCTCGTCGATCGCGTGCGATCAGAGAGAACACACAGGCCCTTCCTCATCGACTCGCATCCGGTCACCAAGGAGGACTACGGCTTTCGCGTCACCGGCTTTGATGTCGAGACTCTCAAGGCGCTGAGCCCCGACCTGATCGTTTGCCTCTACACCTCTGCGCAGACAACCATCAGTCGCATCGCCTCCGCGCCCATGGGTCGCCCCATGATCCAGGAGTTTGAGGCCCAGATGCACACCCACCTGCAGACTGGCGTCGCGACCCAGTACGGCATCTTGCTTGGCAAGCCGGTGTATCTGATCGACAGTTCGACGCCAGAAGACGAGTTGGTGTCGATCGTCGCTGCTAGGGCGCGCCTTGCGGCGTGACCTTCACGCCGGCAGCAGCGACTGCTGCGCTGGCCTACCCAGCCGATTGCGTCCGAACTCCCCGGCTGCCTTTGCGTCGGACGCCAGCACCGGATCAACGAGCCTGATGAAGTAAGGAAAGACCAGTTCGGCCGCGAACCCGATCGGGTAGCGCGTACCAACGGCACCGGGCGATGACTTCCGTTGGACCACCGACGTCACCTGGGAGTGGCCCAGCTTGCTATGGCTCAGCAGGTTGACCAGTCCGCCAAAGTCCAAGTCCCCGCATCCCTCATTCACCTTCAGGGGCAACTCCGATCTGCAGACCAGCGCGTAGTGGCTTCGCTTATGCATGCCGGCATCCGTGGCGGCGCGGCTAAGAACCTGTAGCCCGGTTGGAATGCGCCACTCTTCGTCGTTCAGCGTAAGCGCGCGGG
>VFQN01002688.1_pt1 | contig 26827 bp, 26 predicted proteins | sample 3512371 | NCBI WGS metagenome assembly VFQN01 (sample SAMN10412370, study PRJNA504923) | tailings metagenome | isolation source: Replicate 2 from Balatoc abandoned mine | place: Philippines: Itogon, Benguet | collected 2017-08-28
GCGTGCCGGCCGACCTGGCGCACTACAGCGACCCGCTGCCGCAGTCGCTGGTGCTGACCGCCATCGTGATCGGCTTCGCCACCACGGCGCTGTTCCTCGTCGTGCTGCTCGCGCTGCGCGGCCTGTCCGGCGGCGATCACGTCGACGGCGAGGAGGAAGCGCCATGACGCCGGCCTTCGGCCCCGAGCACCTGGTCGTCGCGCCTGTGCTGCTGCCGCTGGCCACCGCCGCGCTGATGCTGATGCTCGGCGAAGGCCGGCGCGGCCTGAAGGCGGTGCTCAACGTCGCCTCGGCCGCGCTCGGCCTGGCCCTCGCGGTGGCGCTGCTGCTGCGGGTGGACGCGGCGGCGGCGCCTTCGGCTTTCGCGGTCTACCTGCCGGGCAACTGGCCGGTGCCGTTCGGCATCGTGCTGGTGGCCGACCGGCTCTCCGCGCTGATGGCGGTGCTCGCCGGTGCGGTGGGCCTGGCCGCGCTGCTCTACGCGCTGGCGCGCTGGCAGCACGCCGGCGTGTACTTCCACGTGCTGTTCCAGCTGCAGCTGATGGGCCTGTACGGCGCCTTCCTCACCGCCGACCTGTTCAACCTGTTCGTCTTCTTCGAGGTGCTGCTGGCGGCCAGCTACGGCCTGCTGCTGCACGGCGGCGACATGGCACGGGTGCGCGCCGGGCTGCACTACATCGCCATCAACCTGGTGGCCTCGCTGCTGTTCCTGATCGGCGTGGCGGTGCTGTACGGCGTGACCGGCACGCTGAACATGGCCGACATCGCGCTCAAGCTGCCGCTCGTGCCCGACAGCGACCGCGGCCTGCTGCACGCCGGCGCGGCCATCCTGGCGGTGGCCTTCCTCGCCAAGGCGGCGGTGTGGCCGCTGAACTTCTGGCTGCCGCCGGCCTATGCCGCGGCCAGCGCGCCGGCGGCGGCGGTGTTCGCCATCCTCACCAAGGTCGGCGTCTACGCGCTGCTGCGGCTGTGGACGCTGTGCTTCCCGGCCAGCGCCGGCGCCTCGGCCGGCTTCGGCGGCGAGGTGATGGTGTGGGGCGGCCTGGCCACGCTGGCCTTCGGCGCGATCGGCATGCTGGCCTCGCAGCAGTTCGCGCGGCTGGCCGGCTTCAGCGTGATCGCCTCGTCGGGCACGCTGGTGGCGGCGATCGGCTTCGGCCAGCCGGCGCTGACCGGCGGCGCGCTGTTCTACCTCGCCACCTCCACGCTGGCCGGCGCGGCGATGTTCCTGCTCGTCGAACTGCTCGAGCGCAGCCGGCAGGTGGAGGTGGGGCCGGCGCAGCTCGACGACGGCAACGACGCGCTGCCGGTGTTCTTCGACGCCGAGCCGCCGCCGAGCACCAACCTCGACGACAACGAGGAGGCGCTGATCGGCCGCGCCATTCCTGTCGCGCTGGCCTTCCTCGGCGTCTCGTTCACCGTCTGCGCGCTGGTGGTGGCCGGGCTGCCGCCGCTGGCCGGCTTCGTCGCCAAGCTGGCGATGCTGACCACGCTGCTGGAGATCGGCTCGGGCCGCAGCTGGGCCCTCTTCGCGCTGCTGATCGCCTCGGGCCTGATGGCGGCCACGGCACTGATGCGGGTGGGCATCCGCCACTTCTGGACCGCCGGCGACGCCCCCGCGCCGCGGCTGCGCGTGGTGGAGTCGCTGCCGGTGGCGGCGCTGGTGGCGGCGCTGGTCGCGCTGGTGCTGCACGGCGAGGCGATGCTCGGCTACACGCGCGCAGCCGCGCAGGCGCTGCACGAGCCGCAGCGCTACATCGACGCGGTGATGGGCACGCGGCCGGTGCTGCGCACCGCCGGGAGTGCGCCATGAAGCGCTGGCTGCCCTCGCCCTGGCTCTCGCTGGGAATCTTCGGCGGCTGGCTGCTGCTGACGCGCAGCTTCGGCATCGGCCAGGTGCTGCTCGGCCTGCTGGTGGCGGTGGTGATGCCGCTGCTGGCCCAGCCACTGCGCCCGCGCCCCGGGCCGCTGCGGCGCATCGGCGTGCTCGTGCGGCTGATCCTGCGCGTCGGCCGCGACGTGCTGCGCTCCGCGCTCGACGTGGCGCGCGGCGTGCTGCGCTCGCGCCGTCGGCCGCCGCGCGGCACATTCGTCGTCGTGCCGCTGGAGCTGCGCGACGAACATGCGCTGGCCGCACTGGCGATGATCACCGCCGTGGTGCCCGGCACCGTGTGGTGCGAGCTGGCGCCCGACCGCAGCGCCCTGCTGATGCACGTGTTCGACCTCGACGACGAGGCCGCCTTCCTCGCCCACTTCCGCACCGACTACGAGATGCCGTTGAAGGAGATCTTCGAATGAGCCCCCTGCTCTCGCTGGCCATCGACGCCACGCTGGTGATGTACGCCGTCGCCATGGCCGTCGGCCTGCTGCGCGTGGCGCGCGGCCCGAGCGCGCAGGACCGCGTGCTGGCGCTGGATTTCCTCTACGTGGTCGGCATGCTGGTGATGCTGGTGCTGGCGATCCGCTACGACAGCCCGATGTACTTCGAGGGCGCGCTGCTGATGGTGCTGTTCGGCTTCGTCGGCTCGGTGGCGCTGGCCAAGTTCCTGCTGCGCGGCGAGGCCATCGAATGATGCCGCCGCTGGCCGAGATCATCGTCGCGCTGCTGCTGCTGGCCAGCGGCGGCGTGGTGCTGGTGGCCGCGCTGGGCCTGGTGCGCCTGCCGGACTTCTTCGCGCGAATGCATGCGCCGGCGCTGGCCTCGACGCTGGCGGCCTGGATCGTCACGCTGGCCTCGATCGTCCACTTCAGCACCCGCGGCGGCGGGCTCTCGCTGCACGTGTGGCTGGTGATCATCGTGCTGTCGATCACCGCGCCGGTGACCACCATCGTGCTGGCCCGCGCGGCGCTGTTCCGCCGCCGCCAGGCCGGCGACGCACTGCCGCCGCCGCTGGGCGGCCGGCTGTAGCACGTGGGCCTCGTCGTGCTCGAGACATTCCGCACCAGGCTTCGCGAGGTGTTGCGCGCCATTGCGCCGCTCGTGGGTTCGGTGTGCGTGCTGCAAGTCACCCTCGTGCATGCGCCCTTGCCGGAGTTCCTGCAGTTCCTGGCCGGCTGCACGCTTGCCGTGCTCGGGATGCTGATGCTGTTCGCAGGTGTCGAGCACGGCATCCTGCCGATGGGGCGCTACATCGGCGCCGAGCTTCCACGCAGGGGCTCGGTGTGGCTGATCGTCTCGGTCGCTGCGGCGCTGGGCTTCGCCACGACCATCGCCGAGCCCGACGTGCTGGTCCTGGCGACCCAGGTCGAGTCGGTGGGCGGCAGCGTGCTGTCCGGCAACCCCCTGGTCTATGCCATCGCCGCCGGCGTAGGACTGTTCTCCGCTGCGGCACTGTGGCGCATCGCGCACGGCAGGGCGTTGACGCTGCCGCTGGCCATCGCATTCGCGCTGATGGCCGTGTTGTCGCTGTTCGCATCGCCCCAGTTGGTTCCGCTGGCCTACGACGCGGGGGCGGTGACGACGGGCGTGCTCTCGGGGCCAGTGCTGCTGGCCCTGGGTGTCGGCCTGAGTTCGGTGCTCGCACGCCACGCAGGGTCGCTCGACGGCTTCGGGCTGCTCGGACTGGCATCGACGGGCCCGATCATCGTCGTGCTGCTGGCGGGCTGGTTGCGATGATCGCGCCCGGCTTTTTCGATCTGCTCGCCGACACGGCCCACAGCGTGATCGTGGCCGTGACGCCGCTGGTGCTCCTGTTTCTCGTCTTCCAGGCCCTCCTGCTCAGGCTGCCTCGCCATGAGGTCGCACGCATCCTCGGCGGCACGATGCTCGCTGCCGCAGGCCTGTTCCTGTTCCTGCTGGGCGTGAGCCTGGCCTTCCTGCCTTTCGGGGCGAGGATCGGCCAGGCCGTCGGAACCTTGCCCCATCCGGCGTGGATGGTGGCGATCGGCCTGATGCTCGGCTTCGTGACCACCTGGGGCGAACCGGCGGTGCGCATCCTCGCCGACGAAGTCGAACAGGCCTCGGGGGGATCGATCCGTCGCTCGCTCGTGCTGGTGACCATCTGCGCCGGTGTGGCGGTCGCGACCGGCCTCGGCATGCTGCGCATCAGCTTCGACGTCCCGATCGGCCACCTCCTGGTGCCGGGCTACCTGCTGGCTCTGCTGCTGATGCGCTTCAGCGACAAGTCGTTCGTCGCGATCGCGGCCGATGCCGGCGGCGTCGCCACCGGACCGCTGGCCAACAGCTTCCTGCTGGCCCTGGCGCTCGGCATGGCCGCCGCTTCCGAGGGTGTCGACCCGCTGCTGCACGGCCTGGGGCTGGTGGCGCTGATCTCGCTGGCACCCATACTGTCCTTGATGGCACTCGGCCTGCTGATCCGCTGGCAGACGCGGGCGAGCCGACCTGGAAAGTGAGTACGACCATGAACACTTCGCTGATCGTCACCATCGTCCGCAAGGGCTGGGGAAGCACCGTGCTGGAAACCTCTGTCGCTGCCGGCGCTCGCGGCGGCACGGTGCTCGGCGGGCGCGGCGCCGGCATCAACGAGAAGGAGAAGATCTTCGGTGTCTCCATCGAACCGGAAAAGGAGATCGTGCTCACGCTGATTCCGTCGGAACGGGCCGACGCCATCCTCGAGGCCATCGTCGCGGCTGCCGAACTGAACGAAGTCGGCCGCGGCATCGCCTTCGTGCTGCCGGTGGACAAGGTCGTGGGCGTGGCTCACTTCCTGAACCAGGCGGCGCGCTGAGCGTCGCCCCGTGTCTCAGTCCTGACGCATCGTCGAGACCAGCACGTCGGCGCTGCCTTCGGCCAGCACGTGCTTGGTGACGCTGCCCAGCAGCAGATCGATGGACGCGGCCAGGCCGTGTTTGCCGAGCACGACGAGGTCGCAATCGAGCTCCTGCTCCTTCTCGATCAGGCGCAGCGAGGCGTCGCCCTCCACGATGCAGGGCTGCCACTGCGCCGGCTTCAGGCCGGCCGCATCGGCGAGGCGGTGCACGGCCTGCGTGGCCTCGGCGCGCGCCTTCTGGCGGTAGGCCTCGATGGTGGCCGCATCGACGCCAGAGAAGCGCAGCTTCTCCTCGAATGGCACCTCGAAGGCGTTGAACAGCACCAGATGGGCGTGCGGCGCCATGCGGCGGGCCAGGGCCAGCGCCTGACCCGACCACGGCGAAAAGTCCAGCGCCACCAGCAAGCGCCGGTAAGGCTCGTGCGGCTTCTGCCTCACCACCAGCAGCGGCCGCTCGGTGCGCCGCAGCAGTCTCTCCGCTGTCGTGCCCAGCACGAGCCGGCGCAGGAAGCCGGTGCCGCGCGCGCCGAGCACGATCATGCGGGCATCGAGCCGCTCGGCCTCGCGCAGGATCTCGTCGACCGGTGCGCCCGCGGCGACGTGGCAGCCCGCCTGCACGTGCCGCGTGCCGTGCAGGTCCGCGGCCAGCCGCTCGAGCTGCTCGCGCGCCGACGCCATCATCTGCACCTCCGGCGCGTTGGCCACGCCCAGCCACTGGCGCAGGCTGGCCAGCGCCTCTCCGGGCAGCACGTGCAGCAACGCCAGCGCGGCGCCCTTCTCGTGCGCGACGCGCGCTGCGCGATCGGCGGCGTGGCGCGCATGCGGCGAGAAGTCGGTGGCGACCAGGATCGGGCGGGACGGGTTCATTTCATCTCCTCGCATGGAAGCTTCGCACGAGCCACTTGCGCAATTCGTCGGCCCACAGCACCAGGCTCGCCAGCGCGACAAGCGGCAGCAGCGAGGCCGGCGGCAACGGCACGGTGTGGAACAGCGAGTTCATCGCCGGAACGTACAGCACCACCGCCTGCAGCGCCACGCTGAGCGTCAGGCCACCGGCCAGCCAGGGGTTGCGCAGCAGGCGCGGGCCCAGCGCCGAGGCGGTGGCCGACTGGCAGTTCAGCACGTTGAACCACTGGCACATCGCCAGCACGGTGAAGGTCTCGGTGCGCACCACCGGCTCGGGCACGCCTTGCGCGAGCCGCCAGGCGAACCAGCCAAAGGTCACGCCGGCGATCATCGGTGTCATCAGCGCCACGCGCTGCAGCAGGTGCCGGCCGAGCAGGCGGTCGTCGCGCGGCACGGGGCGCTGTCGCATCTCGTCGCCGTCGGGCGGATCCATCACCAGGTTCACCGTCACCGTGCCTTCGGTGACGATGTTGATCCACAGGATCTGCACCGCCGCCAGCGGCAGCGGAAAGCCGCCGAGCAGCGCCAGCAGCAGCACCAGCACCTCGGCCATCGAGGTGGCGAAGAGGTAGAGGATCACCTTCTTCAGGTTGGCGTAGACCACGCGGCCCTGCTGCACCGCGCCGACGATGGTGGCGAAGTTGTCGTCGGTGACGACGATCTTGGCCGCGCTCTTGGCCACCTCGGTGCCAGTGATGCCCATGGCCACGCCGACGTCGGCGCGCGCCAGCGCCGGTGCGTCGTTGACGCCGTCGCCGGTCATCGCCACCACCTCGCCGCGCGACTGCAGCGCCTCGACGATGCGCAGCTTCTGCGCCGGCTGCACGCGGGCGAAGACGGCGATGCCGGGCAGCTCGTCGCGCAGCTCGGCCTCGCCCATGCGCTCGAGCTCGGGGCCGTCGACGGCGCGGTCGCCGTCGCGCGCGATGCCCAGCTCGCGTGCGATCGCCAGGCCGGTGAGCTTGTGGTCGCCGGTCACCATCAGCGCCCGGATGCCGGCGCGGCGGCACTCGGCCACCGCCAGCTTCACCTCCTCGCGCGGCGGGTCGATCTGGCCGACCAGGCCGAGCAGGCGCACGCGGCCGGCCAGCGCCGCGAAACCGTCGGCCGGGTCGAGTGCATCGTCGTCGACCACGCCGAAGGCGAGCACGCGCAGCGCGCGAGTGGCCATCGCTTCGGCCTGGCGGCGCGCGGCCTGCAGCGTGGCGTCGTGAACGCCCTTCAAGCCACCGTCCGCCAGGCGCAGCACCGCCTCGGGCGCGCCCTTGACGAAGACGCGGCGCGGCGCATCGGCCAGGCGGTGGCGCGTGGCCATCAGCCTGGTGTCGGAGTCGAACGGCAGCTCGGCCTCGCGCGGCGCCTCCCGGCGCAGCGCAGCCAGCTCGACACCGGCCTTGCCGGCCAGCACCAGCAGCGCGCCCTCGGTCGGGTCGCCGAGCACTGTCCAGGTGGCGCGTTCGTCCTCGGGCGGCAGCAGCTCGGCGTCGTTGCACAGCGCGGCGGCGGCGATCAGCTCGCGCAGCGCGGCGTCGTCGAGGTCGGCCGGGTGGCCGTGCTCGAGCAGCCTGCCTTCGGGCGCATAGCCGATGCCGCCGGCCGCGATCTCGCGGTGCGCGCTGCCGTGGCCGGGCAGCCACAGCTCGACGGCGGTCATCTCGTTCTTCGTCAGCGTGCCGGTCTTGTCGCTGCAGATCACCGTGGTGGAGCCCAGCGTCTCCACCGCCGAGAGGCGGCGGATGATCGCGCCGCGCCCGGCCATGCGCTGCATGCCCACCGCCAGCGCGATGGTCATCGCCACCGGCAGGCCTTCGGGCACCATCGAGACCATCTGGCTGATCGCCACCATCAGCACCTCGGGCAGCGGCAGCGCACGCCACAGGCCGAGCAGCACGACGAGCACGAACAGGCCCAGCGCCGCCGCCACCAGCGCGCGGCCGAACCGCTCGAGGCGCTGCTCCAGCGGCGTCTTCGGCTCCTCGGCACGTTCGGTCAGGCCGGCGATGCGGCCGACTTCGGTGTGGATGCCGGTGGCCACCACCACCGCCTTCGCACGCCCGCCGGTGACGTGGGTGCCGGAATAGACCATGTCGTGCCGGTCGGCCAGGCCGGTGGCCTCGGGCACCGCCGTCACCGACTTGGCCACCGGCACCGATTCGCCGGTCAGCGCCGCTTCGGCCACCTGCAACTGCGCCTCTTCCACCAGCCGCGCGTCGGCGGCCACCGCATCGCCGGCAGCCAGCAGCATCAGGTCGCCCGGCACCAGATCGCGCGCCTCGACCACCTGCTCATGTCCGTCGCGCAGCACACGAACACGCAGACTCGACAGCCGCCGCAGCGCCGCCATCGAGCGCTCGGCGCGGCCTTCCTGGAAGCTGCCGATCAGCGCATTGACCAGCACCACGGCGAGGATCACGCCGGCGTCGCCGTGGTGGCCCAGCGCCACCGCCAGCACCGCGGCGACGAACAGGATGTAGATCAGCGGGCTCTTGAACTGGCGCGCGAAGGTGCGCCAGGCGGGTCTCGGCGGCGGCTCGGGCAGCGCGTTGGGGCCGTGTTCGGCCAGACGCTGCGCGGCGATGGCGGCGGCGAGCCCGCGCGCGGGGTCGGTGCCGCAGCGCTTCAACGCCTGGTCGGCGGCGAGCGCATGCCAGTCGCTGGCAGCGGCGGCGGGGGGATCATCGGTGGTCGTTGGCGGCACGCCGGTGGTCTCCGTCTCGGATCGGTCGGCCGCATTCTGTCCAAGGCCCCTCGACCTGTCGCGCGCCGGGGTGGCTGCATTGCGAAGGATCAAGCAACCGTGCCGCGGTGGCTGCAGGCGCGGAACTTCCGGCCCGGGCGCCACTCACTGGCGGGTTGCAGTCCGCAGTGCAGGAGACACCGATGACGACGAGAGACGATCCGCGCCCGTTCTCGGCCGCGGCCGCCCGCGTGCTGGCCCTGATGGTGGCTGCCAATGGCCGCGCCGACCCGCGTGAACTGCAGGCGCTGGAAGATGTTGATGCCTTCGCCCGCCTGGACCTGCCGCGCGAGCACTTCCTGGCGCTCGTCAACGAGTGCCTCAAGGACGTCGGCTACGGCCTGGCGGAGTGCTCGTGGCTGCGTGCCCGCGACCAGGCCTACGTCGACCGGCTGCTCGATGCGGTGGTCGATCCGCAGGAGCGGCTGATGGTCTGCCGCCTGGCCGCCGCCGTGGTGACCGCCGACGGCCACGTCTCGGGCGACGAGAGGCTGGTCTACGACCACGCGCTGGCGCGCTGGCGCATCAGCCGCTCGATGGTCACCGAGGCCATCCTGCACGACGGTGCGCGCCGCGGCGGCAGGCCGTGGCAGGCTGCCTAAACTTCAGGTCGAAGGCCCGCCACGCCCGATGGTCCGCAGACACCCCCACACCGGCCGGCCCCGCACGGCCCACTCGCTGCTCGAGCTGCGCGCGCTGTTCGAGGCGGCGGCGCTGCCCTGGTCGATGCCGATGCTGGCTACCGCGCCGCGCGGCGACGGCCACCCGGTGCTGCTGCTGCCCGGCTTCATGGGCAGCGAGGCCTCGCTGATCGCGCTGGAGCTGTTCCTGCGCAACCGCGGCTATGCCGTCGAGACCTGGGGGCTGGGGCGCAACGTCGGCTTCCACGCCCGCCATGCCAACGCGCTCGAGCAGAAGATCCGCCACCTGCACCACAAGACAGGCCGCAAGGTCAGCCTGGTGGGCTGGAGCCTGGGCGGCGTGTTCGCGATGTACGGCGCGCACCAGGCGCCGGAATGCGTGCGCTGCGTGGTCACGCTGGGCAGCCCGATCAGCGTCGATCCGGAGGGCAGCGCCTCGCCGCCGCTCGTCAAGGCGATGTACCGGCTGATCGCCCACCCGATGGGGCCGGCGGCGCATGCGATGCAGCCGCGCGCGAAGAAGCTGCGCGAGCGCAAGACGCTGACCGTGCCGCTGAGCTGCCTGTATTCGCTCGGCGACGGCGTGGTGCCGCCGCAGGAGGCCACGGTCGAGGGCGACCCGGCGTGGCACGAGAACATCCGCGTGCCCGGCAGCCACGTGGGCCTGGGCTTCAACGCCGTAGTGCTGTGGATCGTCGCCGACCGGCTGGCGCAGCCGGAGGGCGCGTGGCGCCGGTTCGAGCCGTCCGGGCCGATGGCTTGGCCCTACCGGATGCTGACGCACGAGCGCCTGACCTTCTGACCGCCGGCGCGGGTCCCGCGAGCGCCAGGTATTCCTGGAAACTGTCGCGCACGCACTGGGTGAAGAACTGCGGATCGGGCATCAGCTCGCGGCACGAGGTGGGCGAGACGATGATGCGGCCGTCGTAGCGGGTGACCGCGAAGACCAGGCCCATGCCGTCGCTGATCGGCAGGATGGCCGACAGGTAGGTCAGGCGCGCGCCGTGCAGGTACACCGGCACCGAGGGTGCCGCGACGTGGGTGATGGTGCAGCACGGCAGCGGCAGCGGCGGCTCGGGCGCCCGCCGCGGCGCCTCGGCGGTCTGGGCATGGATGTGGGCGAGGCGCTGCACCGCATCCTCCACGTCGCTGCCGATGCCGATCCGCCAGACGGCGGCATCCGGGCCCGCGGCCTCGCCGATGGCCCGCGGCACGTTGGCCGAGAGTTCCGCCTTGGGCAGTTCGGCGTGCGCGCCGAGATAGCGCCGCAGCCCGCCGGCGCACACCGCCAGCACGGCGTCGTTGAGCGTGGCGCCGTCGACGAGGGCGCGGATCGCCTCGAACTCCTCGACCAGAAAGCGCCGCGTGTCGAACACGCGGTGCGCAGACACCACCGCGTTGAAGCGCGTGGCCGTGAGATGCCGCTCGGGGTGCAGCAGGTCGCGGGCGAAGGCGAGCGTGGCCGGCGCGGCGCGGCGCAGCGGGCGCAGCAGCCGCGTGGGCGAGGTCAGGCAGTGCAGCGCGGCACGGCCCAGCAGCGACGCCGGTCCGGGCGGGCGCTCCGGGAACCAGGGCTCGGCGGGCTCGGGCTTGCGCGGCCGGCGCGTGGTGTCGTGCAGCACCTCGACGAACTCGTTGCGGCTCTCCACGTCGATCGCCGCATGGTGGATCTTGGTCAGCAGCGCGAAGCTGCCCGGCGGCAGCTCGGCGATGCTGTCCAGCCCCTCGATCACGTACATCTCCCACAGCGGACGGTTCAGGTCGAGCGCGCGGGCGTGGATGCGCGAGGCCTGGATGCAGAACTGGCGCCAGTCGCCCGGCTTGGGCAGCGCGATGTGGCGCACGTGGTACTCGAGGTCGAAGTCCTCGTCCTCCACCCAGTAGGGCTCGTCGAGTTCCAGCGGCACGCGCAGCAGCCGGCTGCGGAAGATCGGCGAGCGGTGCAGCCGGCCCTGGATGTGCGCCAGGATGGTCTTGAAACGCAGCACGCCGCCGGGCACCGTGCTCTGGTCGTAGATCTGGACGAAGGTGACGTTGGCGTTGGCGTGCAGCGTGTCGGCGTCGAGGAAGCTCGCGTCGTGTCCGCTCAGTTGGCGCATGCGATGTCCCGGTCGGTCAGCGAGGGGTGGCGTGCGGGCTGCGGGCGAGCAACTCGTCGAACGCGGCCACCAGCGCGATCGAGAGCTCGCGCGCATCGGGCACGGCGCAGCGTGCCGTGGTGAAGCCGAATCCCATGTCGCCAGCGTAGCTCATCACGGTCACGTTCAGCCCGATGCCGTGCTCGACGATCGACAGCGGCCAGTAGGCCGTCATGCGTGCGCCGGCCGCATACAGCGGCACCGGCGGTCCGGGCACGTTGGAGATCACCAGGTTGGCGATCGGCGGCATCGCCTCGATGGCGGTGGAGCGGGCATACAGCGCGGCCAGGGCCTGCAGCAGCCAGGGCGTGCCGAGCGACGGGAAGTCGGTGGGGATGACGCCGCGCGCGCGCCGCGCCAGCGACTTCATGGCGCCGGCCGCGTCGCGGATCGCGCGCAGCCGCTGCACCGGGTCGGCGATATGCGTATTCAGGTTCACCAGGCTGAGCGTGGCCTGCACCGAGAAGTCGGTGTTCCCACCCTCGCGCAGCGAGATCGGCATGGTGGCGATCAGCGGCTTGTCCGGCACGCCGCCGTGCGCGGCCAGCCAGCGTCGCAGCGCACCGCCGCACAGCGCCAGCACGATGTCGTTGAGCTTGGCCTCGTGGGCCTCGGCCAGCGCCTTGAGCGCCACCAGCGGCAGCGACACGGTGGCAAAGCCGCGCTCGCCGGTGATCGGCACGTTCAGCGGCGTCTTCGGGCCGACGCTGAAGTTCTGGCCGAGCCCACCGGTCTTCGGCGGCGCCTTCCCGCCGGGCGAGGGACCGATCAGGCCGGCCAGCGTGCGCACCACGTCGGGCAGGTGGCGCAGCAGCTTGACGTACTGCGCCGCGTCGTGGCGCAGCGCGGCGGCGGCCAGCGCCAGCGTGCCCGGGTGCTCCGGCTGTGCCGCGTGGCCGCGCGGCAGCGCGCGCGGCGCTGGCGTCATGTCGAACAGCGCCTGCGAGAGCAGCACGCCGGCCTGGCCGTCGAGCACCGCGTGGTGGATCTGGAAGTAGTAGGCCACCTGGCCCGATGCGAGGCCGTCGATCACGGCCATGCGCCACAGCGGCCGGCGGCGGTCGAGCAGCTCGGAGTGCAAGCGGCCGGCCAGCGTCTCCAGCTGGGCCTGCGTGCCCGGCGCATCGAGGGTGAGGTGCTGCACGTGGTAACGCCAGTCGAGCGCATCGTCCTCCACCCACACCGGGTTGGCGAACTGCAGCGGCATGGGCGCGAGCTTGCGCGTGAGCACGGGCGCCAGGCGCAGCCGCCGGCGCATCTGGCGGCGCACTTCGGCGAGGAAGGCGGCGGGCGTGACGCCGTCCGGCAGCTCGAACAGGTGCAGCGAACCGACGTGCATCGGCGTCTGCGTCGTCTCCAGATGGAGAAAGGCCCCGTCCACGCCGCTCAAGGATTTCATCGACCGTCGCTCCCCCGCGCGCCTGCGCTGTCCCCGTTGCCCTTGATACCGCCTCGCCGCGCACGGGCATTGCGCCAGATCACCTCGGCGCCCTGCCGCGTGCCGACCCGGCGCGCAGAATCGATCGCAACGCCATCACGGGGATTGCCATGCCGACCGAACGCTGCATCCGCATCGTCGGCGCCGGCATCGCCGGGCTGTCCAGCGCCGCATACCTGATCCGCGACGGTGGCGTGCCGGGCCGGCAGATCCACCTCTACGAAGCCGGGCAGCCCGGCGGCAGCCTCGACGCCGCGGGCTCGACCGCGCAGGGCTACTCGATGCGCGGCAGCCGCATGTTCGGACCGGCCTACGTGCTGATGTACGAACTGCTCGACGCCATCCCCTCGCTCGACGACCCGGCGAAGTCGGTGGCCGAGGACACCTTCGAGTTCTGGCAGTCGGCGCCCTGGTACGACCGCGCCCGGCTGGTCGAGCGCGGCGGCCGCATCGTCGACCCCACCGACTGGCGGCTGCGCAACCGCGACCGCGCCGACCTCGCTAGGCTGATGCTGCGGGACGAGGGCGAGATCGAGGGCCAGCGCATCGACGAATGCTTCGAGCCGGCCTTCTTCGAGTCGAACTTCTGGCTGATGTGGTGCAGCATGTTCGGCTTCGAGACTTGGCACAGCGCCGACGAACTGCGGCGCTACCTGCTGCGCTTCCTGCGCCTGTTCCCTGACCTGGAGACCATGCAGATCATCCAGTCCACGCGCTACAACGGCCACGACTCCATCGTGACGCCGATGCTGCGCTGGCTTCAGGCTCAGGGCGTGCAGTTCGAGACTGGTGTGGACGTGGAAGACGTGGCGTTCGCCAGCGGCAAGCACGGCGCCCAGGCACCGCAGCGCCTGCGGGTCACGCGGCAAGGCCGCGCCGACACGGTCGAGCTGGGCGACGACGACCTCGTCATCCTCACGCTCGGCTCGATGACCGCCGACTCCAGCCTCGGCTCGATGGCGGCCGCGCCGGTGGCCCGGTCCGGCGCGCCGTCGTCGTCGTGGCGTCTGTGGCAGCGCCTGGCCGAGCAGGACCGCGCCTTCGGCCGCCCCTGGGCCTTCTGCGGCCAGCCCGACCGCACGACCTGGATCACCTTCACGGTGACCGACGCGAACCTGGACTTCTTCCGTCTCGTCGAGGCCTTCAGCGGCAGCCCGGCCGGTCGCGGCGGCCTGGTGACGCTGAAGGACTCGAGCTGGATGCTCACCTTCCACCTCTACCCCTCACCGGCGTTCCCGGGCCAGCCGGACGGCACCGGCGTGTGGTGGGGCTACGGCCTGTTCCCGGACCGCCGCGGCGACTTCGTGGGCAAGCGCATGGACGAATGCAGCGGCCGCGAGATCCTCGTCGAGTTGTACGCGCAGCTCGGTCTGCAGGCGCAGACGCCGGCGCTGCTGGCCGCGGCGAACTGCATTCCCTGCCGGCTGCCCTACACCACCAGCCAGTTCATGCCCCGCCTGCGTGGCGACCGGCCGTCGGTGCTCCCGCCCGGCTTCGAGCGGCTGGCGGTGGTCGGCCAGTACTGCGAGATCCCGGCCAACGTGGTCTACACGGTCGAGTACTCGGTGCAGTCAGCGCGCATGGCGGTGGCGGGCCTGCTCGGCCTGCCGCCCGTGCCGCCGGCCTACGAGGGGCTGGACCATCCGAACGCGCTGGTGGGCGCGCTGCGAAGGATCCTGAACGACTGATCCTGGCCCGCCCAGTGTCCGCAAGGGCATCAATCGTCGCGCAGCCGCTCCTTCATCAGTTCGCGCACGATCGGCAGCAGCGGCGCGTCCGTGCGCCGGGCCAGGGTCACCAGCCCGAGCCGCGCGGTCGCATCCAGGGCCGGGCGCAGGGCGAGCTCCACCAGCGTCGGTGCGGCGGCGCGGATCGCCAGCAGCACGGCATCGCTGTGCTCGGCCACTTCCACCAGGCTGGCCACCTCCTCGCAGCGCAGCGTCACGCACTGCTCCGGGTGCGCCTGCGGACCGTAGCGTGCGATCAGGATGCGCGCCACCTCGTCGGACAGCGGCGTCGAGGCGATCGGGTAGTGGCTGACGTCCTCGAAGCCCGGTCTGCCGCGCAGCTTCGTCAGCGGGTGGCCACGGCGCACCATGAAGGCGCCGCGCATCTCGAACTGCAGGTCGGTGCGCAGGTCGGGCGCCGGCTTGAGCGAACGGGCATCGACCACCAGCGCATCGAGCGTGCGCGCGCGCAGCGACTGCACCAGCAGCTCGGTGCCGCCGCGGGCGATCTCGATGTGAACCTGCGGATGCTCCAGCGCGATGGTCATCAGCAGCGGCGTCATCAGCATCGCACCCGGACCGGAACCCATGCCGATGCGCAGCGTGCCGCGCGCGCCCTCGCGCGAGCGGCGTCCGCTGCCCTGCAGTTCCTCCGCGTCGGAGACCAGCAGCCGCGCGCGCTCCAGCGCGGCGCGGCCGAAGGCGGTGAGCTCGATGCGCCGGCCGACGCGGTCGAACAGCGCCATGCCGAGCTCGTCTTCGAGCGCGCGGATGCTGCGGCTGAGCGCCGGCTGGGTGAGGAACTGCGCCTGCGCGGCGCGGCTGAACGAGCCGGTCTCGGCCAGCGCGATCAGGTGGCGCAGTTGCACCAGGGTCATCGCGTCACCTCGATTTGATGCAGTGGACTCATGCTAATCCAGAACACAATGCATTGGACTTGGCCTGTGCCCGTTCCTACATTGGCGCCACGCTTGACCCACCTTCAGGAGTGCCCGATGTCGAATCCCGCCCGTCGCCTCGCCCTCACCGCCCTCGTCGCCAGCGGCTGGCTGCTCGCCACCGGTGCCGCCTTCGCGCAGGCCTGGCCGGCCAAGCCGGTGAACCTGATGGTCCCGTACCCGGCGGGCGGCCCGTCGGACGCCATCGCTCGCATCTTCAACCAGCCGCTCGGCAAGGAACTCGGCCAGCAGGTGCTGGTGGAGAACCTCGGCGGCGTCAGCGGTGCGCTGGCGGCGCAGAAGGTGCTCGGCGCACCGGCGGACGGCCAGTACATCTTCCAGGGCTCGCCCAACGAGGTGATCCTCTCGCCGCTGGCCAATGCCGCGGTGAAGCTCAAGACGGAAGACTTCCGCCTCGTGCACCCGGTGGCCGACGCGGTGATGGTGTTCGTGACGCGCAAGGACCTGCCGGTCAACAGCGTCGACGAGCTGATCGCGCTGGCGAAGAAGTCGGCCGACAAGCCGCTGACCTACGGCAGCGTGGGCATCGGCTCGCTATACCACCTGATCCTCGAGAGCGTGCAGGTGCAGACCGGCGTCAAGCTGGCCCACGTGCCCTACAAGGGCAATGCGCCGCTGCTGCAGGACATCGGCGGCGGCCAGGTCGACTTCGCGGTGCTCGTCTACAGCGCCGCGATGGGCGCGCTGGCCGAGCAGGGCCGGCTGAAGGTCATCGGCCAGCTCGGCGCGCAGCGCTCGGAGCTGCTGAAGAACGTGCCCGCGATGAGCGAGACGCAGTCGCTGAAGAACGTCTTCTACAAGATCTGGACCGGCTTCATGGTGCCGAAGAACACGCCCGAGGACGTGGTCGTGAAGCTGCACGCCGCGATTGGCAAGACGCTGCAGGACGCGGGCGTGCGCGCGCAGCTGGCGGCGCAGACCCAGCACCCGTCGGCGCCGATGACGCTGGCCGAATCGGCGAAGTTCTTCGAGAGCGAGACGGCGCGCTACCGCGCCATCGCCAAGCAGATCAACCTGCAGCCGCAGTGAGCGCGGGAGCGGTGTCGTGACCTACCTGCTCGATGCGCTGCAAGCCCGCGTGGGCGAGTTCGTCAGCCTGCGCCGCGACATCCACCGCCACCCGGAGCTGGCGTTCGAGGAGCACCGCACCTCGGCGCTGGTCGCCGACAAGCTCGAAGGCTGGGGCTACACGGTCCATCGCGGCCTGGGCGGCACCGGCGTGGTCGGCACGCTGCAACGCGGCCGCGGCACCCGCCGCCTCGGGCTGCGCGCCGACATGGATGCGCTGCCGATCAACGAGGCCAGCGGCGCCGAGTGGCGCAGCCAGCACCCCGGGCTGATGCACGCCTGCGGCCACGACGGCCACACCGCGATGCTGCTGGCGGCGGCACGGCACCTCGCCGAAGCGGGCCGCTTCGACGGCACGCTGAACCTGATCTTCCAGCCCGCGGAGGAAGGCGGCGGCGGTGCGCTGCGCATGATGGCCGACGGCCTGTTCGACGCGCACCCCTGCGACGCCATCTTCGCGATGCACAACATGCCCGGCATCCCGCAAGGCCGGCTGGTGCTGCGCGAGGGCGCAGCGATGGCCTCGTCGGACTACGCCACGATCACGCTGACCGGCATCGGCGGTCACGGTGCACTGCCTCAGCACACGGCCGACCCGGTGGTGGCCGCGGCCAGCCTGGTGATGGCGCTGCAGACGGTGGTGTCGCGCAACGTCGATCCGCTGCAGGCAGCGGTGGTGACCGTGGGCGCACTCAACGCCGGCCGCGCCAACAACGTGATTCCGGCCACCGCCACGCTGGAGCTGAGCGTGCGTGCGCTCGACCGCGAGGTGCGCGCGCTGCTGGAGAAGCGCATCAAGGCGCTGGTGCACGCGCAGGCCGAGAGCTTCGGCGTGAAGGCGACGATCGACTGGCGCGCCGGTTATGCGGTGCTCGTCAACACGCCGGACGAGACCGCCTTCGCCCGCGAGGTGGCGCTGGAGCTGCTGGGCCCCGATCGCGTCACGCTGCAAGGCCCGCCGCTGACCGGCAGCGAGGACTTCGCCTTCATGCTCGAGCGCGTGCCCGGCTCGTACCTGTTCATCGGCAACGGCGATGCGCCGGGCACCTGCATGGTCCACCACCCGGGCTACGACTTCAACGACGACAACATCGCCATCGGCAGCGCCTTCTGGGTGAAGCTGGCCGAACGTTTCCTCGGTGCGGAGGGCTCGCCCGTCCGCCAGTAACATCACGATCACTGCAGGAGAGTGCCGGGTGCCACGAGGGGCCCGGCCCCCGAAGGCGCAAACTCCCATGAACGCTCAGGGCCCGTACTGCACCACACCAACGCCGTCTGGAGAGACGTCACGCCCGTGACGCACCGAAGGAGCAAGGCCCGCGCCGATGGCAGGGACCGAATCTCTCAGGTACCGAGGACAGGGGGAGCGGCAAGCGTGCGAATCGATTCGTGCGCGCAACCCTTGTCCTTCGGAGTCTTCTCATGCGTGTAGTGGTACTCGGCGCCGGCCTGCTCGGCGTCACCTCGGCCTATTTCCTTCGCCAGCAGGGTCACGACGTGACCGTGATCGACCGCCAGGCCACGCCGGCGGCGGAAACCAGCTTTGCCAACGGCGGGCAGATCTCGGTCAGCCACGCCGAGCCCTGGGCCAACCCCGGCGCGCCGCTGAAGGTGCTGCAATGGCTGGGCAAGGAAGACGCGCCGCTGCTGTTCCGCCTGCGCGCCGACCTGCGCCAGTGGCTGTGGGGCCTGCGCTTCCTGCGCGAGTGCACGCCGGGACGTACGCGCCACAACATTCGCCAGATCGTGCGCCTGGGCACCTACAGCCGCGAGACGCTGCAGCAGCTGCGCCGCGAGCGCGGCATCGCCTACGACGAGCGCACGCAAGGCATCCTGCACTTCTACACCAGCCAGAAGGAGTTCGACGCCGCCGAGGCGCCGGCCGCGCAGATGCGCGAGCTCGGCTGCGACCGCCGCGTGATCTCCGCCGACGAGGCAGTGAAGCTGGAGCCGGCGCTGCGCCACATCCGCGCGCAGCTGGCCGGCGCCACCTACACCGCCGAGGACGAATCGGGCGACGCCAACCGCTTCGCGCGCGAGCTGGTCAAGCGCTGCGAGGAAGACGGCGTGAAATTCCTGATGAGCCACACCGTGACCGCGCTGCGCGAGGCCGGTGGCGAGCTCGACCACGTCGAGGTGACCGACGGCGAGGGCCGCTTCCGCCAGATCCGCGCCGATGCCTACGTGCTGGCGATGGGCAGCCTCTCGCCGCTCTACGCCAAGGCGCTGGGGATCGGCCTGCCGATCTACCCGGCCAAAGGCTACTCGGTGACCATGCCGGTGAAGGACGAATCGATGGCGCACCAGGTCTCGCTGACCGACGACGAGTACAAGCTGGTGTTCTCGCGCCTCGGCGACCGGCTGCGCATCGCCGGCACCGCCGAGCTCAACGGCTACGACCGCGACCTCAACCGCGTGCGCTGCGAGGCGATCGTGCGGCGCGTGGAGCAACTCTTCCCCGGCGCCGGCGACACCACGCAGGCGCAGTTCTGGACCGGCCTGCGCCCGGCCACGCCGAGCAACGTGCCGGTGATCGGCCGCTCGAAGCTGAAGAAGCTGTTCCTCAACACCGGCCACGGCACGCTGGGCTGGACGCATGCCTGCGGCTCGGGCAAGAGCATCGCGCGCATCGTCAGCGGGCTCAAGCCCGAGGTCGACTTCGCCTTCAGCGGCGCGTGATTCCAGCCGATGAGGGCGAGAGGCCTTCGGAATCGAAGGTCTCTCGCCGCGTCGTGTACATTAGGTCGGGTAGGCATGATCAAGACCATTGTTCTTTAGGTCTTCTCTGACGGCCACCGGCCCCCGCCGGCCGGCTCCGGTTGAAACTCCCATCGATGATCTTCTTGGCGTCTCTGCCTGCGCCGGCGTTCGCCTGCGCAGCAACTTGAAAGGAATCGACATGACGACTCAAACCGGCACCGTGAAGTGGTTCAACGAAGGCAAGGGCTTCGGCTTCATCGCCCCCGACGACGGCGGCAAGGACCTGTTCGCCCACTTCAGCCAGATCCAGGGCGGCGGCTTCAAGACCCTGGCCGAGAACCAGCGCGTGGAGTTCGAGGCGACGCAGGGCCAGAAGGGCCCGCAGGCCTCCAACATCCGCGTGGTCTGATCCGGCCCGCCGGCTCCACGCGAGCCACGCACGAAACCGCGGCCCCTGCCGCGGTTTTTTCTTTCCGGGAGCGCGCATGAACAACCTGCAGGAAGCCACCGAACGCATCTGCGAGCTCAAGGGTGACGTGATGGCCCTCGACGCGCTGTGCACCGCCGTGCTGCAGCAGCTGGCGCCGCCGGCGCGCGAGCGCTTCCGGGCGACCTTCGAGAACTGGGCCGAGATGGCGCGCACCGCGCTGCTCCATGCCGAGATCTCGGAGCACACCATCGCCGCCTTCGAACGCGACACGCAGCGCATCGGCGCGCTGATCGAGGCGCTGGAACACCGGCAGCGCCCGCCGCGACAGGGCGGTGCCGTCGAGCCGCTGCTGCTGGCCGTGCCGCGTGTGCTGACCTTCCAGGGGTCACGCTCACTCACCGCCGCCAGCGGCTTCTTCTTCGCACGCGGCGAGCGGCTCTTCCTCGTGACCAGCCGGCATGTGCTGATCGACGAACCCAGCGAGCACTTTCCCGACAGGATCGAGATCGAGCTGCACGCCGACGACCGCGACCTCGCGCGCTCCATCGTCTACTCGGTGCTGCTGTACGACCAGGGCCGCGCCGTGTGGCGACAGGCCAGCGACAGCGGCGGCGAGATCGACGTGGCGGTCATCGAACTCGACAGGGACAAGCTCGGCATCATGCCGCCGGCCTTCACGCCGGCCAGCCTGCAGGCCACGCTGGGCGAGGTGGATGTCGGCACGCCGCTGCTGGTGGTGGGCTTTCCGCTGGGCTTCCACGACCGCCGCTTCCACCTGCCGGTGGCACGCCAGGCCTCGGTGGCCTCGTCCTTCGGCACGCGCTTCCAGGGCCAGGGCCTGTTCCTCACCGATGCACGCACGCACCGCGGCACCAGCGGGGCGCCGGTGGTGACGCGCGCACCTTCGCTGCTCGGCGAGGACGAGCGCATTCCCTGGAAGCTGCTGGGCATCCACTCGGCGCGCATGGACATGGGTGGCCGCGACCTGATCGCCGACGAATCGCTGGGCCTGAACTGCGCCTGGTATGCCGACGTGCTGATGACGCTGACGGCAGACTGATTCACTCTCCCGGCGCAGCCAGCTGCGGCCAGGGCACCGGCTCGGCCGGGGCGTCGTCTGCTGCGACGTCGCGCAGCGCCAGGCCGTACCAGGCCACGTCCCACCAGCGGCCGAGCTTGAAGCCGGCCTGCGGGTACAGGCCGACCGGCTCGAAGCCCATGGCGCGGTGCAGGCCCACGCTGCCCTCGTTGGGCAGCGTGATGCCGGCGAAGGCGCGCACCGCGCCCTGGCGGCGCAGCGTCCCGAGCAGTTGCGCGTAGAGGGCCCGGCCGATGCCGCGCCGGTGGTGGCCGTCGCGCACGTAGGCCGTGGTGGTGACCGACCAGCGGTAGGCCTCGCGCTCCGCGAAGGTGCCGGCGTAGCAGTAGCCGAGCACCACCCCGCCCTCCTCCGCCACGTACCAGGGCCAGGCGGCGGTCACCCGCGCCAGCCGAACCGCCATCTCGGTGGCATCGGGCGCGCGCAGCTCGAACGAGGTGGGCCGCTGCAGCACGCTGGGCGCATAGATCTCGGCCAGCGCGCCGGCATCGGCGGCTCGGGCGGGGCGGACGACCAGGCTCATGCGGACCCTCCTTCGATGCGACGCTCAACGCGATGCGGCCAGCTGCCGCACGCGCGCCATGGCGAGGCCCGCCGCGGCGGTGCGCGTCTCGACACCCAGCTTCTCGAACACGTGCTCCAGGTGCTTGTGCACCGTGCGCGGGCTGGTGCCGAGGATGTCACCGATGTCGCGATTTGTCTTGCCCTGCACCACCCAGTAGAGCACCTCGGCCTCGCGCGCGGTGAGCTTGAAGGCCAGCCCGAGCGCCTCGATGGTCGATTCGTCGGACGATTCGCTCATCACCAGCAGCCATTCGTCGTCGCCGCCGCTCTCGCCGCCGCTGGCGGCGCTGGTCTCGTGCAGCGCGATGGCCAGGCGCTTGCCGTGGCGTGCCAGCGTCATCGGCTGCGGCGTGCCGCCGGTGGCGTGCACCACGGCCTGGGCCTGCAGCCAGTCGAGCACGAGCTCGCCGAGCTGCGTGCCGTCGCCGGCCTCGTGGGTGGTGAGCAGCTGGCGCGCCAGCGGCGTCTGCCAGAGGATGCGGCCGTCGGCGGCGCGCACCGACAGCGTCGCATGGCCGAAGGCGTCGAGCGCATGGCGGGCCTGGCGGCGCTCGCGCGCGCCCTGCACATGCGCGGCGATGCGCGCCAGCACCTCCATCGGCTTGATCGGCTTGGCCACGTAGTCCACGCCGCCGCTCTGGAAGGCCGCGAGCACGTGCTCGGTCTCGGTCAGACCGGTCATGAAGATGATCGGAATGCCCGCCGTCGCCGGCACGGCCTTGAGGCGGCGGGCGACTTCGAAGCCGTCGAGCCCGGGCATCACCGCGTCGAGCAGGATCACGTCGGGCCGCGCCTGCGCGGCGCGCTGCAGCGCCTGTTCGCCGTTGACGGCCACGAGCACGGTGTAGCCGAACTCGTCGAGCGCGTCGTGCAGCATCGACAGGTTGTCGGGCACGTCGTCGACGATCAGCACGACGTCGGAGTTGTGGCGGTCGAGTTCCATCTCAGCTTGCTTCGAGAGCGCGCTTGAGCACGCCGTTCATCTCGTCGAGCTCGAAGCCGCGCGCCATCGTGCGCAGGCGCTCGACGAAGGCGGCGCTCTCAGGCGACTCGCGCTCGATCTGGTCGAGCCGCTTGACGATGCCGCGCACATAGCCGATGTCCACCAGCTCCTGCAGGGCACGCAAGTGCGGCTCGGCAGGAAGCACTTGGGCTTCGGCCGGGGCCGCGGGCGGCGTCACGGTTCGCTCGCCCGCGGCGGCGGCGGTCCAGTCCAGCCTCAGCGAACGGCCCAGCCAGTCGAGCAGCTCGGCCACGCGCACCGGCTTGGTGATGAAGTCGCGCGGCGTGATGCCGACGTCGTTCTCCAGGCCCTTGTCGAAGGCGTTGGCCGACACGATGGCCACCGCTGGCGGCGCCAGCGCCTCGTGACGCAGGCGGCGGATCGTCTCCCAGCCGTCGATGCCCGGCATGGCCAGATCCATGAACACGGCGTCGGGCCGCCAGCTACGCTCGCGCAGCTGCGCCAGCGCCTCCTCGCCGGAGGCCGCGGTGCGCAGCTCGAAGCCCAGCGGCCCGAGCACGCTGACCAGCAGCTCGCGGTCGGCCTCCTCGTTGTCGACGACCAGGATGCGCCGGCGCTCGCCCGCATAGCCGGTGCGCTGCGCAGCCTGCGGTGCGGGCAGCGCATCCGAGTGCAGCTCGGGCAGGAACAGGCGCACGCGGAACACCGAGCCGCGGCCCGGGTGGCTCTCTACCGTCATCTCGCCGCCCATCAGCTCGGTGAGCATCTTGGCGATGGTCAGGCCCAGCCCCGTTCCACCCGTGCCGCCCTGCCCCGCCGCCGAGCCGCGCGCGAAGGGTTCGAACACCTTGGCCACCTCGTCGGGCGGCATGCCCGGGCCGGTGTCCTCGATCTCGAAGTGGGCGATCTCGCGGGCATAGCGCAGCCGGAAGCACACCCGCCCTTCGCGGGTGAACTTCACCGCGTTGCCCAGCAGGTTGATGAGGATCTGGCGCAGCCGCTTCTCGTCGGCGCGCACCAGCTCGGGCGATTGCGCGTCGATCTCGGCCACGAAACCGATGCCCTTGGACTGCGCCTGCAGCTCGAACATGCGCGCGATCTGCTGCAGGCTCTCGCGCAGCCGCATCGGCGCGGGCTCCAGCGTGAGCTTGCCTCCTTCGATGCGCGCCATGTCCAGCGTGCCCTCGATCAGCGACAGCAGGTGGTCGCCGCCGCGCTTGATGACGCGCACCGCCTGGCGGCGCGCCTCGGGGATGGCGGGGTCGTCGTCGAGCAATTGCGCGTAGCCGAGGATGCTGTTCAGCGGCGTGCGCAACTCGTGGCTGATGGCGGAGATGTAGCGCGTCTTGGCCTGGTTGGCGGCATCGGCCACCTGCTTGGCCTGCTGCAGCGCGAGGTCGGTGCGGCGGTGCGACTCGATCTCCTGCACCAGCAGCTGCGTCTGCCGGTTGGATTCCTCCTGCGCCACCTTGGCGCTCTTGTGCTTGAGCACCAGCCACCAGGCGACCACCGCGCTGACCACCAGCAGCGCAGCGTAGATCTTCACGAAGCCCATCTGCAGCGCCGCTTCCGCATCGGGCGAGAGGTGGCCGAGCAGGCGGCGTTCGTGCCGGTAGACGGCCGCGAACAGCGCGGCCAGCAGCGGCATGGCCAGTGCCATCAGCATCAGGTAGTGGCCGAGCTCGGTGTCCAGCCGCTGCCAGAGGCGTTCGGGCACCAGCTTCGTCATCGCCGCGCGCCACTGCACCGCCAGCCGCGCGTGCGGCTTGCACAGGTCGTGGCAGCGCGCATCGAGCGAGCAGCACAGCGAGCAGATCGCGCCGTCGTAGGCCGGGCAATGCGCCATGTCGTCGTGCTCGTACTCGCGCTCGCAGATCGTGCAGCGGGTCAGGCGCTTGTACGTGCCCGACTCGGGGGCGGCTTCCGGCTGGCGAGCAATGTAGTAGCGGCCCTGGGTCCACCAGGCGATCAAGGGTGACACGACAAACGCGGTGACCATCGCGATCACCGCCGAGAAGGCCTGCGCCATCGGCCCGAGGAAACCAAGGTAGGCGACCACCGACAGCGCAGAGGCCGCACCCATCGCGCCCACGCCCACCGGGTTGACGTCGAACAGGTGGGCGCGCTTGAACTCGATGCCCTTCGGAGACCAGCCCATCGGCTTGTTGATCACCAGGTCGGCCACCACGGCCATCATCCAGCTGATCGCGATGTTGGAGTACAGCCCCAGCACCTTGCCGATGGCCTGGAACACGTTGAGCTCCATCAGCATCAGCGCGATCAGCGTGTTGAACACCATCCACACCACGCGGCCCGGGTGGCTGTGCGTGAGCCGCGCGAAGAAGTTCGACCAGGCCAGCGAGCCGGCATAGGCGTTGGTCACGTTGATCTTGAGCTGCGAGACGATCACGAACACCGCGGTGGCGGCCACCGCGAGGCCATAGTTCGAGGTCACCGCCCCCCAGGCGACGAGGTACATCTGGTTCGGGTCGACCGCGCGCGCCACCGGCACGGCGTAGCCGATGGCCAGGTAGGCCAGCAGGCAGCCGGCCAGCATCTTCAGCACGCCCAGCACCACCCAGCCCGGCCCGCCGATCACCACGCCCGCCCACCAGGCGAAGCGCCGTCCCGGCTGCGGCTCGGGCATGAAGCGCAGGTAGTCGGCCTGCTCGCCCATCTGTGTGATCAGCGCGATGCCCACCGTCATCGCCGCGCCGAACTTCAGCAGGTCGAAGCCGGCGGGCTGCACGTTCTCGGCCGTGCCGCCCGGCGCGATGCCGCCGAAGTGCCAGATGTCGGCCAGCGCCGTCGGGTGCTGCTGCAGCACGTAGACGAAGGGCAGCACCAGCATTGCCAGCCACAGCGGCTGCGTCCACACCTGCAGCCGGCTGATGGTGGTGACGCCGTGCGTGACCATCGGGATCACCACCAGCGAGCACAGCAGGTAGCCCCAGGCCGGCGGGATGTCGAAGGCGAGCTCGAGCGCGTAGGCCATGATGGCCGCCTCGAGCGCGAAGAAGATGAAGGTGAAGCTCGCGTAGATCAGCGAGGTGACCGTCGAGCCGATGTAGCCGAAGCCGGCGCCGCGGGTGAGCAGGTCCATGTCGACACCGTGGCGCGCGGCGTACACGCTGATCGGCAGGCCGGCGGCGAAGATGATCAGCCCGGTGGCGAGGATCGCCCAGAACGCGTTGACGAAGCCGTAGTCCACCAGCAGCGTGCCGCCCACCGCCTCGAGCACCAGGAACGAGGCCGCGCCGAAGGCGGTGTTGGCCACCCGCATCGCCGACCACTTGCGGAACGAGCGCGGCGTGAAGCGCAGCGCGTAGTCCTCCATGGTCTCGCGCGCCACCCAGTTGTTGTAGTCGCGGCGCACCTTGATCACTCGCTGCACCGCCTTGGTGCTAGCGGGCGTGGCGATACCCGCACCGAGCGGCGGTTCGTCCAGGGGCGCGGCAGGGTTCGCACTCATGCGCCAACGTGGGGCAAGGGCTGTGCCAACGCGCGCTGGCCGCGTAGCATCTGGCACGTCTCCTGCTGACTCCGACCCATGGAACTCACGCCCCGCGAGAAGGACAAGCTGCTGATCTTCACCGCCGCGCTCCTTGCCGAACGCCGCAAGGCTCGCGGCCTGAAGCTCAACTACCCCGAGGCGGTGGCGCTGATCAGCGCGGCCATCATGGAAGGCGCACGCGACGGCAAGAGCGTCGCGGCGCTGATGAGCGAGGGCAAGACCATCCTCACCCGAGCCGACGTGATGGACGGTGTGGCGGAGATGATTCCCGACATCCAGGTGGAAGCCTCCTTCCCGGACGGCACCAAACTGGTGACCGTGCACCAACCGATCGCATGAGCACGGCCAACCACAACGACAGACCGAGGAGAACGACGATGCACCGCACCCTGGCCGCCCTGGCCTCTCTCGCGCTCTTGCTCGCCAGCGGCTGGGCCGTCGCCCATGAAGGCCATGGCACGGCCAACCCGCACTTGCACGCCAGCGACCTGTTCGGCCTGCTGCTGGCCGTCGGCGTGGCCGCGGCCGGCCTGGCTTGGTGGCGGGGCCGCAAGTGATCCCGGGCGAGCTGATCGTCGACGACGGCGAGCTGCCGCTGAACCCCGGCCGCCGCACGCTCACGCTGGTGGTCGAGAACGGCGCCGACCGGCCGATCCAGGTCGGCTCGCACTACCACTTCGCCGAGACCAACGGCGCGCTCAAGTTCGACCGCGACGCCGCGCGCGGCATGCGGCTGAACATCGCTTCGGGCACCGCGGTGCGCTTCGAGCCGGGGCAGCAGCGCACGGTCGAACTGGTGGACTTCGCCGGCGACCGCACGGTCTACGGCTTCCGCGGACTGGTTCAAGGGAAGCTCTGACATGGCCAAGATCGGCAAACGCGCCTACGCCGAGATGTTCGGCTCCACCGTCGGTGACCGCATCCGCCTGGCCGACACCGAGCTGATCGTCGAAGTCGAGAAGGACTTCACCCTGGCCGCCGGCGGCTACGGCGAGGAAGTGAAGTTCGGCGGCGGCAAGGTGATCCGCGACGGCATGGGCCAGGGCCAGCGCATCAACGGCCCGGGCGCGCACGAGGCGGTCGATTGCGTCATCACCAACGCGCTGATCATCGACCACTGGGGTATCGTCAAAGCCGACATCGGCATCCGCGGCACGCGCATCGCCGCCATCGGCAAGGCCGGCAACCCCGACGTGCAGCCGGGCGTGGACA